>Ga0066372_10000370_pt1 | contig 16698 bp, 20 predicted proteins | sample Knorr_S15_td_250_FD_77011 | JGI IMG/M metagenome (GOLD analysis project Ga0066372, IMG submission 77011) | Marine microbial communities from Southern Atlantic Ocean transect - Knorr_S15_td_250_ad_251m_LV_A | ecosystem: Environmental > Aquatic > Marine > Oceanic | place: Southern Atlantic ocean... | reverse complement strand
GTCCGCCGCTTCGCCAACGCCCGGGTACCGCTCGACGAGGCGCTAGTCGATGTGGCCCTGGACCTCTCTGGGCGTCCCTACCTCCATCATGAGGTGAATTTTCCGGGCCAGAAGATCCTCGGCGACCCCCCCTTCGACCCCCAACTGATAGAGGAGTTTTGGCGGGCCTTCGCGATGGCCGCCCGGATCACCGTGCACCTGACCCTGGTTCGGGGGAAGAACACCCACCACATCGTCGAAGCCACTTTCAAGGGGATGGCCCGTGCCTTGGGTGACGCGGTACGGATCGAAGGTGGGGGAGTGCCCTCGACCAAGGGAAGTTTATGAGTGGACCGCTGGTCGCTGTCCTGGACTACGGCATTGGAAACCTGCGGTCGGCCCAGAAAGCGCTCGAGAGCGTCGGTGCCGATGCCCGCCTGACCGACGATCCGGACGTGGTATCCCAGGCTGACGGTGTAGTGCTGCCCGGAGTTGGGGCCTTCGGCCGGTGTGTGGAAGCCCTGGAGGCGACTGGCTTAGCCGAGGTGGCTGCTGATGCCGCACGAGCGGCCGTCGCCGGTGGCCGGCCGTTCCTCGGGATCTGCGTCGGTTTACAACTGCTCTACGAGGGGAGCGCTGAGGCTCCCCACCACCGGGGCCTCGGAGTGCTGGACGGAGAAGTTGGCCTTCTGGCTGGAGATGTGAAGCGTCCGCAGATGCAGTGGAACCGACTGGATCACATCGAAGACCACCCCCTGCTGGCGGGCCTTACCCAGGAATCGTGGACTTACTTCGTACACAGTTATGCGGCGCCCGTAGGCCCAAACACCGTGGCTACCTGTCGTTATGGATCCGAGGTGTGCGCCGCGGTGGCCTCCGGCAATCTGTGGGCCTGCCAGTTCCACCCAGAGAAATCGGGTCGAGTGGGCCTCCAGGTGCTGGCCAACTTCGTGGGGTCCCTCGCCGGGGTTTCCGCGTGACGACGTCGCCCGTGCTCTTTCCGGCTATCGACATCCTTGGCGGCCGGTGCGTCCGATTACTCCAAGGCGACTACGGGCAGGAGACGGCGTATGGCAACGACCCGGTGGCCCAGGCCCAGGCCTTCCAGGATGCCGGAGCCACCTGGGTGCACGTCGTGGACTTGGACGCAGCGCGGACTGGTGACCCAGTGAATCGCCAGGTAGTGGCCGAGGTGGCCGCCACCTTGGACGTCCCGGTCCAGGCGGGAGGCGGTGTCCGGACCCTAAACGACGCCCGAACCCTGTTCGACGCCGGCGTATCCCGGGTGGTAATGGGTACGGCGGCGATCGAGAACCCCAATCTGGTGGACGAGGTGGCCGGCCTGGGTCGGGTGGCGGTCGGACTGGATATCCGAGGCGAAGAGGTAGCCGTTCGCGGGTGGACGAAGGGGAGCGGACTGCTCCTGAATGACGCCCTCGAACGCTTCTCCATCCGAAGCACTGATGCCTTCGTTATTACCCAGATCGAACGGGACGGCACCCTGCAGGGACCCGATCTGGCGGGTCTAGCAGCGGCTCTGGCGGCTACCAAGGTCGACGTGGTGGCTTCGGGTGGCGTGGGCCGTCCATCGGACCTGAATGACCTGGCCGACCTGGTGGTAGCCGGCCGCCGGCTGGCGGGGATCGTCCTCGGTCGGGCCCTGTACGAAGGTACGGTCGACTTGGCGACCGCTATCCGGGCCCTGAGGGATCACTGATGCAGACCGTCCGGGTGATTCCCTGCCTCGACGTGGATGCCGGCCGGGTAGTCAAGGGCGTCAACTTCGTCGGTTTACGCGACGCAGGTGACCCAGTCGAATTGGCTGCCCGGTACGACCGGGAAGGTGCCGACGAATTGATCTTCCTCGACATCACTGCTTCCTCCGACTCTCGAGACACCACGGTTGACATGGTCCGGCGAACAGCCGAAGAGGTATTCATTCCGTTCACTGTGGGCGGTGGCATCCGTTCGGTTGAGGACGCGCGGGTCATCCTGCGAGCCGGAGCCGACAAGGTATCGATCAACACGGCAGCCGTGGACCGGCCGGAGCTAGTAGCAGAGTTAGCTACCGAATTTGGAAGCCAGTGCGTGGTAGTTGCAGTAGATGCCCGACGGAGCGACGGCGTCAACAGCGGGTTCGAGGTTTTCACCCACGGGGGCCGTACAGCCACCGGGTGGGATGTTGTGGACTGGGTGACCGAGGTGGTGGACCGGAAGGCGGGAGAGGTGCTGTGCACCTCCATGGACCGGGACGGGACCCGTGACGGCTTCGACGTAGAGATGCTGCGGGCCGTAGGTTCCGTCTGCCCGGTCCCGTTGATCGCCAGCGGTGGGGTAGGGAACCTCGATCACCTGGTAGAGGGGGCCATCGAAGGAGGAGCCGACGCCGTTCTTGCAGCGTCAATTTTTCACTTCGGGGAATACAGCGTGGCGAAGGCCAAGGAACACTTATCGGCCGCCGGCGTGGCTGTGCGACCCCCGGGAGCCTGAGCGATCCGGCCGGTCATCGATCCTCGGCCGATACCGTTGCGCTGGTGAACGACAGGGCGAACACGACCCCTTTGAACCGCAACCCGGTCCCCGGACCCTCGGACCACGAGGGCCTCCCCATCAAGATGCTGAACGACCGAATTCTGGTCTGCTCCGACACAGAGGATGGCGAGCGGCGGTCCACCGGCGGAATCCTGATACCGGCCACCGCCCAGGTGGGTAAGCGTCTGGGCTGGGCACAGGTGGTAGCCGCCGGACCGAACGTGCGGGCCATGGAGGTTGGAGATCAGGTCCTGTTTAATCCCGAGGACCGTTACGAGGTCGAGGTCCGCGGCCACGATTACATCATCCTGCGGGAACGGGATGTTCACGCTGTAGCCGCCCAGCGTCTGGAAGAGGGCAGTACCGGCCTCTACCTCTAGGCCGCTCGAATACAGGCCCAACCGGCAGACGGGCGACCGTAGGCTGGGCGCCATGTCCGATGCCTCCGCCCCCGTCTCAATCCCGCTTCTCGCCACTGAGGATCAACTTGGTCGGATCACCTTCAACGAGGACGGCCTCGTGCCGGCCATCGTCCAGGAGGAGCACACGGGCCGGATCCTGATGATGGCGTGGATGAACGACGCCTCCCTTCGCGAGACCATGGCCACCGGCCGAACCTGGTTCTGGAGTCGGAGTCGCCAGGAGTACTGGTGTAAGGGCGAAACCTCCGGAGACCGACAGTACGTTCGGGAGGCCTACTACGACTGCGACGGCGACACGCTTCTGTTCGTAGTCGAGCAGGAAGGGCAGGGAGCCTGCCACACCGGTGAATACAGTTGCTTCTTCCGGGCTTTTGGGCAGGACGACGGCTGACCTGATGGTCGCTCCCCACCGCGAGAAGTTTCGGGAGTTAGCCCGCGAACATGCCGTGGTACCTGTTTGGCGGGAACTACTGGCCGACCTGACCACGCCGGTCTCATTGTTCGCCCGCTGCGTGGGTGACGGAGAGGGCTTCCTGCTTGAGAGTGTGGACCGTGGAGAGACATGGGGACGCTGGTCGTTCATCGGTCGGAACCCGTCCACCACCCTGACCTCGATCGGGGGTGCGTTGCAGGTCGACGGCGATCTACCCGACGGCGTCCGGACCGAAGAAGGCCTCCTGGTAGCCCTGGAAGACCTTTTGGAGCGCTTCCGGTCACCGGACATCGAAGGACTGCCCCCGCTCCACGGTGGACTGATTGGCTACCTGGGCTACGACGTCGTCCGTGAGGTCGAGCACCTCCCAAACGTTCCCCACGACGACCGTGGCCTTCCCGACGGGATCATGTCAGTCATCGGCGAGCTGGTGGCCATCGACCATTGGCGCCAACGAGCCGTGCTTCTGGTCAACGTGATCGTCCCCGAGGGAGCCGACGACACCGCCCTAGATGCCGCCTACGACGCCGCCATGGATCGCCTAGAAGCGTTGGCCGCCGACGGTGCCCGGCCCCTCAACGAGCCCCTCATGCTCCCCCCGGATCCCAATGAGGAGCTGCCCGAGGTGACTTCCACGATGGGGGCAGAAACCTACGAGTTGGCCGTCAAGGCGGCACGGGAGCACATTTTAGCCGGCGACATCTTCCAGGTGGTGCTTTCACAGCGGTTCGACGTGGAACTAGACGCCGAGCCGTTTGACGTCTACCGGGTGCTCCGCCAGGTCAACCCCAGTCCGTACATGTACTTCCTCCGCTACGAGAACCTGTCGGTGGTCGGGGCCTCTCCAGAGCCCATGGTGCAACTGTTGGACGGGCGAGTGGTTTCCCGCCCCATCGCCGGGACCCGGCGCCGGGGACGAACCGAGATCGACGACCGGCGTATGGCTGCCGAGCTGGCCGAGGACCCCAAGGAGTTGGCCGAGCACGTGATGCTGGTGGATCTAGCCCGTAACGACGTGGGACGCGTAGTGACCTTTGGTACCGAAGAGGTTGAAGAAATGATGACGCTGGAGCGCTACAGCCACGTCATGCACCTCACTAGCCAGGTGGCCGGTGACCTAGCCGAGGGTCGTACACCTATCGACGTACTCCGTGCCACCCTGCCGGCTGGAACGGTTTCTGGTGCTCCCAAGGTCCGGGCTATGGAGATCATCGACGCGTTGGAGCCAGTTAAGCGGGGCCCATATGCCGGGGTGGTGGGTTACTTCGACTTCTCCGGCAATATCGACACGGCCATTGCCATCCGCACCATGCTGGTGGCCGACGGCATTGCCTCAGTCCAAGCCGGAGCCGGGATCGTGGCCGACAGTGTCCCGAAGTTGGAACACCTGGAGTGTCAGAACAAGGCTCGAGCGCTCCTTTCGGCCATTCCAGCGGCGCGACGTATGACGGCGGTTCGCCGGATGGCTTCCAGTGGTTGACCACCCGCTGGCCGTACGCCGGCCCCGGGACGTGGTCGTGGTGGCCGGACCGGACGCCGGCAGCTACCTCCAGGGACAACTCAGCCAGGACGTTGAGGCGCTACCCGTGGGTGGGTCGGGCGAGACCTTCGTTCTCCAGCCGACGGGCAAAGTTGACGCCTGGATGCGTGTTACCCGCCTATCAGCGGAGCGCTACATCCTGGACGTGGATGTTGGTTACGGCGAGGTGGTGGTACAGCGACTGACCAGATTCCTTCTCCGGACGGACTGCACGGTGGAGGCCGTCGATTGGGACCTGGTCACCGTCCTGGACGGGTCGCCAGACGATCTCCCAATTCCAAAAGATGGTCTGAGAATCGCCGTATCGTGGCCCGGCCTGTGCGCTGTGGATCTCCTCGGTCCATCGGTGGCCGAGCCAGAGGGATTAGCGGTCGGGGGTCACAACGACTGGGAGGTCCGAAGGATCTCGGCAGGGATTCCGGCGATGGGGTCGGAGATGGACGATTCGACGATTCCGGCGGCCACCGGAGTCGTGAACCGATCGGCGAGTTTTACCAAGGGCTGTTACACCGGTCAGGAACTGGTAGCCCGCGTGGACAGCCGCGCTGCTGGTGCGCCGACCCGGATCCTGCGCGCTACCGGGGCCGGAGCCCCTCCGCCGGCAGGGACGGAGTTGGAGGCCGAAGGCCGGTCAGCTGGCCGCCTAACCAGCGTGGCCGCTGTCGAGGACGGATTCGTGGCCTTAGCTGAGGTCCGTCGAGCTGTGGCCACCACGGCCGACGTCAAGGCGGTCTACCCGGCGGGGTCCACGACGGTCTCACTTCTCGACGACTGACGATAGGGCCAACCTGGTCCTATTTCAGCGGTCGAGTCGATGTCCTCCGCTCCACGCGCCGAACCCCCCATTCAGCCCATAGCCGTAACTACTTCTATGAGCAGTATGTGAGGAGATGATGCCAGTAGGGAGAGGAAGGTAACTGGGGGGTCGGCTCCGGAGTACCGTCGCTAGCCTCGGGTTGTGGCCACCTACCTGGATCGGATCCTGGACGCCCACCGCACCCAGGCGGCCGCGGATCAGAGAATCCTGGATGTTCTGGTTGAACGAGCCCGGATGGTGCCACCTCCTCGAGGGTTCGGCGAGGCTCTCCTTGAAGTTTCAGAGGGCGAGCCGGCGATTATCGCTGAGGTCAAGCGACGATCACCTTCCCGCGGGGATCTTGTCACCAATCTGGATCCGGAGACCGTGGCGACCCAGTACGCCGCCGGGGGAGCGGCCTGCTTGTCCGTCCTGACCGACAGCGACCACTTCGGTGGCTCCCCAGAAGACCTGGTCTCGGCAAGGGAGGTCGTGTCAATCCCGGTCCTGCGTAAAGACTTCACAGTGGACCCCCGCGACGTCTGCGATGCCCGGCTAATGGGCGCCGACGCCGTGCTGCTCATTGTTGCTGCACTTGACGACGTCCAGTTGGCGGACTTTTACGATCTGACCGACGAGCTAGGCCTGGATGCGCTGGTGGAAATCCATGACGAGGCTGAATTGGAACGGGCCCTTGCCATCAACGCACGGCTGGTTGGGGTGAACCAGCGAGACTTGGTCACATTCGAGGTTGACACGGCCCGGGCCGTGCGGATGGGGCCACTCATGCCTGACGGCGTGATCCGGGTGGCCGAGTCGGGAATCCGCGGCCCGGCTGACGCCGCCCCGCTGCTCAAAGCTGGCTACCAGGCTTTGCTGGTGGGGGAGTCTGCGGTGACGTCAAGTGATCGATGTGGCGCTATTCGTGCCCTCCGGGGCCTTGGGGCCGGGGAGTAGCGTCGACAACGTGTTCATAAAGATTTGCGGTATTACGTGTGCGGAGGACGCGCTATTGGCTACCGCCATGGGTGCTGACGCTTTGGGATTTGTCTTCGCTACGTCCCGCCGGCAAGTAGCCGAGTCGGTGGTCCGCGACATTGTCGGTCAGCTTCCCCCTGATGTCCTGACCGTCGGCGTGTTTCGCGACCGAGGTAAGGCCCGGGTGGTCGAGACCGTTAACACCATCGGCTTGAAGGCGGCCCAACTACACGGTCGCGAGTCGCCGGCTACCTGTCAGTGGGTGGCGGAACGGGTACCCATGACCATCCGCGCCCTACCCGCCGGCTCGCCGGATCTCCAGCGTTTTGACGAATACGGAGCTGACCTCCTCCTATTGGATTCCCCGGCGCCTGGTTCCGGAGAGGTTTTTGATTGGTCCCTGGCCGAGGGCGCCCCCCCGAACCGACCAATGCTTTTGGCCGGGGGGCTAACGCCCGAGAACGTGATTTCGGCGATCGAGGAGGTGGATCCGTACGGGGTCGATGTCTCGACCGGAGTGGAGGCTGAGCCGGGGAGGAAGGACCCACGGCTCCTCCGGGCGTTCATGGCCAACGCGAGAGCAGCGCAACCCGTCCGCTACGAGGGTGACGTTGAGCGTCGTCCGTTTGACTGGCAAGAGGAGGGATGAAAGTGGGGACTGCAAAGGGTCTGGGGTCGTCCGAGGCGGAGAGCTCGTGACCCTTTCCGACCCGACCTCCGAGGGACGCTTCGGCCAGTTCGGGGGCCGGTACGTCCCGGAGACTCTGATTCCGGCCGTTCTTGAACTAGAGGCGGCGTTCCGCGAGGCGTGGGCCGATCCGTCATTTCGTACCAGTCTGGATTCCCTCCTAGCTGACTACGCCGGTCGACCTTCACCCATGACGGAGTGTCACAACCTTTCGGCCGAGCTGGGTTGCCGTCTGCTACTGAAGCGTGAGGACCTCAATCACACGGGATCCCACAAGATCAACAACGTGCTTGGCCAGGCCCTCCTGGCCAAACGGATGGGCAAGACCCGGCTTCTGGCCGAGACGGGTGCCGGCCAGCACGGGGTTGCTTCGGCTACCGCTGCGGCCCTGCTGGGCATGGAGTGTTGCGTGTACATGGGCGAGGTCGACGTGAGGCGCCAAGAGCTCAACGTTTTCCGGATGCGGCTGCTAGGAGCCGAGGTCCGTACCGCGTTGTCGGGCAGCCGGACCCTGAAGGACGCCGTGAACGAGGCCATGCGGGACTGGGTAGCCACCGTGGAGGAGTCGCACTACTGCCTGGGATCAGTGATGGGTCCCCATCCATATCCGTGGATGGTCCGCACCTTCCACGAGGTACTAGGTCAGGAGGCCCGCCAGCAGAGCGATGCCCTGCTGGGTGCCCCTCCGGATGTTGTGGTGGCGTGCGTAGGCGGTGGTTCCAATGCCATCGGGATCTTTTCAGGCTTTGCTGACGCCGATACCGAGCTGGTGGGGGTGGAGCCGGCCGGCGGGGCGGCGGTCGGGCGAGGGGTCCCGGGGGTAGTCCACGGTATGGAGTCGTACCTAATGCAGGACGAGGCTGGCCAGGTCCTGGAGGCTCAGTCCATCAGCGCCGGGTTGGATTACCCGGGAGTGGGACCTGAGCACAGCTATTTGGCGTCCATCGGTCGGGCCCGGTACGAGGCGGTGACCGACGACGAAGTGGTAGAAGCCTTCCAGCTTCTGAGCCGATACGAAGGCATCATCCCGGCCCTGGAACCGGCTCATGCCCTGGCCTGGGTGTCCCGGGAACGAGCGTCGCTCGCCGGAAAGTCGGTGGTGGTGAACCTCTCGGGCCGAGGCGACAAGGACGTAGCCCAGATGATGGACATCCTGGGATGAGCTCCGTCCAACCTCCGGGACCGATAGAGGCCGCGCTGCGGGACCGTCGGGATGCTGGTGGCAAGTGCCTAGTGGTTTATGCGACGGGTGGCCTGGGTGAGGACTGGCTGGATACGGTCCGGGCCATCGCCGCGGCGGGCGCCGACGCTATCGAGATCGGGGTGCCGTTTTCGGATCCGGTCATGGACGGGCCCACCATCCAAGCGGCCAATGATCGTGCGCTGGAGGACGGTGCTACGCCCGTGGGGATTTTGGATGCCCTTCGCGGGGCTGACGTCGGAGCGCCGTTGGCTGTGATGACGTACTACAACATCGTCCACCGCATGGGCTTAAAGCGCTTTGCCGCCTCTTTGGTGGATTCGGGTGTCTCAGGATGCATCCTCCCAGACCTTCCCCTGGAGGAAGCTGGGGCGTGGCTGGACGTGGCCGATGAGGCGGCGGTTGAGCCGATTCTGCTGGCCGCTCCTACAGCACCCGACGAGCGGCTTCCTCGGATCTGTGAGCGTTCTCGGGGGTTTGTCTACGGCGTCGGCCTGCTCGGCGTGACCGGTGTCCGGGCCGAGTTGGCGGCCAGCGCGGTGGAGATCGCTGTTCGCCTCAAGCCGTTGACAGATCTCCCGGTACTAGTTGGTGTGGGTGTGGGAACCCCGGAGCAGGCTGTAGAGGCTGCTGGGCACGGCGACGGCGTGGTGATCGGATCGGCTGTCGTCCAGCGGATGGTGGACGGTGCCGGTCCGGAGGGGGTCGGCGAGCTAGTGGCAGCGTTCCGGAGCGCTCTGGATACCTCGTGAACGTCCCGTTGGGACGGGAACACCCCTGGGTCGACGCCACCGGGCGAGAGGCTGACACCCTGTACGACTTGGTGGGGCCGGAGTGGTTCGTAGCCTTGGTTGATCGATTTTATGATGGCGTGGCTGCCAATCCAGTTCTGCGACCGCTCTACCCGGAGGACCTGGAGGGTCCGCGTCACCGGTTGGCTGGCTTCCTGCAGCAGTACTGGGGAGGGCCGGCCGAGTACAGCGCCGAACGGGGCCATCCCCGACTGCGGATGCGCCACGCCTCGTTCCCGATAAGGGAGGCCGAGAGCGAAGCCTGGCTCCGGTCTATGGCGGCTGCCCTAAGCGGTGGGGGTCTGACCGCGCCCGCCGAGAGTGAAGTAATGGAGTATTTCGCAGGGGCGGCTAGCCACCTGGTGAACCGTCCGTCCTGAATTTAGCGGACGAGGGGGCTGCAGATAGGGCCTGCGAGAAGTGATGTGATTTGGCTACAGGTCGTGAGTTGGGCGAGATCCCTGCAATCAAGCGGAACGATGACCGGAAATGCTTGACATTGCAGGCTAGAGGTAGTCGGATGTCATTCGACCACGAGGTGGGCCCGCCCATCCCGAGACCCAGAAGGAGATGGTCGATGAATAAGAGCGATCTGATCGCGGCGATGGCGGATAGAGCTGGTGTGTCCAATAAGGACGCTGGCGGCTGCCTGGACGCGTTTTTTGACGTAGTGGCTGGCGAGGTGGCGGCCGGGGGCGACAAAGTGTCGATTCCTGGGTGGCTCTCGTTTGAACAGGTGACGCGAGCGGCTCGAATGGGCCGGAACCCTCGCACCGGTGAATCCATTCATGTACCGGCCACTAAGGCCTGCAAGGTGTCTGTAGGTTCGAAACTGAAGGCGGCTGCCAAGAGCGGCGGCTCGGCTGAAGCCGAAGCGGCCGAAGAGGCCGCACCGGAGTCGCCCAGCTGGTGAGATCCCGGTCGGGAACCGGGGCTGGGGTGGAAGCACTCCGGCCCCGTGACCTGGCCGTCCCCCGGTTCACAGGACCGGTTGAAGGATTGAGGAGCTGATCAACACCGATCTGCCTCTTCCGGCGGCGGTGATTCCCCACCGTGACCCCTTCCTACTCCTGACTGCGGTCACGGAGGTGACGGCTGGCGAACGGGCGGCGGGTTACTGGCAGTTGACCGGTGATGAACCTTTCTTCGCTGGCCACTTTCCAGGACGACCGACCCTTCCAGGGGTCCTCATGTGCGAGTCGATTGCGCAGTTGGGCGCATACGCCCTTCTCGTCAGGCCGGACTTCGCTGGGCGTTTGGCCCTGTTCGGCGGCCTCGACGGGGTGCGGTTCCGGCGTCAGGTGATGCCTGGCGAACGTCTCGACTTAGAGGTCGAGTTGGGACGGGTTTCGGCACGGGCTGGTAAGGGGAGCGGGAGGGCTTCGGTGGGTGGCGAAGAAGCCTGCCGGTGTGACCTCATGTTTGTCTTCGTCGAAGGCGACTGAGCGATTTCGCAGCTGCTCGACGGGCGTAATCGGGTCAGGATGGCGCCAGGACCACACTGCCGTTGTGGCCACCAAAGCCGAACGAGTTGGACATGGAGATGCCGGGCTCCCAGGGCGCCGGGGCGCCTGTAACCAAGTCCAGAACCGGCATGTCGGGATCTGGAGTGGCGTAGCCAGCGGTCGGGGGGATCAGTCCCTTGTCCATTGACAGCACGACAGCTACCGCCTCAATGGCACCGGCCGCACCCAGGGCGTGTCCGGTTATCCCTTTGGTGGAGGTGACCAGGGGGCCGTCTGCGCCGAAGATTTCGGCCAGAGCTTTCGCCTCGGCCATGTCGTTCAGCGGAGTTGATGTTCCGTGAGCGTTGACGTGGCTGACCTGATGGGGTTCCACGCCGGCCTCTTCCAGGGCGAGACGCATGCAGGTGATGGCACCCATGCCTCCTGGTGATGGGGCGGTGATGTGATGGGCGTCAGCGGTACTAGCTCCGCCCAGGACCTCGGCCAGGATGTCGGCACCCCGGGCTTCAGCTATCTCCCAATCCTCCAAGACAAGTACGCCGGCTCCTTCACCCATGACGAATCCGTCTCGCTCGACATCGAAGGGGCGGGAGATCCCAGCCGACGAGAAGGCGGTCATGTTGGTGAAGCCAGCGATAGCTGTATCCACGAACGGTGCTTCACTCCCCCCCGCTAGAACGACGTCACAGCGGCCATGGGCCACCAACCGGGCGGCGTTAGCAACTGCGTGAGTACCGGCCGCACAGGCGGTGCAGGTGTTCTCGGCCGGACCCTGAAAGCCGTAGCGCATCGAGACGGCGGCCGGAGCCGCATTCGGCATCATCATTGGCACCATGAAGGGGGAAACCCGCCGAGACCCCTTCTCGTGTCCAATCAGGATCTGTTCCTCGAGGGTTCCGATCCCGCCGATGCCCGTTCCGATAAAGACGCCCCGTCGGGAGGGGTCCGCAGTCAGCGACCCTGCCTGCTCCAAAGCCATGTTTGAGGCGGCGATGGCGAACTGGGTGCACCGGTCGCTACGTCGTACCTCCTTGGGATTGTCAAAGTACGGAGTGGGGTCGAAGTCGTTGACCCGACGTTCACCGTCAGGTGCCGGTCCGCAGAGGCCGTCCCAGAAAGCGTCGGTGCCGACACCGCACGAGGCGACAACGCCTAGTCCGGTTACGGCGACCCGACGTCGGGTCATTAGAGCTTGCCGGTGATGAGGTCGTAGGCGGTGCCGATGGTGGTAACACCCTCGAGCTCTTCCTCTTCGACACTGACGCCGAATTCCTCTTCGAGTGCCATGACCAGCTCGACTAGATCCAGGCTGTCGGCATCGAGGTCGTCAGCAAACGAGGCCTCGCGGGTGACCTTGGAAGCATCGACCGAGAGGACCTCGACCGCGCAGTTTGTGAACCGTTCGAAATTGTCGTCGCTCACCGTCTGGCTCCGTTTCTCGGGTGATTTGGACCAGCTTCACCCTACGGCCCCATGCCGCCACTCGACATGCATTCAGATCGTTGAATGTGGTGGCCTCTGTCGTAGCGACCAATGCCGACCGGTGGGTCTACCATCGACCGGCAGCGTCAGCCCATGAAGAGGCCGCCATCCACCGGGACCACAGCGCCGGTGATGTATCCGGCGGCATCTGAGGCCAGGAAAGCGATCAGAGCCGCCACCTCGTCGGCTTGTCCCAGACGGCCCAGAGGCACTGCTTCGGCATAGGCATCCTGCTGCTCCTCGGGGAGGGCGGCGATCATGTCGGTTCGGATCGGACCCGGTGCCACCACGTTGACGGTGACGTTCCTGCTGGCGAATTCTTTAGCCAGGGAGCGGCCGAGGCCGACGAGACCCGCCTTGGAGGCAGCGTAGTTGGCCTGTCCCGTCTGGCCGATCCGTCCAGCGATCGACGAGACGAGGATGATGCGACCCCACCGCCCCTTCATCATCCCCTTGACGGCCCGTCGGGAGACCCGGAAGGCACCGGTCAGGTTGGCGTCCATTACATCGCTGAAGTCTTCGTCTGACATGCGTAGCACTAAGCCATCTCGGGTGATCCCGGCGTTGGCTACCAGTACCTCGACTGGTCCCAACTCCTCCTCGATGGCTGAGAAGGCGGCGTCTACGGCCTCGGAGTCAGTCACGTCACAGGCCACGGACAAGATTCCCGCCTTCGAAACTTCAGGCGGCACCTCGCCCCGACAGGTGACGGCCACGCGGTCTCCCTGGGCGACGAACGCCCTAGCGCAGGCCAGACCAATGCCTCGGTTGCCTCCGGTCACCAGTACGACTCGGCTCATCTAGATCTCCTGCTCTTGGTGGTCGTCAGGTCAGGTCACCCGAAGCCAGGCGATCGGCTTAGAGGCCGTCACCCGCTCGGTATCTACGGCCAACCATCCCATCAACTCGCCAGCAAACGGCGAGCGGACTTCGGTGGCTCCGATGTGGCCGAGGAGATCCCCGGCAGCCAACGCACTGCCCGGGTTGAGGTCGGCTAATGGGGCGAAAACGCCGGCACACGGGCTGACCACCATCCGGTCAGTGGCAAACAAGTGCTCGCCCTCTGGCCCGGAGAGGGCGTCTTCCGGAGGGGCGGCCAGGGCGTCCAACAGGATGTCTAGGTGGTCTGGGGTATTGACAGTGAGTCGAACGGCACTCTTCAAAGTCCGCTTCGCAAGGCTGGTGAGGACGTTGCCGGGGCCTAACTCGACGAAGGTTGTGAACCCGGCATCAGCGAGGGTGCGGAGGCTCTGTGACCATCGCACTGGGCTGCAGAGCTGTGCGTTCATCAGGACCCGCCAAGTGGCCGGGTTGGTATGGCTGCCGGCGTCCACGTTGGCGACCACTACGCCCTCTGGTTGGCGTACGTCGGTCCGTTCGATGGCTTCCTCGAGCCGGTCGCGAGCTGGGGCCATGTATGGCGTGTGGAAGGCACCAGAGACCTCCAGTTCAGTCACTCGCTTGGCCCCGCGGGCTTTGGTCTCCTCGCCGGCCGCCGCCACGCCGTCTGGAGAGCCGGCGATGACTACCTGTCCCGGGGCGTTGTAGTTGGCTACCCAGACGTCGTCAACCGCGGTACAGGCTTCTTCCACTTCGGTGTCGTCTAGGCCAAGTACGGCGGCCATGGTTCCCAGCGGGTCCTGGGCTGCTACCTGCATGGCCTCGCCGCGTTCCACCACGAGGGAAACGGCGTCGGCGAAGTCCAGAGCGCCAGAGGCAGTAAGGGCGCTGTATTCACCCAGGCTGTGCCCGGCATGACCAGCGGCATCGATGCCCAGGCGTTCGACGGCATCCAGGATCACCATGCTGGTTACGAAGGTGGCCAACTGGGCGTTGCGAGTCTCGCGTAGCTGATCGGCATCGGCAGCCATTAGGAGGTGGGCAACGTCTCGCCCGCAGGCCTCAGAGGCCTCCTCAACCAGTTCCCAGGACGGATGATCGGCCCACGGGGCCCCCATCCCTGGCTGCTGGGAACCCTGGCCGGAGTAGGTGAAGGCAATCATCGGTTCTGGTGGTCTCCTGGGCGGCCAAGCCGCGGGTCGCTCAGCGGCAGTGTGCCGATCCGACGCTCCATAGTGTGGCCGATCCAGCCCCTCTAAGGGAACGCTGATACGTCTTACGTGAGGCGGCCAGTTAGATGGACGGAGGGCGGCCGGTAGGATCTGCCAATCGCCCGGGTGGCGGAATTGGCAGACGCGGAGGACTCAAAATCCTCTGGCCGTGAGGTCGTGCGGGTTCAAGTCCCGCCCCGGGCACCATCACCGCGACATCGAGGGCCGTACCAGACTGACCCGTAGGCTGGACCGTCCCATGGCACGATCGGTTATCGAGAGACGGTTGACCGAGCTCGGTGAGCGCATCCGACGGCTCCGAGCCGACCTCCTGGTGGCCGAGGAGCAGTTGGCACACTTTGCCGCCGATGCCGACGATGCACGCGTTCGGTCACTGGTCTCCGAGACGGCTATCTCGGAACGGGCCCACAGGGGAGCCGACCGCCATGCTCGGGCCATGGCCCGCCACCGAGACGAAGTAGTGGCTGAGATTGCCCGGCTCGAGGCGACTCAGGACGAATTGCTGGACCGGCTTACCGCCGATGACTAACGAGATCGACTCGGAGGGGATCGACGCTGTTGACCTTCTGCGACCGGTACGGGTGGTGCTGGCTGAGGACGAGGCCATCATCCGTCTGGACCTCCGTGAGACTCTGGAGGACGAGGGTTACCAGATAGTGGGGGACACTGGTCGCGGGGACCACGCCGTGGATCTCGTTGCCGAACTAGACCCCGATGTGGTGATTTTGGACATCAAGATGCCAGGTCTGGACGGCATCGAGGCTGCCCGACGGATCGCCGCCTCCCACGATGCCGCTGTGGTCATCCTCACCGCCTTTAGTCAGCGGGACTTGATTAACCAGGCCATTGAGGCTGGCGCTCTGGCCTATCTAGTCAAGCCGTTCCAACGATCCGACCTCGTTCCAGCGGTGGAGGTCGCTCTGGCCCGCCATCGGGAGATGCGAGCGCTTACCGACCAGGCCCGAACCCTGGCCGAACTCCTGGAGGCCCGCAAGGTGATCGATCGGGCTAAGGGTCTACTGATGGACGAGGCCGGCATGACAGAAGACCAGGCATTCGGATTCATCCGATCGACGGCCATGTCCGGCCGCCGAACAATGGCCGATGTGGCCCGAGCGGTGATTGAAGAGGGCCTCCGACCTTGAAGTGGTGTCGTACCGGCGTTCAGAGGTGATCACAGGGTCCGCGGTATGGTCGGTTCGGTGTCTGGCTTATTCCTCCTCGACGGCAATTCGCTGACCTACCGGGCGTTCTTTGCCATTCCTCGGGACATGGTCACCGCCTCAGGCCAGGAGACGAACGCCGTCTTCGGATTCACCCAGATGCTGATTTCCCTACTACGAGATCACGAGCCCGACGGGGTGGCGGTTGCCTTCGATCGGCCGGGAGGCACCTTCCGTCATGAGCGCCTACCGTCCTACAAGGCCAACCGGGAGAAGCAGGAGGACAGCCTCTACCAGCAACTGGACCTAGTTAGGGAGTTGGTAGATGCCATGGGGTTGCTTGTGGCGGATGCCGATGGCTTCGAGGCCGATGACGTTATTGCCACCCTGGCCACCGTGGCTCGCGACGCCGGACGGGATGTGACCGTGGTGACCGGCGACCGGGATAGTTACCAGCTGGTGGAGGATCCCCACGTCCAGGTGCTCTACAACAAGCGGGGTGTCTCGGACTACGCCCTGTACGACGAGGCCGGGATCTTGGAGCGCACCGGCGTGCGGCCCACCGACTACGTGGCCTACGCGGCCCTCCGGGGCGACTCGTCGGACAACTTGCCTGGAGTGCCCGGGGTGGGGGAGAAGACGGCAGCCAAACTTGTTAATGCCTACGGAGACCTGGACGGGATCTTCGCCGCGGCAGGTGACCAGACCCCAAAACTTAGTCAGAATCTTTCCGAGAACGAGGAGCGTGCTCGTCTCAACGCGGAGCTCATGGTCCTCGTGCGCGACGTCCCTCTCGGCCTAGGGATCGGTGATCTGGAGCGAGGCCCGGTGGACGTGGAGCGGGCCGGAGGACTCCTGGGGATGCTGGAGATGGGCCGGTCCCGGGAGCGTCTGAGCAGCCTCCTGGGGGTGGACTTTGGCGGCTCAGCAGCAGTCGACGAACTGTCCAGCGAACTGGATATCCAGTTAGAACGTTGTATCGACGCCGCTGGGGTGGTAGCTGCCGTGGAGGCCCTCACCGGCAGCGTGGTGGGCTTAGCCACCGAGACTGACCCTGCGGTGGAAGCGACCGGTCCCGGACTCGGTGGCGGTTTTGCCATCTCCGATGGGGAGCGCTCATGGTGGATCGACGAGAGGATCCTGACAGAGGCGACC
>Ga0066372_10000366_pt1 | contig 16744 bp, 15 predicted proteins | sample Knorr_S15_td_250_FD_77011 | JGI IMG/M metagenome (GOLD analysis project Ga0066372, IMG submission 77011) | Marine microbial communities from Southern Atlantic Ocean transect - Knorr_S15_td_250_ad_251m_LV_A | ecosystem: Environmental > Aquatic > Marine > Oceanic | place: Southern Atlantic ocean... | reverse complement strand
GGGTAGCGCTGCCTCCACTGACTTTGGCAACGTCAGCCAGACCTTGCCGGCATACGAGTTGCGATACGCCGTCAGTGAGCAGCCGGTGGCCTCCCATTCCAGGGAGATGACGGAGACTGCAATTACGGCTTACGCACTTGGCGCTGCGATCAACGTGGCAAAGACAATGACTCTGACGGCCTGCGATCTACTTCTAGATTCCAGCCTTTTGACCGCGGCCCGGGCTGATTTCGAGAAGCGGGGCGTTTGATTCTGACACTTTTTTAGATATAAGGCGAGTGAATTTGGAGTATCGGAAGGTTGGCAAACTTAATGTCTCCGTGATCGTATTGGGGACTCAACGCACTTTTGATGTAACAGACGAGGCCGACCTGGCCCAGCGTCAGCAGATCATTGACAACCTATTGCAATTGTTTGTTCTAAGATGATCGAATGACCCTATCAGTCAATTTTCTGAAATAACGTCACAACACCTTATCCCAACTGATCCAGATACTCCTGGAACCGGGTGACGGACTTTTCTTCTGGCCGCCCCATAAAATAACGGAGCCCTTGGGTATACATGTGGATTTCCTGAGGGTGAATTGGCAGTGGTATGGCTGGGCCCAATACTCGGTAGAGGCCGTCTGACCAATCTTGTAGGCTCGTGTAGAGGGAGTCTTCAATCATCAGAGCATCTGTGCGTTGAACATCGTTTCTCAGTGCCCATCTGGCGAACACGAAAGGCAGATTTGTCCATCGATTCCATTCCTCTCCCAAGTCATAGATGTGTGGGTGTTCTCGCAGGCCTCGGCGGTGGCGCAGTCCCAGGTTTCCCACCAGTAGTTGGGCTTCGTGGGGTTCAGATTCGTTGACATAGGCGGCTGGTTTTACCCCGTGCTTAATCTCTAACAAAACTTGCAACAACTTGACCGACGTTGGCGATTCTGAGGGCACAGCCACTGTCTCGCCAGCCAATTCTACAATCGGAATTTTGGAGTGGAGCTTGACGCTGCCCGCCTGTGCCACAGTGGCAAGACAGAATCCCGACAGTGTTCGCATGCTGTCGTCTAGGTTGAAGGTATCGATCAGCGGGATCAACCCTCCCTGAATCTGGTTATCTGCAATCGCTGCCGTTAACTCGTTGGGCGGCAGTTCTAGAACGGCGATCCCACGTTTGCCCATATCGAAATACATGGGTTCCGAGCTTAAATATGGGGTTCGGCCTAATATGATGGGCAAGTGCTAACACCGTAAGTAACAGATTTCGTGGAGAAAAATAGGGCCTCGAATTTCGAGGCCCTATCGTTTTGCTAATTTGGGGCTACATCAGCCTTGCCATGGTCGGAAGTTTAGAGTCGCGGACCTGCGAAGGTCGGAGACTGGGTTTTGTAGACTTGGATGCGGTTCCGAGCCGACTCAGGAACAAAGATGTTCCCTTCGTCGTCAACGGTCACGCCGGTGGGTCCCCAGAAGTCTTTTTCCCGTTCCAAACCTTGAGCTCGGTCCCGTTCGCCGTACATCTCTGGGTTGGCGTCCAGTTTGTCTTTGCCCCACTTTGAGAGCCCAGCTTCACCGGTCTTAAGGTCGATGAATTCGCCGGTCTCGTCGAAGATCTGCAAACGGTTGTTGAGCCAATCGGAGACGTAGATTACGCCGTCTTTGTCAACTGCTACCCCGGTAGGACGGTCGAATTCGCCCTCCCCTGACCCGGAGCTCCCAAACTTCATAAGGAATTTGCCGTCGGGACTGAACTTTTGGATTCGGTCGTTTCGCCAGTCGGCGATGTAGATGCCTCCTGCCTCGTCGATGGCTATGCCCCAAGGCATGTCGAACTGACCGTCGCCGCTGCCGTACGTACCGAATTGGGCGAGGTATTTGCCATCTTTGTTGAACTTTTGGACGCGGTGATTACCGCTGTCCACTATGTACAGGTTATCGTCGGCGTCAAAGGCCATGCCCGAGGGACGGTCTAGTTCACCGTCTCCAGAACCGGTACGCTCTTCCCATTTCCCTAGGAAATCGCCGTCCTTGGAAAACATGGAGATTCTATTCAGCCATTCATCGCTGATGAAAAGATTTTCCTGACTATCAAGGGCGATGCTGGTAGGCCAGACTAAGGCCCCATCATCCATATTGTGTTCGTGAGGGCCCTGGTAATCGATACCCCTAGCGAATACGGAGATGTATTCCTCGTCGGTGGTGCAAACGACGACACGGACGCCTTCTGGACGGAATTCCGTGCCCCGACAGAGGACATACATGATCCCTTCTTTACCGCGGGCGACGTATATCGGATAGGTGAAACCGGGGCCAAATTGCTCACCACGACCGATGGTCTTAGTGTATTGCACGTTTATATGTGAAATCTCTGTTGTCATCTGTTCCTCACAGAGTTAGATTTGGCTTAGTTGGACAGGCCAGATTTAGATAAAGGCCATTTGTTCGAATTCGCCGCCAACAATGGTTTTGGCATCCAGACCCATCCACTTCTCAAGGATGGTGGAATACACACCCCGGAAGTCGTTATTGTGCTGAAGATCACCGTCGTCTAACTTGTCGGCGTCTAGGGAAGGATACTCACCATAGAGTCCGCCTTTGACCTGGTCTCCAATTATGAAGCAGTGTCCGCCTGCGCCGTGGTCGGTGCCGGAGCCATTGTCCTTTACGCGGCGGCCGAACTCTGAGAAGACCATGAGCATCACATTTTCCCCTGCGTTGTGCTCTTTCAGGTCATCATAGAAGTCGCCAATGGCACGGCTGGTCTCACTCCAAAGCCTGGTATGGGCGGCCAGTTCACCAGCGTGGGTGTCGAAACTGTTGAATGGGGCTGTGGTGTAAAGCACCCTGGTACCGAACCCAGCAAGATGTGTCTGCACAATGTTACGCATGTACTGGCTGACAGTGTCTGATCCGTATTCGACAGTTGAGGAATACATCTCAGGAGCAGCGCTCAGGATGTCGGCGCCTTTCAGGGCGTCTAATCCTGTATGGGCAAGGTAGTCCATCACGGGGCCGGTCCCAATCATAGGGGAATAAACCTTGGAGAAGACATCAAGGGCCTTCAGACGCTGATCTGTGTCATCTATTCCAGTGAGAACTCCGTAGGTTTCCAGGTTCCCTACAGACGCTGCCGCTACTCCCGGCGCCACGAGGGCTCGGGGCAGCCCGCGTCCAAAGTTCACCGCAGTTAGAACGTTTTCGCCTTGGGGGTCGAGGTCCCGGACAACCCGGCCCAGCCACCCTTCGTCACCGATCTTGGTGGGTTCGCAGGTGTGCCAGATGTCCATTGAGCGGAAGTGTGATCGGCTAGCAGTGGGATAGCCAACTCCCTGAATCACCGCCATATGACCTTCGTCATAGATCTTTTTCATGGGGCCCATGTTGGGGTTGAAACCAATCTGGTCGTTGATCGGCAGAACCTGATCTTCAGGGATAAGGACGTTGGGGCGGTTGTCGAGATACTTGGGGTTGGTGTAAGGAACCACAGTGTTCAGCGCGTCATTCCCGCCAGCCAATTGAAGGACCACTAACACCGGGTCTTTCTTCGTAGAAGTCATTCTTTAATCTCCAATATTCTTGTCGGACCAATCGTTTTGATTAGGATCCGAAGCTGCTCAGCCGTTTTAGTCCAGACTTGGATAGCTTCGATCCAGAATTTTCTATCCGCCTATAGGATGGTCTAGGCGAATAGGTATTCGGTAGTGGCCACGATGGACTGGAGCATGGTTGCAACTTGGAGAGGGAATTCATCGGAGTCGGAACGAATCGCTCCCTCGCTCCCAGCCAGTTCAAGCAGTTGATTTCGGGTCTCGTTCGCCAGCCGGTAGGATCCGAGGTTCTCAAGGCAGCCTTCAACCAACTGTTCCGCGGTTAGCACAGGGCCAACACTGCTTAAGCGGTTGATGATGTTTTTCACACCGGAGTGGTTGACGTTACCAACCTGGTCGGCGGTGAAGTTGATGCGTTCCACGAGAGTTCCCGAATCGATCCACTCACGGCCGGTGTGCCAGCCTTCGACTGTGGGTGGGTTCAACAGATCTTGGCCCATGTACCGGATGTTCATGGTCATGAGGTCAAGGCCCGGCCGAGGGAATTTGAAGTCTCCCACCAGTTTGAGTGTACCAATCACGGTCTCCGCCGGGCTCTTCACCTTGGCAAACGTGGAGTTCTTGAAGAAGTCCGACTTGAATAACACTCGCAGCATGGCGGTGATGTTGTAGTTGGAACGGAAGTATTCTTCTTCCAACATCTTGATGGCTTCGATGTCCTGTGGAGGAGTGTCTTTCCAGGCGGGAACCTGCACATCGTCGGCAACGAAGAAGTTGTAGAGGTGGCGTGCCACGAACCGCGCGGTGGCGGGCTGTTTCACGATGATGTCTACGATGTCTTCGCCGTTAAAGTTCCCGGTCTCGCCTAGGAAAGTCTTCTCTTCGGTATCGTGGTCACGGGGGTCAAACATGAACTTTGCGTCGTATTTTCCGTAGGGATAGCGAGGGACTGAGTTGGTAACCGTCCAGCCGGTGAACGCACGGGATGCTTCCTTGACGTCATCCTCACTGTAGTTGAACTCTCCATCCATCCCGACGCCTAGGGAGAACAATTCTAGGAGCTCCCGGCCCCAGTTCTCGTTTATGGCGCCCTTGTGGCTCATGCAGTTGTCCAGGTAAAACACCATCGCCGGATCCTTGGAAAGGCCTTTCAGCAATTCGTGGAAACTCCCCATTCCGACGGTCCGGAACATGTCTAGCTCCGCAGTCTGCTGTTTGGGGTATTCGCATTTGGCGTGACCGGTGACTAGGACACAGTGCCAGAAGAGGGCAATTTTTTCCTGGAGGGGGCGCTTGGAGTTGATCATGCGGAAGGTCCACTCTTCTTGTTGGCCTTCCAGGCCTGCCTGGGAGAGCCAGTCCACCTTGTAGCGCATCATGAGGTCGCGCTCCATCGGAGGCTGGGACTCAGGGTCAAGCAGTTCTTCGACGGTCGCGTCGTACCCTTTTTCCGCTCTGGCTTGGAGTTCCTCCAAGGGAGCACCAAAACCGGCTCGGCGCATCAGATGGGCTATTAACGAGATATCTTGATCAGACAATTGTCTCCTCCAAATCTAACAATTTGTTGGCATCCGTCGGGGTACTTGTATGGCGAATGACGGTTAATCTCTCAGCCAAAAAGAGCGAATTTAACCACGTAGTGGCAGGATCCGTTAAAATCCCGTATTTGTGCCTGAAATTACATCAGGGCCGCTAACGCATGATATTCCCAGACCCGCCGGTCGTCAATACAATGTTGAAGTCCGTATTGGCCAGAGCGTTGTTGGAAACCTTTAACGAAACCTAACCTACGGTGATACCTAGCTCGGATTGCAGGACCTTGATGGTCTCGGCCCGGGAGCGCTGGGGCTTTCGCACCCGGCGGCCGATGGGCTCGTTCTCGATCTTTGGAATCATCTTCATCGCGACGAAGACTGGTCCCTCTTCCTTCATGATTTGTTCGATGTTGTTGGTGAACTCTTCTAGGTTGTCGAAGGAGAAGGTCTTCTTGTATCCAGCTTCTCTGGCCATGCCAGCGTAATTGATATCCGTTGCATTGGGCACGGGCTGTCCGCCGGTGGTGGCGTAGCACTCGTTGTCCATCAGGAAGTGGACGAAGTTGGAAGGCTTCATGCCTGCGACGGTGCCAAGGACGCCCATGTTCATCTGAAGTGAACCTTCAGAATCGAAGAGCACTACTTTTTCGTTGGGCTGGGCCAAAGCGAACCCCAGTGCCGCAGTGTTGGTCTGTCCCATGGCTCCTTGAAGACTCAAGTCGCGGTTCTCGTCGTCAGAAACTTCTCTCCAGTCGCGGCCTGAGGTGCCGGTCACCAGGACTATGGCCTTGCCACGATGGGGTTGGAAGGCCCGGAACATATCGGATGAATCGAACATTTTTATCTCCGCCGCAGCTTACTGCGTGCATTAAATATCTGAGTCGTATGAGTTGATTGAGGCTCGACGCTTAAACCCGGTTGAAGCCATGGTACTCGTCGCCGACTAGTACGGCAACGGGCCGACTTTGCGACCGAGCTTCTTCGAATGCGATCGATATCCGTGAGGCGTCGTCATCTCCCTCTAGCAGATAGTAGTTGATTCCCATGGCGTGCAGGAAAGTTTCGGTGTAGCGTGCTGCCGAGTCGGTGATTAGACCGTGGCGTGTCCAACCCCGGTAGCCGATCAGCATTACCAACGGGAACCCTGCATCCAGTGACATACCGCGGATGGAATCTCCGGACTCCATCATACCGGTGTTCTGGATGACGCAGACTGGAACCTTTCCACCGACGATCAGTCCAAGGGCGATGGCAAACGTTTCGCCTTCCCGCGAGGTAGGGACGACGCTCAGCCAGTCCTGTTCCTTCATCAACTCGTAGAGGTAGTTGGTCTCGCTGTCAGGAATGGTCACGATGTGGGTGACGCCGTTCTTTTTGAATTCTGCGACCAGAGACTCGGGTTTCAGTAATGCCGCCTGTTGTTGGACCATTGGTTAATTCCTCCCTAGGTGATTCTCAGTCCGGCCACGGCTCCTCCAGTTTAGATAACAGGAGGCCGTTAAACTCAGGGGTCCCTTGGCTGTGTTGGGGTGCCTCATTATATTAACCATCTGATTAGGCAGTCAATCTCAGATTAATCCGGCGTAGGCCCATTCAAAGCTCGGTCGAAGCTCGGTTTTCCTTGAGCGTTTTGTGTATCATTGGAAGGTGGCCAATGGCGATTCCCCGTTGGCTCCTGCCAACGCTTTTCTCAAGAATTGATTCCTCCGTCCCAAGTCGTCTTGCGACGGCAAGGTAGCCTTAATGCTTCTCGCGTCCCGATTGAGGGATACATTCCCCTTTTACTACGGCTGGATAGTCGTTGCTGCGTCCAGCACGGTTGCTTTCGCTCGGATGGCCCCGGCCATTACCACTTTGACCGTGCTCATATTCCCAATTTCCCAGCAATTGGGTTGGAGCCGCACGCTCATCGCAGGTTCGGTCAGCGCCGGGGCCATTGCGTCTTTGGTCCTGTCTCCGGTGCTAGGTTGGGCTATAGACCGGTTCGGCGCGCGGCCCTTTCTGGTGGTCAGTGTGCTGGTCCTGGGCGTGGCTATGCTTTCATTGGCCTGGGCGACCATACCGTTGACCTTCTATATCGCTTTCGCCGCTGCACGGGTTGTATTTCATACTTCGGCCCCAATCGGCAGTAGCACCGTCACTGCCCGATGGTTCATTAGGAAGCGCGGTCGGGCCATCGGCGTGATTTTCCTGATCGGCGCGGTAGGTGGAATCGTCTATACCTTGGTGGCGTCTCTGGTTGTGGAAAGCTACGGACTGAAAACAACTTGGATCGTCATCGGACTGATGGTGTTGGCCATTTCAGTAGCGCCCTCGTTGTTCTTGGTGGCCGAGCGCCCGGAGGATATCGGGTTGTTACCGGATGGCGATGAGCCCGAAGTTACCTCAGGTAAGAACGAGGCCTCTATTAGGGACCCCGTTGGTGTTAAGGAAACTCCGTCGCCAGGAGGGAGTGATGATTCCTGGCTACTGGGAGAGGCGGTCCGCTCCAGGACATTTTGGCTGCTAGTCTTCATGGGATTTACTTGTTATTTTGTGCATACCAGCATAGGCGTCCACATGGGCGCATATTTCCGGGACATAGGTCTTGGAGCAACTTCAGCCGCCCTGGCAGTCAGCTTAAGCTGGATTGTATCGGCCATCGGTAGCTTAGTCTGGGGTTGGATCACCGACCGTGTGCAGGCCCGCCATGCCTACTGCTGGATTTTCCTGATCCAGGCTGTTAGTACGTTATACCTGATGCTAGCCGGAGGAACGATGAGTGTTTTTTTGGCGTCCGCGCTCTTCGGTGTAGTCTCCGCTGGGTCTAACGTTGTGCCCGCTGTGATCTATGCCAATTATTTTGGGCGTTTGTCGCTGGGCAAGATACGAGGTTTGGGAGAGGTAGGAGTCCTGCTAGGTCAGGCGACGGGACCGGTGATCGCCGGGATACTCTTCAGCTTGCAAGGAGGGTATGGCACCATCTTCTTTGTTTTCGTTGTTTTGGCCCTCGCTTGCAGTCTTTTGGTGCTGAAGGCTAAACCGCCCGCCCGTACCATGCCTGTACCGGAAGGCTCGCATGCGTAATAGTCGGCCACTGGCGTCTAAACTCAAAGAAGTTCTGCCATTCTTTTACGGATGGGTCGTGGTTGCCGCATCGGGCACGGCTGTGTTTGCCCGCATGGCACCAAACATAACTACCCTAACCATTTTCATACTCCCGCTGTCAGAGGAATTTGGCTGGAGTCGCACTCTGATTAGCGGCTCAGTCAGCGCCGGAGCGCTTGCGGCGTTAGTCCTGTCTCCTGTAGTAGGTTGGTGTATTGACCGGTTCGGAGCGCGCCCGGTTTTGGTCATCAGCGTGTTAATACTGGGCATGACGATGACCTCAATGGCGTGGGCCACAGTTCCTCTTACCTTTTATGTAGCCTTCGCTTCGGCCAGGGTCGTATTTCACACATCGGCTCCCATTGGCGCCAGCACAGTGTCGGCCCGATGGTTCATCGCAAAGAGAGGTCGGGCTATCGGTGTAATCTTCTTTTGGGGTGCCATTGGTGGGCTGGTCTTCACCATGTTGTCGGCCCAAATGATCGACCACTTTGGAATGAAAACCGCCTGGATCACCATCGGATTGGTCGTGTTCGGAGTGTCATTAGCGCCGTGTCTTTTTCTCGTAGTGGAGCGTCCTGAAGATATGGGCTTGCTTCCCGACAACGCCCACCCAACCAGGGATGAAGAATCCCCTAAACAAGCCGAGGTGATGACAGGTTCGTCGGATGAAGAATCGTGGTCTCTCGCCGAAGCTATGAAAACCAAGGCCTTCTGGATACTGTTCTTCATGGGCATGGCGATGTTTTGCGTTAATACCGGGACAAACGTGCATATCGGGGCCTACTACCGTGATCAAGGACTGACCCTAACCTTTGCTGCCGTAGCCATTAGCTTTAGTTGGTTGGTGGCTGCCTTTGGCAGCGTGGTCTGGGGGTGGGTCTTGGAAAAGATGCAGGCCCGCCGGGCATATTCCGTGGTATTCGTGATTCTAGGCGTTAGCACTCTTTACCTTTTGACAGTGGACAGTGCGGCTAAGGCACTGGTGGCAGCTGGTCTGATAGGTGCTGTATCGTCGGGTTCGAACGTCATAATCTCTATCCTGTATGCTGATTACTATGGCCGGAACTCATTGGGCCGAATTCGGGGAGTCAGCGAGACGGGAGTTCTGTTGGGCCAGGCGACTGGGCCGCTGCTAGCGGGGATATTTTTTGACAGCCGTGGCACCTACTCCTTCGTGTTCATATTGTTTGGAGGCCTGGCACTAGCATGCAGTTTGCTCGTGCTTACAGCCAGACCTCCTGCCCGTCCTGCCCCAGTGTCCTCGGCGCGAAATATCTGACCTGATGAAACGATCGCTTGGAGGGGGGCAACGGATGCTCAATGATTCAGAGAGACATATGATGTTGGTAGCATTTCTACAGGCATCCAACTGCTCCAACTATACTGGCTCGTGGCGCCATCCGGAGACCGATTCGGGGTTCATGGACCTGGAGTTCTACCAGAACATCGCCGCTACTCTGGAGCGAGGCAAATTCCACTTGGCTTTCATAGATGACCGTCTGGCCATGCCTAGCCGCTTTGGGGACTCATTTGAGGACGCCGTCGAGAACGGCATACGGGTGGTCAAGTTGGACTTGGTGCCCGTCATCACCGCTATGGGCTTGGCTACCAAACATCTAGGGCTTGGCGCCACATACTCCACGACCTACTTCTCGCCATTTCACGTCGCCCGTCTGTTCTCCTCACTGGACCACTTCACCAATGGACGTGTCGCCTGGAATGTGGTGACCTCCCTCAACGACTCAGAAGCGCAGAATTTCGGTGTGCAAAAACTCCTGGAGCACGACGACCGATACGACGTGGCTGATGAGTTCATGCAGGCCACGGCTCAGCTTTGGGACTCTTGGGAAGATGGCGCGGTGGTTCTGGACAAACAGACCGGGCGGTTCGCCGACGCAGAGAAGGTTCACCGGGTCGACTATTCGGGAGAGTGGTTCCAGGTTCGGGGTCCACTGACAGTTCCCAGGTCGCCTCAGGGCCATCCAGTGTTGGTCCAGGCAGGCCAGTCCGAACGGGGTAGAGAGTTCGCTGCTCGTTGGGGGGAGTTGTTGTTCGTAATCTACCCAACGCCCGAGGCCTGTAAAGCCTACCGAGATGACCTGCGTCAGCGAGCGCAGTCTGCCGGTAGGGACCCCGACTCGGTCAGGATTGCCCCAGCGGTGTACGTTGTGGTCGGCGAGACCGAAGAAGACGCTCGGAGTAAGTTGGAGGAGATTGACAATCTAGCCAACCAGACCGATTCGCTGGCGCTGCTCTCCGAGGTATTTAACTACGACTTTTCCCAGCATCCGGCCCACGAACCACTGTCCGACGAGATACTAGCGTCCATGACCGGTCTCCGCGGCTTCCTCGACCGCGTGACCGAATTGAGCGGCACGGCCAACCCAAGTGTCAATGATTTTATCCAGTGGTCGGGCCGGGGAACGCTCCGAGAACTTCCGCTGTTCACAGGCACTCCTTCCCAGGTAGCGGACCAGATGGAGTTCTGGTTCCGATCTGATGCCTGCGATGGGTTCGTTTTGGCCGCTACCCACATGCCGGGCGCTTACGAAGACTTTGTAAGCCAAGTGGTTCCAGTGCTCCAAAGCCGTGGTTTGTTCCGCGAAGGATACTCGGAAGGTACTTTGCGGGATAATTTGGGGCTTCCTAGGCCGTGAGTTGGCTCGACTCCCTGATAACCTTCCGCCTCTAACATGGTTCGATCTGTCAAGCCAGAACTTGGATTCGGCTCCGTTGTTGGGAGTCTTAGCGAGGTATAACGTTTCACGATCGAGCTAATCAGCCTCTGGCAATATGTATAATGCGCAGGCTTGGTATGGAAAATTCTTCAGAAAGGATGCATTCGATATGGCCGAAGTTGATGACCGGATCGAGTTGGACTGGAACGCATTGGAAGTCGGCGAGACCTTTGACAAATTCGAATACCTGTTGACCCAAGAGATGATCGACGCCTACCGGAAGGGAGTGATGGATCCGGGGGCCAGCTTCCCGACCATCGCGCACAAAGTGGACGTACGCCAATACAACAACCGGTACACTGACGCTGGGTCCGTCAACGCCCGGTGTGCGTTCCACTGCTACAATCCCCCTTTGGCGGGCAAGCGGTTGACCGTGACCGCCTGGATCGCCGACAAATACCTGAGAAGGGGCAAGAACTATATCGTCACCGAGGCAGTGTCGGTGGATGAAGACGGCAGGTTGATTGACAGGGTTATCACTCATGAACTGAAGCAGCCGTCGGAGGTGGGCAAGAAATGGGGCGGGTAATCAGAAGTTACGAAGAGGGCGACGAGATAACACCCCTGGTCAAAGAGTTGACTCAGGATGCAATCAATCTATTTGAGGGTAGCGCGGGCAACACCGGCCCCTCGCAGTTTACCGACGAACATGCCGCCAAAGAAGTTTTGGGCACCGAGGGAACCGTGGCGTCGGGGCGCATGTCCCTTACGTTCGCCATAGAGATGCTGCGCAGACATTTCGGTCCAGACGTGTTTAACCACACGGGCACGGTGGACCTCAGGTTCCTGAGACCGGTTCGTCCTGGTGATACCATCACCTTCACTGGTAAAGTGACCGGCGCCTCAAGGGAGGCTAACGGCAGCCGCATTTCTGTAGGCATTGAGGTGAAAAACCAGAAGGGCGACACCACGGGAGTAGGGCAGGGCAGCGCCATCGTCCCTAATGCATTTCTGCCCCCAGAAGACCTGTAGTCTGTATCAGTCAACTATCGGAGTCAGCATATCTAGCTGGTCTGGGGTATTTTCTATCTGCGTGTCGATCAATTGTGGTTGCCAACCTGGGTATGCTGAACTAGAATCCCAGATTAAGCCCGCATCGTCATTACCGAAATTTGTCTTAGCGCAGTCGTGCTCTAGTTGAGGTTTAATGAGCGAGACATCTGAGATCACATCAAGCGACGCTAAAGATTTGCGGCTGACAGCCCGAGTGATGGTTACCGGTTTGGCTGTCGGCCACGTGGCTTTCCATTGGATCATCCAGAGTTTTGTCGTAGTCTTTCCTGAGATTCAAAGAACCTTTGGTCTCAACAGCGTGGGTGTGGGTGGGATCGTAACCATGCGGGAAGTTGCTTCAGCGCTCATTTCCCTGCCTGGTGGGGTCGTGGTCGATATGCTGCGAAAGTGGTGGGGATGGCTGCTTGCTGGATGTGTTGCCGCCTCCGGTCTTGGGTCACTGGTGATGGGAATCTCCCCGGTCTATCCGTTGCTGTTGCTTGGGATGGCAGTGGTTGCAATCTCTCATTCATTGTGGCACCTCCCAGCGTCTGCATCATTGTCTCACCATTTCCCCAGCCGCCGAGGCGTGATGTTGTCGTTCCACGGGGTGGGTGGTAGCGTTGGTGATGTTGCCGGCCCCTTCATTACCGGAATACTGTTACTTGTGATGGGCTGGCGGGGCATTCTTAGCATCTACGCCATAGCGCCGTTCTTTATGGGCTTCATGGCGATCTGGGCCTTCAGGAACATAGGCAGCGTTAAGGAAGAGGTTGCCAAGTCTGCCGGACTAGCGGAACGGCTGGCCTTGACTAAAACCTTGTTCAAAAGCCCAATGCTATGGGGGCTGATTCTGGTACGAGGACTGCGGTCAATGGCCTTGGCGGCCTTGGTGATGTCGCTTTCTCTGTACCTAGGCAACGACCTTGAGCTCAGTCCCATCAACCGGGGATTCCACATCTCCATGCTGATTGCCGTTGGGCTGCTAGCCAAGCCCCTTGCTGGATTGATCTCCGATAAACTGGGGCGCAAGCAGGTGTTGGTGCCTGGTTTGATCTGGTCTTGCGTTATGGCGCTTTTGGTGGTTGTATTCGATCAAGGCGTGGCTCTTACAATCACTATCGCCTTGCTGGGTCTGTTCTTATATCCAGACCAACCGATACTTACCGCTGCATATTTCGATGTGGTTAATCGGGACGTAGCCACCACCGGTCTTGGTGTAGTGTCCTGTATCAGCTTCATGATGGCAGCGCCCTCTCCATTGATCGCCGGGGCCCTTTACGATTATTTCGACTTCCAAGCGACCCTGTACTACGTCTCCGGGCTTTTCGCGCTGGCTGCTGTGTTGTTTGCCTCCTTGCCTCTGTCTCGGCGTATAGGAGACTAGAAATCAAAGCTCCGGCAATCCGGGCAGGACTGTCAACCTTACTGGTTCTAACGTAAAAGGCCGGCAGACGCTGATAGGAGTGCCTGGCGGGTCTTTTCGGTTTGTCGTGGTAACCCAACGTTGGGCCCGGATGTTTGAGCCTAAGAGATAAACTTGGCGCATTCGTCGATGAGGGGCGTGACCTCATCTCGTTCTTGAGACGGCAACGTGAAGATGATCCGGTCGACACCGGCTTCATCCAACCGGGCGATCAACTCTGGGTCTGGGCGGATGCCAAAGCTGGTGATGTTCAATGAGTCTGGATCTCGGCCTGCATCCTCTGCCTGTTTCTTCAATAGAACAATCTTCTCAGCTAGGCTGGGGCCGCCGGAGCTCCTGCTGCCGATGGGTATCCATCCGTCGCAGTAGTCGATAACCCGGTCAAAGGTCGTGGGACCGTCGCCGCCCATAAGGATGGGCGGGTGGGGGCGCTGCACCGGCTTTGGGTAGGCCCACATCTTGTCGAAATTTACGTGGTCGCCGTGGAACTCGGCTTCTTCCTGGGTCCAGATCTCTTTCATGGCCAGTATATTCTCGCGGAGTATCCGCCAGCGACGTTTGAAATTAGTACCATGATCCCGCATCTCTTCTGCGTTCCAGCCGCCACCGATACCAAAGATGAACCGCCCATTGGAGAGCATGTCCAGGCTGGCGATCTCCTTGGCCGTGGTGATGGGGTCCCGCTCGATCATCAGGCAGATGCCGGTGCCCAGCTTGATGTCCTTGGTGGCGCCAGCCGCCGCCATCAGGGCAACGAATGGGTCGTATGTATGCCAGTAATCCTTGGGGAGGTCTGGGCCGCCGGGCCATGGGCTCGTCCGGTCTGCGGGTATATGGGTGTGCTCGGGCACCCACAGGGATTCAAACCCTCGGTCCTCCAACATCTTGGCCAGGTCGTCAGGCCGGATCGAGTAGTCCGTTGAGAACATCATCGCGCCGAAATCCATAGCTACCTCCCGGTATAGAGCGGATTAAAAGTAGGGCAACTGCCGGACTGGGGCTAGTATAGCACCGGGTTATAGGCGAACGGCGTCGGGTCCACGGAAGATTACTTGGCCGCTAGAGAGCGGGCAAACGCTGTGCAGTGTACCTCCCAGTTGGCCAATGCAGTTTCTGTTTCTAGAACAATTGACGCAATATAGACGAAGCCCTCTATGGGACTGCCGCTAAAATTCATCGGTGAGACTTGGGGGAGGGCCGGAGTGGCGTCAACGTTCCCGCGTCCGCGACGTACCATCAGGTTGGCGCCGATCACGCCCACGTCCGTCTTCAGGCCAACCATGAAACAGACTCCGCCAAGCATCTTCTATTTCGAATAGGTGGGTTCAGTCTGGAAGATTGTGGGGCCCTCCCCGGCAGGTCCTCGTCGTATGCCATTTGGCACGATTCCTTGGCTCTGGAGAATTTTACTTGACGGAGTTCTTCTACGAAACGGGCCGTTGTCCTACTCCTGGCAGCCATGCTTATGCCATACTACGGTGCCGCCGAGGACTGACACCCCTGATGCCGCGTCACTACCAACCATGAATCCCAACGGTGCGAAGACCAATCCGCCGACCATGAAACCCGGCCTATTTTCCGGCCGCTTTTTCTATGGGTGGTGGATGTTGGGTCTGATCAGTGTCATGGCGGCCATGAATAACGCGTTCTTCGACAAAGGCCCGTCGTTGTTCCTGATACCGGTGGGCGTCGGCCTGGGGCTGAACCGAGCCACGGTGTCACTCATATTTTCCTTGGGCCGCTCTGAAGGCGCCCTGAACGGCCCAGTAGTCGGATATCTGGTCGACCGGTTCGGCGCGCGGCGGATCATAGTTATCGGCACCATTTTGGCCGGTGTGGGATTCATCATATTCGCTTTTGCCCCAAACCTATGGGTATTCGCGTTGGCCTATCTAGGGTTTGTCTCTTTGGGGGCTACCATGGCTTTCCAGGATTCGGCCACTGCCATGGTGAATATGTGGTTCAGCCGTTACCGAGTGCGCGCTATGTCCATCCGCGAAGCCACCGGGAACCTGGGCTCAACCATCCTGATCCCTCTGATGACATTGGTCATCGCGATTTGGGACTGGCGCGTGGCGGCTCTGATGGGCGCGGCCGCCTATCTTGTTTTCATCCTGCCCCTTATACCGTTGCTCAAGGAATCCCCCGAGAGCATGGGGTTGTTACCTGATGGCGCTGACGAAGACGAAGTGGAAAAGGCACGTGCTGCGGGTGCGGGGCTTGGATCTACCGAGATTCAGCGGTTGCAGCGCTTTTACGATGGAGCAGAATTCTCAGTGCCCGAGGCTTTACGCACCTCTGCATTCTGGTATTTGTTGACTGGGACGATGCTGCGCCAAGTCTCACGAGTGGGAATCGACCTTCATTACGTTGCCATCCTGGAGTGGAAGGGCTTCGACATCTCCATTGCAGCCTTGTTTTTCACTCTGCGCCTGGGTATGAACGTGCCGTCCAAATTGGTAGTTGGGTATTTTGGGGACCGATTGTCCAAGCCTGCCGTTCTTACAGGCGGGATGATCCTTTATGCGGTGGGTCTAGTCTTGTTGCTCTCATTCGACGCCGTCTGGCTTTTGGTAGTATCTGCGATAGTGAGCGGATTGTCAGAAGGAATAACGCCCGTAAACTGGGGAGCCATCGGAGACTATTTCGGACGGCAACACTATGCAACACTGCGCGGAATAATCAACCTGAGCTATAGCTGGGCATTGCTGTCGGTACCCTTCGCAGCGGGCTGGTGGTTCGATCAACACGAGAGCTACACTGTCCCATTGGTAGTGTCTTTGGTTGCGGCCGCGGCCTCTGCGGTGGTTTATGCGCTGATGCGGTCGCCCGAACTACCGACCAGGCTAGGTGGGCCAACCCGTTGATTGAGAACAGAGATGGCAGAAGAACCGGTCGTTCGGCAATCCACGGAGGCTGAATCGATCAGTATTTGAGATGTGCCTGGCTGCAGGCTAGATCCGTAGTATGACGGACATGATCGATGACTTGAGCGTTGCCATCAGCTCTGACCATAGCAGGTGATATTGATAGTGGTGAGTCGTACGGTCGCCGGTTCTGTGATAGCGGCCATAGACGGTGGGTAGAGTTTAGGATCTACCGGCTAGCAGTTAATCCTGGACCCCAGCGTCGGAACGTCGCCCGGTTGCCGCTGACTAAGGGATAAACCTGGTTGAGAAATAAAGAGGCTCAAGGTAGTGGCCTTGGTGGAAAAGAGCCATTCCTGGGCGACTGCCTTTTGGCGCTCAGCTGAGTTTTATCGGGAGCCCATGGATCTCAGGTACAGCGATAGGCCTCTAAACTGGTCTAAAACACCACCACGGATCGGAGGACTTCGCCTCGCTCCATCTTGTGGAAGGCCTCTTCCACGTCGGCTATGCCGATGGTCTCGGAGACGAACCGCTGCAGGTCCAGCCGACCCTGTAGATAGAG
>Ga0066372_10000365_pt1 | contig 16745 bp, 17 predicted proteins | sample Knorr_S15_td_250_FD_77011 | JGI IMG/M metagenome (GOLD analysis project Ga0066372, IMG submission 77011) | Marine microbial communities from Southern Atlantic Ocean transect - Knorr_S15_td_250_ad_251m_LV_A | ecosystem: Environmental > Aquatic > Marine > Oceanic | place: Southern Atlantic ocean... | reverse complement strand
ATACAATACAATAACAATAACATGAAAAACCCTATTTTCCATCAATTTACATTAAAAACCTCTTTTAAATTATTGAAAGAATATGACCATAATTCTTTTCTTGAACGCTTTTTAATTATTATGAGAAATATTTTTCAAATGTTTGAGAATAAAAATTAATGCACATTCATATTCTAGGTATATGCGGAACATTTATGGGCGGTCTTGCTCAGATCGCAAAAGCATTGGGCCATGAGGTAACAGGCTCCGATCAAAACATGTATCCGCCAATGAGCAATGAACTCGTTAAACTTAATATTGATGTTATGAATGGTTATGAGCCTGAACATTTGAATCCTCAGCCTGATTTGGTACTAGTGGGTAATACTTTGTCACGCGGAAACCCAGCCATTGAATATATGCTTAATCAAAGATTATCGTTTATATCAGGGCCGGAATGGTTATTTCGCGAGGTATTACACAAAAGACATGTTCTGGCTGTTGCTGGCACACACGGCAAAACTACTACTACTACTATACTGAGTTGGGTTCTTGAATTTGCTGGGCTTAATCCCTCATTTCTTATAGGAGGAGTGGCAGAAAACTTTGCAAAATCAGCTAGTTACACTAATTCTGAATATTTCGTTATCGAGGCTGATGAATATGACACTGCTTTTTTTGATAAACGTTCTAAGTTTGTCCATTATCGCCCAAATACACTAGTGATAAATAATATTGAGCACGATCATGCTGATATCTTTCATGATCTTGCTGCTATCAGGCACGAATTTCATAATCTAGTTCGTATTCTTCCTGAAACGGCTAAAATTATCTATCCCGCTAGCGATGAGGAGATTGAACGTGTTTTAAATATGGGCTGTTGGGCGGCATCTGAGACATTCTTGGGAGTTGATGCAGAATGGTCAATAGTTGATGCAAGTTGCGATTATCAGGATTTTTCTATTATTCATAACGGGAAAACGGTTGGAAAAGTATCTTGGCAGACCATTGGTGAGCACAATGCTCATAATGCTCTAGCTGCGATTATTGCCGCTAAAAATGTAGGTGTTTCTGCGGAAAAAGCATGCCAGGCCTTAAGTGAATTTAAATCAGTAAAACGCCGATTAGAATGTATTTTTGATTCTAATGATATTCATGTTTACGATGATTTTGCTCATCATCCAACAGCTATAATGGAAAGTCTTCAGGCCATAAAAAGTCACGCAAAAAATGGACGGGTAATTGCAATTATGGAACCCCGTTCCAACACAATGCGTATGGGTGTTCATGCTGAAACATTAGCTACTTCTTTTGCAGATGCCGATCGCATTTTTCTTTATCAAGCTAAAGATTTAAAATGGAATATTGCAGATCACATGAATGAACTCGGCGATCGTTGCCGAGTATTTGAGGATGTAGATAAAATAGTTGAATTAGTTGGCGAAGAGACTCAACCTCATGATTACATAGTTATTATGAGTAATGGTGCTTTTGGCGGTATATATCAAAAATTAATTAAGAGATTAAATAAATTATGAAAATTTCTCTTTTTCCATTGAATGTGGTTTTATTTCCGGAAGGAGAACTTAAATTAAGAATCTTTGAACCAAGATATGTTGATATGGTAAGTAGCTGCCTTCGAAATAATAGAGGTTTTGGTGTTTGTCTAACCCAAGAGGACAAGATCATGGGTAAATTCGCCGATTTTTTTTCTATGGGAACATATGCGAAAATTATCGATTGGGACCAAATGGAAGACGGATTTTTAGGAATAGTTGTTAAAGGAGAAAAACGTTTTAGAGTTCATTCTCACAAAAGTTCAAAGAACAATTTGTGTATTGGTGATGTTGAATGGTTGAGTGATGATGATAACCCAATGCCAGTATCTTATCAGAACTTTTCCGATTTACTTAGAGAGATAGTGGTTCATTACAAATTACCAATAGGAAAGATGACGGATAGATTTGATGAAGCTAATTGGGTGAGCGAGCGATTAGCAGAGTTACTGCCATTTGATTTACCTGTTAAACAAGAAATTCTCGAGATGAATAGCGCATCACATCGTTTTGAATATATGGAAGATCTATTAAAAAAGATTGATTCTGATAAGCTCATACAATCCTAAAATACTACACTTTAATTGAATCGGTTTTTTGATTTTGAATAAAGTCAAACGCACTCATATTTTTACTTTGTTAAGTAAAAATAATCCTTCACCAACAACAGAATTGGTTTATAAAACACCATTCGAATTGCTGGTAGCGGTCATACTTTCAGCACAAGCAACAGATATCAGTGTTAATAAAGCTACCAAGAAACTTTTTGCAATCGCAAATACTCCAGAGAAAATCTTATTTTTAGGACTTAAAAGACTTAAGAGTAATATAAAAACGGTTGGGCTTTATAACAATAAAGCAAAAAATATTATTGAGACTTGCAGGATATTACTAGAAAAACACAACGGCGAGGTTCCAAATGACAGAATGGCATTAGAGGGATTGTCTGGAGTTGGGAGGAAGACAGCAAATGTTATTTTGAACACCATATTCGGAGAACCAACAATTGCTGTCGATACGCATATCTTTCGGGTGTCAAATAGAACTGGGATATCTCCAGGCAAGGATGTTTTAGAGGTTGAAAAAAAACTTTCAAAGCATGTGCCGGATGTTTTTAAAAAAGATGCCCATCATTTGCTTATTTTGCATGGACGTTACACATGTACTGCCCGTAACCCAAAATGTAATTCATGTATTATTTTCGATGATTGTGAATGGAAAGAACGCAAAAAGCATGTGAAAGATTGTTAGCAAAGGGTAGTATGGTAATAGGTATTTATATACTGAGCGTTTAAAAAAATTTTACTATGAAAAAGAATAAATTAGATGAGCACCATAATGAAGTGACGCAACAGTTATTTGAAGAAGGCAATTCCAGTGAAAAACAACTTACTTTATTAGCAGAAATTTCACAAAATTTTTCAAATTCACTTGATATTTCACAAACATTACAGAATGCGATTGAGCGTTTTATGCAATATTTAAATTCAGAAGCAGCATCAATATTTTTATTAGAAAATAATAACTCGGAATTAGTTTGTGTTAGGTGTGCTGGCCCAGTTGACATTGCAGGAATAAAGATACCCTCAGGCAAGGGTATTATAGGAAATGCAATAAACACGAGGAAATCTCAAATGATTAGGGATGCGCAAAATGATCCTAATTTTTCAAAGTCAGTCGATGCTGGCACTGGTTTTAAGACACGTTCGATTCTTGCCGTACCATTAGTGGTAAATGATAAGTGTATCGGGGCTTTAGAATTAATTAATAAAAAGAATGATGATCTATTTAATGAGCATGATGAATCAATTTCGATGGTATTAGCATCTTATGCCGCATTAGCAATTCATAATGCACGTATGGCAGATGCTTTGGTTGAAAAGGAACGTATGCGAAAGGAACTAGAGTTGGCAAGAGAAATACAAATTGGTCTTTTACCTAAAGATGATGATACTAATATTTTTCCTATCAAAGGTATGAATGTCCCTGCGCTAGAGGTATCTGGTGATTTTTATGATTTTTTTAAGCGAGATGATGGGTTGATTTATTTTAACCTTGCTGATGTTTCAGGAAAAGGCATGAACGCCGCAATGTTAATGGCAAAAGCGAGTAGTCTTTTGCATCATCTAGCTAAAAGTATAAGCGATCCGGGAGAATTATTAGGTAGAGTAAATAATGAGATCTGTGAATCTATATCACACGGTATGTTTGTTACTATAGTGTCAGGATTTTTGGATGCAGAAAATGACAAAATAAGTTTTTCCAATGCCGGACATCAACCCCCGTTATTTCACAATAGCAAGGGTGAATTTGTAGAAATAAAAGAAAGTGCACCTCCTATTGGTATTATCCCGGGGACAGAATTCCCAGTTGAAACAATTCATTTGGATGGGGGGGCAGTATATTTATTTACAGACGGGGTTACCGAAAGCCATGATGAAAATAAGAAGTTCCTAGAAGTTAGTGGCTTAATAAAACTTATTGAAATTAATTCGAAACTTCCTATTCCTAATCGATTAGATAGAATTGTTTCGAAAATTCGAAATTCTGATACTGATCAACATGATGACATAACTTTAATGATTATAGAATGTAGTAAAAAATGAGTACGGAGAAATTATTTCAAATTAGATTTCTAGCTAAGGCTGAGCGTTTGTCTCTTGTTAGGGTTTTAGTAAAAGAAATGGCAGAAAGTGTTGGGTGTTGCGTAGAACTTTCAGAAAAATTAGTGATTGCTGTTAATGAAGCTTGTATGAATATTATCCAGCATGCTTATAAAGGGGATGAATCAGGTGAAATTGTTTTTGAAATGTTAAATAATGAGAAAGAATTACATTTTAGACTAGTGGATTATGCGTGCCCGATTGATCTTAATTCTGTAAAACCGCGTGATCTTAATGATATACGACCTGGTGGGTTGGGAACTCATTTCATTACCGAAATTATGGATGAACATAGTATGGGTCATCTTAATGAAGGTGAGGGGAACTATCTTAATATGAAGAAAAAGATTAATTAATAATAAAATAAGAGTAAAGAAGATGAAAATAAATATACAACAAGAAGATAATTATACAAATATCGGATTCGATGGCGCTGTTGATTTATCAAGTTCCTCTGATGCCCGTAAAAATATAATAGAGATATTAGAGCAAAATAAAAATATCCTAATTGATCTTAGTCTTGTGAATTATATTGATAGTTCGGGTGTTGCAAGTTTAGTTGAAGGTTATCAAATAGCAAAAAAACTATCATTAAAATTTGGATTAGTTGGTATCAGTGATGCAGCAATGGGCGTACTAAAATTAGCAAGACTCGATCAGGTATTTCCAATCTATAATTCAAAAGAAGAGTACGAGAAAGACTGTGCCTGAATATATTGCGCATCGATTTTTAAATGTTGTCGAAAAAATTGGAATATCTACTGTTAAATTTATTGAAGCAGTAGGTTATTATTTTGCTTTACTAATTGAGTCGGTGGCTTGGATTATAGCGGGGTCTTTCTATAAGCAACCTGTTCGTATTCCTTCTATATTTAGTCAAATGATGACAATAGGTATAGCCGCATGTCCTATTGTTTTTATACTTTCATTTTCAATTGGCGTTATGCTTGCAATTCAAATGATATATAACTTGAAAACTTTTGGTGCTGAATCACAGGTAGTTGTTGGTGTTGCTTTATCGGTAACGAGAGAATTTGCGCCATTAATTACTGGTATTTTAATTGCAGGGAGAACTGGCTCTGCACTAGCTGCAAAACTTGGTACGATGCAGGTTAACCAAGAGATTGATGCCCTGAGAGTTATGGGTATCAATCCGATTCGGTATCTTGTCTCCCCGGCATTGTTGGCAATGTTGATTATGGTTCCTGCTCTTACTTTTTTTTCTGACATAGCAGGTCTTTTAGGCGGCGCGCTATATACCGGTATTGAAATAGGGTTGAGTTTCAGTGCGTATATTGACAGAACGATGGCAGCCTTAATGGTGGGCGATGTAATGCAGGGCTTATTCAAAAGCCTTGTATTTGCATTAATTATAACGTTGGTTGGTGCAAGTAGCGGTTTTTCGGTGACTGGTGGAGCTGAAGGTGTTGGTAAGGCAACAACTCGATCTGTGGTACTTTCAATATCTTTTATTGTCATTGCAGATATGATTTTTACTTATTTCTTAAATCGATAAATATGGAAGAAAATAAAAAGAATATTGCAATCGAGGTTAAAGATTTAGTTACGCATTATGGTCCCAGAAAAATTTTGGACGGAATAAATCTTACTGTAAAGGAAGGTGAGATTATGATTATCATGGGTGGTAGCGGATCCGGAAAAAGTACATTGTTGCGCTACTTGCTTGGCCTAGGTATTCCAACAAGTGGCAGTATAAAGTTACTTGGGGAAGATATTACTAATCTTAGTGCGAATGAAATGTTTGAGCTCAGAAAAAACATGGGTGTAGCTTTTCAAGGCGGTGCATTGCTTAGCTCTATGACGATTGGGGAGAATGTTCAGTTACCGTTGCGTGAACACACTAATCTTGATGAAAAAACTATGGATATTATGGCTAGAATGAAGCTTGAGGTTGTCAATTTAGGTGGATTTGAAAAGCTAATGCCTTCAGAATTATCTGGTGGCATGATAAAAAGAGCGGCCGTTGCCCGCGCAATTGTTATGGACCCAAAATTAATGTTTTTTGACGAGCCTTCCGCAGGACTTGACCCGGTAGTATCTGCTGAACTAGATGAACTTATTTTGAGATTACGGGATGTAATGAATATGACAATTGTTGTTGTAACACATGAACTTGATAGTGCGTTTAAAATTGCTGATAGAATAACGGTTTTAGACAGAGGGCATATTTTGATGAGTGATACAGTTGAAGAAATTAAAAACTCAGATAACGAGCGAATCCAATCATTATTAAATCGGACACCAAGCAATGAAGTAATTAATGCAGATGAGTATTTGAGCCGACTAACGGGTATGTAAAAGAATATGAAAAGAGAAAATATTAATTACGCCGTTGTTGGTTCATTTGTACTTATTGTAGCAGCCTCATTTTTTGTATTTTTATATCAAATCACAGGTAGCAGTGGTCCAACAGATAAGTATTATGTGACATACAATAATGTCGCAGGAATAAAATTTGGTACCCCTGTTTCTTTTGAAGGATATCAAATTGGCCAAGTCGAAGAAATTATACCAATACGACAAGATGGTAAAACAAATTATCGTTTAGCGCTTTCTATTAAAGAAGATTGGCCAGTCCCCCAAGATAGTGTGGCAAAGATTATTGCATCTGGCTTATTAGCTGCTGTGACCATAGACATTGAAGAAGGGGTTAGCGATATTTTACTTGAACCCGAATCAGAAATAGAAAGCAGGGAAGCTACTAATTTGTTTGCTGCGGTAAACGAGGTTGCAGAAGATATTCGTAGTATTTCTAAAGATGGGATTAAACCATTACTTGATAACTTGAATAATCAAATTAATTCAATTTCATATGAATTTACTGATTTGACAAAGAATACAGTAAGGCCAATGGTGGAAAAAATTAGCATACAAATTGATAAATCAGATATCGTTAATAAGGTTGATAAACTTATTAGTAATCTTAATCAGACTTCTGAGATTCTGAAGAAAATGATTAACAATAGGAATCAGGAAAATTTAGCATCGTTTTTAGATAGTATGAGTGACATTTCAGCAAATACAGATGAATTAGTTGGGAATCTTGACGAAACAAGAAAGACAATGGATATTGTTTTAGAAAATGTGGGAGATATGGTCGAAACTAACAGTAATAAATTAGACTCTTCACTTACTGATTTGCAAAAAACTCTATCAGTTATTTCAACTCATATTGATGCAATTACTCATCACCTTGAAGGGAGTAGTAGAAATATGCATGAATTCACACGGCAGATAAAAGAAAACCCAGGTTTATTAATTCGTGGTTCGGCGCAAACTGAAGAGGCCAAATAGTTATGAAAAGGTATATTCTTATCCCATTTTTATTTATTTTAACTTCGTGCGTAAAACAACCTCCGTTACCAACAGACCATTATTATCGTCTTCCAGCATTGCAGGGTATTAATACTGATAAAGAAATTATTGATAGTATTAGTGTGATTAATTTTCAGGCAGATGGCTTGTATCGTGAACGCGCTATTCTTTACTCTGAAAATGAAGTAGAGATTAAACAATACCATTATCATCATTGGGTTGATTCACCTAATCGATTGTTACAGGAATATCTTGCTGAAAGATTACGTTTGAGTAATATATCCAAGGTTGTTTTAACAACATTTGAAGGTAATAGTAATCTAATCATTAAGGGAAAAATAAAAGCGTTTGAACAAAAGAGGCTCAGTAGTAAAAACAGTGCTTTTGTCTCAATTGAATTTCGTGTTGACAGAAATAATGAGAGCCAACCTATTTTGTATAAACAATATACACAAGTTGTTGATTCTGAAGATTCATCAGTGACTTCAGCAATTAGCGCATTTGGAATTGCTGTTAACAGTATATATGAAAGTTTTTATAATGATTTGAAAGAAACGATAGCATTGCAATAAAATGGTGATTATCTTTCTAAGTATTCTATTTTATTTGTTTTTTCTTTCCATTCATCCGCGTCTTTGGGTGGTGATTTTATTTCGTTTATAACAGGCCAAGTTTTTGACAATTCTGCATTCAATTCTATGAATCCATTCATATCTTCAGGCACATCTTCATCACACATAATTGCGTCTATTGGACATTCTGGTTCACATAATGTGCAATCGATACATTCATCCGGGTCGATAACTAGCATATTTGGACCTTCATGGAAGCAATCAACAGGGCATACTTCAACGCAATCTGTGTATTTACATTTAATACAATTTTGTGTTACCACAAATGGCATATTTTTTCCTTCTAATATTATCGTATTTCGAGAAATTGAATTCTACACTTTTATACATATATAAAGAATAGTTTTATTTATAATTTTTAGTTCTCAATTTCTATTTTAAATTCTTTATGCAGTAAAATTGAGATTGCATTAATTACAAGTCGAGATCTTATGTTTAGAGGATCATTATTATTAGTATATTCCTTTAATGTTATGAATGTTTTGGTAGATTCTTGTAATTGTATAATTCCCATATTGTGTAGAATCATCGTGTCATTTGGATTAATTGTTAATGCAGTTTGATAAGCATCAATGGCAGATTTTGTTTGATTCAGGTGTGCGTATGCATTACCGATTCGATACCAAGCTCTTGCATCATCAGGAGTTTTATTCGTTAACTTGCTATAATATTTAATCACATCCTCCCAGATCTCATTATCATAAGCAGTATCAGCGACCTGTTGTAGCTTTATAGTGTTTGTTTTTATATTCGCATTTGGTTTTATATTTTGGCTATTACACGCTGCATTTAGAACGATTAGTAGTAAGAATGATAATTTAAAATGTTTCATTTTAGGGTACCCTATTCTTAAATTTATTTTTTCTGTCATAATAATATTCTTATCTAACGACTAATTTTTGTCGTTACCTTGAAATTTTATAAGAAGGACCCAATATGGGCCAGTAACAATTATAAACTAATTATTTTTGAGTTGAGGTTTAAATAAATATGTCTGTAGAAGCCAATCAGGAAACCCTTGGATTTCAAACTGAGGTTAAACAATTATTAGATTTAATGGTGCATTCTTTATACAGTAATCGAGAGATATACCTCCGAGAGCTAATCTCAAATGCGTCTGACGCAGAAGATAAATTACGATTTGAGGCTCTGCAGGATGACAGCCTTTATGAAAAAGACCCAGATTTAAAAATAAGAGTTGAGTTTAACAAAGACCTAAAAACAATTACTGTTTTAGATAATGGAATAGGAATGTCTAGAGATGAGGTGATAGAGAATCTAGGCACCATTGCTAAATCAGGAACAAAACAATTCTTTGAGGCTTTAACTGGGGATCAGACAAAAGATTCTCAATTGATCGGTCAGTTTGGTGTTGGTTTTTATTCATGTTTTATTGTTGCAAAGAAAGTGGAAGTGACGACAAGACGAGCAGGAGAGAGTAGAGAAAAAGGTGTTCGCTGGATTTCTGAAGGTGAAAATGACTATTCAATAGAGACAGTTGACAGAGCTAAACGCGGCACAAAAGTTGTTTTACATTTACGTGATGACGCTGATGAATTTTTAAATGGCTACCGATTACGAGAAATTATTACCAAATATTCCGATCATATTTCTTTTCCAATTGTTATGGATAAAGATAATGAGGATGATAAAGATGGTAAAGACGATGAAAAAATAGGTGAAGACACAGTTAATAGCGCAACTGCACTTTGGACACGTAACAAGAAAGAGATAAAGGATGATGAATATAATGAATTTTACAAACATATAGGACATGATTTTGAGGATCCCCTAGCTCATATTCATAACAAGGTTGAAGGAAAACTTGAATATACATCACTTTTATATATTCCTTCTCGAGCACCTTTTGATTTATGGGATAGGGAACAACGTCATGGAGTAAAGCTTTATGTTCGTCGTATTTTTATAATGGATGATGCAAAACAACTATTACCGCCATGGCTGCGTTTTATAAAAGGCGTTGTTGATTCTGACGATCTTCCTTTAAATATTTCAAGAGAAATACTTCAGCAGAACAAGGTGGTGGATTCAATTCGTTCTGGCTGCACGAAAAAGATTATTAGTTTACTTAAATCAATGGCTAAGAATAATGAAGAAAAATATCAGAAATTCTGGAAAATATTTGGGAAGGTACTTAAAGAAGGCGTTGTTGATACCTCAGATTACAAAGACGAACTGTCTGATCTATTTCGATTTTCAAGTACACATAATGATACTGAAGATCAGAAAGTTTCTCTCAAAGACTACGTTGGGCGTATGCAAGATGGACAGCAAGCAATCTATTATGTGATTGCCGATTCATATATGACTGCTAAAAGTAGCCCTCATCTGGAAATTTTTAAAAAGAAGAATATTGAGGTGCTTTTGCTTTCAGAACCTATAGATGAATGGGTGACTACTCACTTGTCTGAGTTTGATGATAAAAAACTACAGTCAGTCAATAAAGGTGAGCTTGATCTTGGTGATATTCAGGATGAAAGTGAAAAGAAAAAGGGTAAGAAAGAAAATAAAATTCACGATGATCTTGTTAAGCGTATTAAGGAAGTGTTGGACGAAAAAGTAAAAGAAGTGCGAATTACTTCACGCTTAACAACATCACCTGCTTGCCTTGTCAGTGATGAAAATGATATGGGACGACATCTTGAGCAGATACTTAAAGCTTCCGGCCAGGATATACCCGGAGCTAAACCAATTCTTGAGATTAACGCTGACCATCCAATAGTTAAAAAGATTAGTACCGAGAAAGATAATGACTTATTTTCGGATTGGTCTCATATACTTTTTGACCAAGCTTTGCTCAGTGAAGGTGGCCAATTGACAGACCCAGTGAGTTTTGTGAATAAACTTAACTCAATGATCGTTTCAATGAGCAAATAATCCATAGAATTAGGATAGATAACGCTAGAAATCTGATCCATTTTATTCCACACTTCATTACGCCAATTTTTATGTGAGCATGTAATAATTGTTATGGATCGATCCTTAAATAATGTCCCAAATCTGCTTCGTGAGCTGAATAAGATCGGTGTTGCACTTTCAACGGAAAAAGACCATAACCGTCTACTCGAACTCATACTTATTAAAGCTATGGATATTACAAACTCTGATGGCGGAACTTTATACCTATGTAAAAATGATAAAAGTTTGAAGTTTGAAATACTTCATAACCGATCACTAGCGGTACATAAGGGTGGAACTAGTGGCGAGAAGATTTCACTACCATCTATTCAACTTTACGATGAGCAGGGAAATACTAACAATAAGATGGTTGCTGCTTACGCTGTTAATAGCGCGCAAACAGTAAACATCAAAGACGCCTATACAAATGAAGATTTTGATTTTTCTGGGACAAGAGATTTTGATAAAAAGATGGGATATCGCTCCATTTCATTTCTCACAGTTCCTATGACAAATCATGAAAATGATATTATTGGCGTCCTTCAATTAATTAACACAATTAATAAAAGTACAAATCAGATTGTTTCTTTTAGTTTGTTAGACCAACAGTTAATGGAGTCACTTGCATCGCAGGCTGCCGTTACAATTACTAATAAAACATTAATCGGTGCCCAAAAAAAATTATTTGACTCATTTATCCAATTAATCGCAACGGCGATTGATGAGAAGTCTCCCTATACAGCACAACATTGTCGGCGTGTCCCCGTTATTACAGGCATGTTGGCCGATGCTGCTAATAAGATTGATACCGGCCCATTCAAGGACTTTTGTATGAGTGACGATGAAATGTATGAACTCAATGTTGCAGCTTGGTTACATGATTGTGGAAAAATAACTACACCGGAGTATGTTGTTGATAAATCAAAAAAGTTAGAAACAATATTTGATCGAATAAATCTTGTTGATACGCGATTTGAAATATTAAAGAGGGATGCTGTGATTACAGCATTAGAGGCAATAATAAAAGAAAATAAAGCCTGTGATGATATTGATAGAGAGCTAAAAAATGACGCCTTATTACAAAATAAACTGAAGGAGTTAGATGTCGAAAAAAAGGAGATAGAAAAATATAATATTGGTGGCGAGTTACTTGTTGATAATGATTTAAAACGAATTAAGGAGCTTGCAAAAAGAACCTATCAAGATTCTGTTGGTGAAACTGTCAGTTTGTTAAATAATGAAGAAGTAGAAAATTTACAAATATCTCGCGGGACACTCAATAAAGGGGAACGTAAGATCATTAATAATCATGTATCTGTTACCATTAAAATGCTCGAGTCTCTACCTTATCCCAAGCATCTCAGGAATGTACCCGAATTTGCCGGTTGCCATCATGAAAAAATGGATGGCACGGGGTATCCTAATAAATTAAAAGGGAATCAGATGTCAATTCCGGCCAGAATGATTGCAATAGCTGATATTTTTGAGGCACTTACCGCAGGAGATAGACCATATAAAAAAGGAATGCCATTATCACAGTCACTAAAAATACTTGGCAGAATGAAATTAGAAAATCATATTGATCCTGATTTATTCGATGTTTTTATACACAAAAAGATATACTTAACTTATGCAAAGAAACATCTTAGGAAAGAACAAATTGATGAAATTAATTTACAAAATATACCCGGTTACAATTCACTTAGTTAATTCATTTACGGAATAATGATGGATCGTAAAAACGATCGTTATCTTAAAGAGAACCAGGTTGCAGAGAATGGATTGTTGGACCGACGTTTATTTTTAAAAAAGGGTTTACAATTTGGTGTTATCACAAGTTTAGCTTCGACAGTAACTATATCATCTGCTAAAGATAAGCAAAGTACCTCACAAAATAAATCATCTGATTTGACTTGGATGCATGAGCCCGGTAAGTCTTTTTCTACCTATGGATTACCCTCAAAATTTGAAGATAATGTTTTACGATATCCTTCACAAAATGAAGCTGTGCCGGGTAATGGGGTATCTTGGACACCATTACATTTAATGGAAGGGGCGATTACGCCGAATGGTTTACATTTTGAACGCCACCATAATGGAGTTCCACAAATTGATCCAAAAAAACATCGTTTACTGATTCACGGATTAGCTAAAAAAGATTTAATTTTTACTATCGATGATTTATTACGATATCCAATGCAATCAAAAACCTGTTTTATTGAATGCGGAGGAAATAGTAATTCGGGTTGGAATAGTCAACCGTCTATGGCAGAGGCGGGTTATTTTAATGGTATGGTTTCATGTAGTGAGTGGACGGGTGTTTCTTTATCAATATTATTAGAGGAAGCTGGGGTAGATAAAAAAGCAAAATGGTTGATTGCTGAAGGCGCAGACGCCTTTGCGATGCAGGTATCAATCCCAATGAAAAAGGCATTAGATGATGCGTTTCTTGGGCTTTATCAAAACGGAGAAAGAATTCGTCCCGAGAATGGTTATCCGGTTCGACTCATTGTGCCCGGGTGGGAAGGCGTACTTAATGTTAAGTGGGTGCATCGACTCAAACTATCTAATCGGCCAGTTATGGCGCGCAACGAAACCTCTCGATATACCGAACTGCAACCATCGGGTAAGGCAAGAATGTTTACTTTCGTCATGCAAGCGAAGTCATTAATTACATCCCCTTCTGCACATATGATATTAAAACAATCTGGTTTGTATCAGATTACTGGTCTTGCCTGGTCTGGAAAGGGAAAAATTAAAAAAGTAGAAGTCTCTGCTGATGGTGGCCACAGTTGGGCAGAAGCTGAATTACAAGAACCCGTACTTGATCGTGCATTCACACGTTTTCGTATTCCCTGGCATTGGAATGGCAAGCCTACAATATTAAAAAGCCGTGCAACAGATGAAACAGGCTATGTCCAACCAGAACGACAACAATTATTGAAGGAACGTGGCCGACAGGGCTTTTTTCATTACAATGCCATAATTAATTGGCATGTTGATAACGATGGTTTTGTATCACACGTTTATGATAAAGATGAAACAAAAAAAACTAATTCCGATATTAGTATTGATAGCGATTGGAATTAGTTTTCTTTTTGCCGACACGAAGAATACCCCACGTCTTGGCCAAGAAATCACGTCCGAAGAAATTGCAAAATGGGATATTAGTATTTTTCCGGATGGTGAAGGGTTGCCTGAGGGCCAGGGCAGTGTTCATGAGGGCGAAAAGATTTTTCAGTCCAAATGTATTGCCTGTCATGGCAAAAACGGACTTGGGCACACTGCTGATCAGTTAGCTGGTGCCCAAATGAGTTTAACTAGTCAATATCCTGAAAAAACCATAGGTAGTTACTGGCCGTATGCAACAACACTATTTGATTTTATAAGACGGTCAATGCCAATGAATGCACCCGGTTCTCTAACAAATAATGAAACCTATTCACTGACAGCTTATCTTTTATATTTAAATAATCTTTTTGATAAGGATGGCAAGATGACTGCTAAAGAATTAGCAGAAGTAAAAATGCCTAATCAAAATGGTTTTATTAATATTTATGAGATGGAGATAATTCATAAATAAGAGATTTAATTCTTAAATGTAAGCATTGCTCGTTTCGTATACAATATAGCACTATGTCAGGTAATACTTTCGGAAAATTATTTACTTTAACCACTTCAGGCGAGAGTCATGGTTCCGGTTACCTAGGTATTATCGATGGTTGTCCGTCAGGCATGGCACTATCTGAGTCTGATTTACAAATTGATCTTGATCGTAGAAAACCCGCTAAATCAAGACATGTTACACAACGAAAGGAATCTGACACTGTTGAGATTACTTCTGGTGTATTTGAGGGAGTGACGACAGGTACTCCTATTGGCTTATTGATCAAAAATGAAGATCAAAAATCAAAAGATTACAGCGAGATTAAAGATATGTTTCGTCCAGGCCATGCCGATTATACCTACCAACAAAAATATGGTGTTCGCGATTACCGGGGTGGGGGTCGCGCCTCTGCACGCGAAACCTGTATGCGTGTCGCAGCAGGTGCGATTGCAAAAAAATACCTAAAAGAAAAATTTGGATTAATTATCCGGGGTTATTTGTCGCAACTCGGTCCAATAACAATCGAGCATAAAAGTTGGGATGAAGTTGAAAATAACGATTTTTTCTGCCCGGATGTAAGTCGTGTCTCTGAGCTTGATGATTATATGGATGCGCTACGAAAAGAAGGTGAATCCGTTGGTGCGCGCATTAATATTTGCGCAGCAAGTGTTCCGGTTGGTTTGGGTGAGCCAATTTTCGACCGTCTGGATGCGGATATCGCAAAAGGCATGATGAGTATCAATGCGGTCAAAGGTGTTGAGATTGGGGTTGGCTTTGGTTGTGTTGAACACAAAGGTACTGAACATCGCGATGAAATTACCCCCGAAGGGTTTGTGGGTAATAATGCCGGTGGTGTTTTAGGTGGGATTTCATCAGGGCAGGATATTCTGGTGAGTATTGCCCTTAAGCCCACATCGAGTATTCGTCTGCCAGGTAATACCGTTGATAAGTCGGGAAAAGCGACTGAAGTTGCAACCAAAGGACGACATGACCCTTGTGTTGGTATTCGTGCCACACCGATTGCAGAAGCTATGCTTGCTCTTGTGTTGATGGACCACGCGCTTCGACACCGCGCACAAAATGCGGATGTCGTTTCAGAAACACCCACTATTCCTTCAAGTAAATAATTATGGCGACTAACGATAGTTTGCCTTATTGGCGACTGTCTGGTTTTTATTTTCTTTTCTTTCTGACCCTTGGGGCGTTGATGCCTTATTGGTCACCTTATCTTAAATCGTTAGGCATGAATGCCGAAGAGATTGGAATTTTATCGGCTATTACTGTTTTCAATAAAATATTTTCTTCGTTTATCTGGGGTTGGATTGTTGACCATACCGGCAAACGAATTCAGATGATTCGTATGACATCATTGTTGTCCGCTGTGTCATTTATTTTTGTCTTATTTTATCAAGATTTTTGGTCTCTTTTTATAGTTCTTTTTATATTTTCTATTTTTTGGAGTGCAGCATTACCGCAGATTGAAGCGATTACGCTGTCTCATCTTGGCGAGAGAAGTGATAGTTATACCAAGGTCAGGTTGTGGGGTTCGGTTGGTTTTATTATTTCTGTTGTCTTATTAGGAAAACTATTTGAACAAAAACCTATTATTTGTTTAGTTCCTATTGCAATTTTCTCAATGACACTAGTCTGGCTAAATAGTTTATCTATACCAGAAATCAAGACAAAGTTATCTGAGCCGGTAAAGACTACTTTCAAATCAGTTTTACTTAAGCCTCATGTTATCTCATTACTGGTTGTTTGTTTTTTAGTGCAAGCAGGACATGGCCCTTATTACACTTTCTTTTCTATTTATCTTGAAGAGCATAACTACTCGAGTAGTTTTATTGGCGTAGCTTGGGCTGTCGGTGTTATTGCAGAAGTTTTAGTTTATATCTTTATTCATCGTGCGATTAGTCGTTTTCAGTTACGCTGGTTAATGATGCTCACTTTAATTTTAGGGACGATACGATGGTTATCTACCGCTTATTTTGTCGATAACTTACTTATTTTAATATTCACACAATGTTTACATGCCGCTACCTTTGGGGTTTAT
>Ga0066372_10000362_pt1 | contig 16796 bp, 13 predicted proteins | sample Knorr_S15_td_250_FD_77011 | JGI IMG/M metagenome (GOLD analysis project Ga0066372, IMG submission 77011) | Marine microbial communities from Southern Atlantic Ocean transect - Knorr_S15_td_250_ad_251m_LV_A | ecosystem: Environmental > Aquatic > Marine > Oceanic | place: Southern Atlantic ocean... | reverse complement strand
TTTGCGTCGACTGTCAGGTTGGCAACAAGAAGCCTTTATAGAGGCTTATAATTACAAGAAAGAAAATGGTATTTCAAGATTAAAAGAACTTAAGTTAAAAAAATTAAATTTATCCTAAATAAGACATTATTTAGCTAGGGAAGATGGTGCCGGCACCAAGAGTCGAACTCGGGACCTGATGATTACAAATCAACTGCTCTACCAACTGAGCTATACCGGCAAAAAAAAATTATTATATACTTTTTATAAATTTGGGAAAGAGTAACCAGTTCCTCCGATTCCACAATATCCATTGGGATTTTTATCTAGGTATTGTTGATGGTATTCTTCAGCAAGAAAATATTCATGATGGATTTTTATTTCTGTAGTAATCTTTCCAAGACCAGCATCGAGAAGTACTTTTTGATATTTTTCTAAACTTGTATCAGCAATTATTAGATCTTCATTATTTTCACAGTAGCAAACTGACCTGTATTGGCTTCCAATATCATTGCCTTGCCTCATGCCTTGTGTCGGGTCATGACATTCCCAAAACACTTTTAGAATCTTTATTAAAGAAATGTCTTTAGGCTTATATTTAAGTTTCATAACTTCAGCATGCCCTGTATTCCCCCCACAAACTAATTCATATGAAGGATCTTTCGTTTCTCCTCCAGCATAACCAACTGAGGTCATAGTAACACCGGGCAAAACCCAGAATTTTTTCTCTACTCCCCAAAAACATCCTGCACCTAAAATAATTGATTTGGTTGAATCATTTATTTCATAGTTTATTTTTTTGTTATAAATGGTATGAATCATTTTGGTTAATATATTCCTTTGATAGAACATTCACCCGAATTAATTAATTTTAACCCATCGGAGGTTTGTAAAATCATGCTGCCTTCTTCATTAATTCCTTTGAAAATTCCAGTAATTTCTTCTTTTTGGTTGTTTGAGATAATTTTTATTTCAGCATTCTTATGCATGCATCGTTTTTCCCATTGGGCTTTCCAGTCTGGGTAGCCATTTTCTTTATATGAAATTATTTTTTTTAATATAGCATTGATTAATTTTTCTCTAGGTAGAATTTTCTTGAACTTCCCAATATCCCCCCACCACGATTCTTTTTGAGGCAGGGCATAATTAATACCAATTCCTACTATTAGCTCTATTTCATCAGATACTTTTTCAGATTCTATTAATATTCCGCAAACTTTTTTATTCTCAATTAGTAAATCATTGGGCCACTTAAGTCCAGCATGAATTTTGTTTCCAGAGATTTCGTCCATTGCCTCACTGATCAATAATCCAATTAGAAGGCTCAGAGGGGCTTGATTAGTATTATCTTTAAACTTGATGCTCATATAAATATTCCCACAATCTGGGCTATACCATGTATTTCCCCATCTCCCTTTGCCGGCTGTTTGCTCTTCAGAAAGTACTATTAAGTATTTTTTATTCAGATTTGTATCTTTTGCAAAGGTATTTGTCGAATTAACGGTTTTTAGCAGATAAAAGTCCAAATTTTGTTGATCTAAACCTTTTAGAACGTCTTTTTGTGTTAATTTGTGCAAGTTATCAATAATCTAGTTGACTTCGCTTCATTCTAGAACAAAAATAGCACCCTTGAAATGGAGGAGTGGCCGAGTGGTTAAAGGCGGCAGACTGTAAATCTGTTCTCTATGAGTACGTTGGTTCGAATCCAGCCTCCTCCACCATTTAATAAACGAATTTTTACTGTAAAAAAGGTTGAGTTTATCGATTTTTAGAGGGATAATACGCCACCTTAAATTTGGATGCTTTAATCCGGGCTCATATAGCTCAGTGGTAGAGCACTTGCTTGGTAAGTAAGAGGTCACCGGTTCAAGTCCGGTTATGAGCTCCATTTGGGTAAATTTTAGAGTTAATTCTATAATGAGAGAGGCAATAAATGAGTAGAGAAAAATACGAAAGAACTTTACCCCATGTAAACGTGGGGACAATTGGTCATGTTGACCATGGTAAAACTACCTTAACCGCGGCATTAACGAAGGTCTGTGCTGAAGTTTATGGCGGAGAAGCGGTTGGATTTAATAGTATTGATAATGCTCCTGAAGAAAAGGAGCGTGGAATAACTATTGCAACATCTCATGTTGAATATATCTCAGAAAATAGACATTATGCTCATGTTGATTGCCCAGGTCATGCTGATTATGTAAAAAATATGATCACAGGTGCTGCGCAAATGGATGGAGCTATTTTGGTGGTTAGTGCAGCTGATGGTCCTATGCCTCAAACTAGAGAACATATTTTGCTTGCTCGTCAGGTAGGAGTTCCTAAAATTGTTGTTTTCTTGAATAAAGCTGACCAAGTTGATGATGCTGAACTTAAAGACCTAGTTGAATTGGAAGTTAGAGAGCTTCTTGATAAATATGAATTTCCTGGTGATGACACTCCAATTATCACTGGTAGCGCTTTAAAAGCCCTTGATGGTGATACATCTGAAATTGGGGTTGAAGCTGTGAAAAAACTCATTGAAGCATTGGATAGCTATGTTCCAGAGCCAAAGAGAGAGATTGATAAGCCTTACTTAATGCCTGTTGAAGATGTTTTTACTATTTCAGGAAGGGGAACTGTTGTTACAGGAAGAATTGAAAGCGGAATAGTAAAAACTGGAGATGCTTTAGAGATAGTTGGTATTTCAGAGACAACTTCTACAACATGTACTGGAGTTGAAATGTTTAGAAAATCTCTTGATGAAGGGCGTGCTGGCGAGAACTGTGGAGTCCTTTTGAGAGGTATTGAAAGAGATGCTGTAGAAAGAGGGCAAGTTTTAGCTGCTCCTGGATCTATTACTCCACATACAGAGTTTGAAGCTGAGATCTATATATTGAGCAAAGATGAGGGCGGAAGACACACCCCTTTCTTTAGCAATTACAGACCACAATTTTATTTTAGAACAACTGATGTAACTGGAGCTTGTGTGTTACCAGAGGGTGTAGAAATGGTTATGCCTGGAGATAATATTAAAATGACAGTTACTTTAATTGCTCCGATCGCTATGGACGAAGGTCTTAAATTTGCGATTAGAGAGGGCGGAAGAACAGTTGGTGCTGGCGTAGTCTCGAAGGTTATTAAATAATTAACAATTTACAATTTTGCCGAGATTAAAGCTTGGCATTTTGTCTCTTTTATAGGAGAAGATTTAGGCCAGTAGCTCAACTGGTAGAGCGACGGTCTCCAAAACCGTAGGTTGGGGGTTCAAGTCCCTCCTGGCCTGCCAAGGAGCTGGTTTAAGAAATTATATGGCAAAGGGTAAAACATCAAACATTGCCGATAAGATTAAATGGCTTATTGCCATACTAATTTTTTCAGCTGCTATTGTTGGCAATGGTTATTACACTGAGCTTGCATTTTTGTATAGGGTTCTTGCTGTAGTAGCGCTCTTTATTTTGGCAACAGTTGTCCTTTCAATTACTACTTTTGGTAGAGGTGCTGTTAAGTTGATGCGTGAATCAAGAACAGAAATGCGAAGAGTGGTTTGGCCGACTCGTATTGAGACGACACAAACATTTATGGTCGTTTTTGGGGCTATTGTTGTTCTTTGTTTATTTTTTTGGGGTTTAGAATCCCTGTTGAGCTGGATAACTAAATTAATATTAGGGTAGTCATAAAATGAATTGGTACGTAATAATGGCATATTCAGGTTATGAGTTGAAAGTAAAGGCTGCACTTGAAGAGCGAATTTCGCTTGCAGGCCTTCAAGACCAATTTGGTGAAATATTAATTCCTACAGAATCAGTGGTTGAGTTAAAGAGTGGGGCTAAAAAGAGGACAGAGAGAAAATTTTTTCCTGGATATATTTTGATTGAGATGGAAATGAATGATGATACTTGGCAGCTTGTAAAACATACTCCGAGGGTAAGTACTTTTGTTGGTGGCAAGAAAGACAAGCCAACCCCAATTTCAAAGAACGATGTGGATAATATTATAAACCGAATTGAGGTTGGAGAAGAGGCACCTCAACCCAAAACTTTATTTGAACCTGGTGAAGTTATTAGGGTTTGTGACGGTCCATTTAATGATTTCAACGGGGTTGTAGAAGAGGTTGATTATGAAAGTAGTAGAGTTAAAGTTTCTGTTCAAATTCTTGGTCGCTCTACCCCTGTTGATTTAGATTTTATTCAAATAGAGAAAACATAATGGCTAAGCAAGTATCAACAATTCTAAAATTACAAATCCCAGCCGGAGCCGCAAACCCAAGTCCTCCAGTGGGACCTGCTTTAGGTCAAGCAGCCGTTAATATTATGGATTTCTGTAATGCATTTAATACTGCAACACAGGATGTTGAAAAAGGTCTGCCTTTACCAGTGTCTATTACAGTGTATGAAGATAAATCATTTACCTTTGAAGTTAAATCGCCTCCTGCTTCTGTGTTAATTAAAAAAGCACTGGGGTTAGAAAAGGGAAGTGGAGAGCCAAACAGAGATAAGGTTGGAACAATTTCAAGAGCTCAGTTAGAAGAAATTGTTCAAGCTAAAGAAAAAGATTTAAATGCAAATGATATTGATGCAGCAGTCAAAATTATTGAAGGCACTGCAAGAAGCATGGGAGTAGAGGTTACATCATGACCAAGCTCACAAAAAAGAAAAAGCAAATTATAGAATTGGTAAACCCTGAAGCTACTTATTCTCTTGAAGAGGCGGTGAATATTTTTCAAACTGTTAAATCAAAAAAATTTGATGAGTCAGTTGATATTGCTATTCGCCTAGGTATTGATATAGATAAATCTGATCAAAACGTTAGGGGAGCAATTACTTTGCCCCATTCATTAGGAAGATTAGTAAATGTTGCTGTTTTCGCAGATGGAGATCAGGCAAAAGAGGCATCAGATGTTGGAGCAGATTATGTTGGTATGGATGATTTGGCAGAAAAATTTAAAAAAGATGAAATCTCTGTGGATGTAGTTATTGCCTCACAAGCAGCTATGAAAATAGTTGGACAGTTGGGACAAGTGCTTGGGCCTAAAGGATTAATGCCTAATCCCAAGAGTGGAACTTTAACGGAGAAAATTGCAGATGCAGTGAAAAATGCAAAGTCTGGACAAGTAAGATTTAGAACTGATAAAAATGGAATCTTACACGGATGCATTGGAAAAGTTTCTTTTTCATTAAATAAAATTCAAGAAAATGCAGTAGCTATGTTGGAAGAAGTAAAAAAACTGAAACCAGCTTCTACTAAAGGTTTATATATTCAAAGCATTGCTTTGAGTAGCACTATGGGACCCGGAGTAAAAGTTGCTCCTTCATCCTTAGTATAGTTTTAGAGTCTTTTTGACTCTAGATAGTTGCGAATATCGCAGCCGTCAAAGACCGTAGGTGCGAAAGCTTAATTTCCTACGTAGGTGGTGTTCAAATTGCGAAGGCGGTTTGTCACTGAAAAGCCGAGAGGCATTAAAAGGAGAATTGCTGTGGCGTTAGCTAGAGAAGATAAAGAGAGAATAGTTCAAGAAGTTAAAGAGGTTTCGGCTTCTGCATCTTCACTTGTAATTTCAGATGCAAGAGGCTTAAAAGTTTCTGAATTAACTGAAATTAGAAGACAGGGAACTAAATCTGGAATTCATATTCAGGTTATTAAGAACTCGTTGGCAAAGTTGGCATTTGAAGGTACTGATTTTGGTTGTTCTAATGAGGTGCTTATAGGTCCCTCACTCTTTGCTTTTTCTTATGCTGAGCCAGGAGCAGCAGCGAAGATGTTAAAAACTTACGCAAAAAACTTTGAAGCTCTTGAGATCAAAGCTTTGGTGGTGGAAGGACAGCTTCTTGATGGATCGCAAATAGATGTTTTAGCATCCTTGCCTTCTAGAGATGAGGCATTAACGCTTATCGCTTCTGTTCTTCAAGCACCAATTAGCAAATTTGCAACGCTTTTAAATGAAGTACCAGGTAAATTAGCTAGAGTGCTTGGAGCGGTTCGTGACAATAAACAGGCAAACGCCTAAATCTAGGAGATAAAAATGGCAAAATCTAAAAAAGATGATATTTTAAGTGCGATTGAAGAGATGTCCGTTACGGACTTGGTTGAATTAATCTCAGCTATAGAGGAGAAATTTGGTGTAACTGCAGCAGCTGCTGTGGCTGCTACTCCTGTTGCTGCAGGAAGCGGAGAAGATGCTACTGAAGCAGCTGAAGAAAAAGATAATTTTGATGTGGTATTAACCTCACCAGGTGATCAGAAAGTCCAAGTTATTAAAGCAGTTCGTTCAATAACAGGATTGGGTTTAAAAGAAGCTAAAGATTTAGTTGATGGGGCGCCCAATACGGTAAAAGAAGGTGTCAAAAAACTTGATGCTGAAGAGATGCTAAAGCAGCTAACTGAAGCTGGCGCTACAGGCGAACTTAAGTAAATCTTAAATTTAAATCATATTTAAAGGGCGATATATGTCATATAGTTATACTGAAAAGAGAAGAATTAGAAAAAATTTTGGCAGACTGCCAAAAGTTATGGAGCTTCCAAGACTTATTGAAACTCAGCTTGATTCTTATTCTCAATTTCTTCAACGAAATGTTGAAGTTGATAAAAGAGAAAATCAAGGGTTAGAAGAAGTCTTTCGAACACTTTTCCCTATTACCAGTGTATCCGGCAATGCAGCCCTTGAATATGTCTCATATGAATTTGGTAAATCGACCTATACAGTTCAAGAATGTTTAATTCAAGGTCTAAGTTATTCTGCCCCTTTGCATATAACGGTTCGATTGGTTATTTATGATCGAGATACAAATTTCGAAGAAGTAAAAGATGTAAAAGAAGGAGAAGTCTTTATGGGCGAAGTGCCTCTAATGACTGACAATGGCTCATTTATTATTAATGGGACTGAGAGAGTTGTTGTAAATCAACTTCATAGATCTCCAGGCGTTTTTTATGACCATGACAGAGGTAAAACTCATTCGTCTGGCAAAGTACTTTATTCTGCAAGAATTATTCCTTATAGAGGTTCATGGTTAGATTTTGAGTTTGATCCAAAAGATAACTTATTTTGCAGAATTGATAGAAGGAGAAAAATTCCTGCAACAATTATTCTTAAGGCTCTTGACATGGGTACAGAGAATATTTTGGCAACATTCTATGATATTGATACTTATCAATTAAATAAGGATCATGTAACGATTGAGATAATTCCAGCAAGACTTAGAGGTCAAACTTTACCAGTTGATTTAAAAATTAGAAAAAAAACTATTGTTGAGGCAAATAAAAGGATAACTGCTCGTCATGTACGAGCGCTAGAGCATGCAAAGATCACTTCTTTGAAATTAGAAGAAGATTTCCTTAATGGCAAAGTTACCGCAAAAGATATTATTAACGAGGAGACTGGTGAGATCTTAGTTCCAGCTAATACTGAGATAGATGCTGCTGTAATTGAATCTTTAAAAGAATCAAAAGTTGAAGAATTGCATTGTTTATATATTAATGAATTAGATAAAGGGCCATATATTTCATCAACCCTTAGAGTAGACACAACTTCAAATCGTTTAGAGGCCTTGGTTGAAATATATAGAATGATGAGACCAGGAGAACCTCCAACCAAAGATTCAGCAGAACAATTATTTAAAAATCTTTTTTTTAATCCAGAGCGTTATGATCTTTCTGAAGTTGGAAGAATGAAATTTAACAGAAGATTAAAGATTAGTGCAGCAAAAGAAACCCCTGGGATTCTAGATCTTGATGACATATTAGCAGTTATAAAAGGAATAGTTGATATTAGAGATGGCCATGACAGCGTTGATGACATAGATCACCTAGGGAATAGAAGAGTGAGATCTGTTGGTGAAATGACAGCAAACCAATTTAGAGTTGGTCTTATTAGGGTGGAACGCGCAGTCAGAGAAAGGTTAAGTATGGCTGAGGCAGATGAGCTTGGTCCTCAAGATTTAATTAATGCGAAACCAGTGACAGCAGCCATTAAGGAGTTTTTTGGTTCCAGTCAGTTGTCTCAGTTTATGGATCAAAATAATCCACTATCTGAAATTACTCATAAAAGAAGAGTTTCAGCCCTTGGACCAGGTGGTCTAACAAGAGAAAGAGCTGGGTTTGAAGTTAGGGATGTGCATCCAACTCACTATGGTAGATTATGTCCGATTGAAACCCCTGAAGGGCCAAATATAGGGCTAATTAATTCTTTTGCTTGTTATGCAAGAACTAATTCTTATGGTTTTATTGAAAGTCCATATAGAAAGGTTATAAAAGGCAAGGTTACTGATGAGATTATTTTTCTTTCAGCTATTGATGAAGCAGAGTACGTAATAGCACAGGCAAATGCTGCTTTAGGTAAGTCTGGAAAGTTTGTCGATGATTTAGTTCCAGTTCGTCATAATGGTGATTCAGCATTAATGAGTCCTGAAAGAATAGATTTAATGGATGTTGCCCCTCAACAAGTAGTATCAGTTGCTGCATCATTGATTCCCTTTCTTGAGCATGATGACGCCAATAGAGCATTAATGGGTTCAAATATGATGCGCCAAGCTGTCCCTGTACTTAAACCTGAAAAACCATTGGTAGGTACTGGCTTCGAAACAGTTGTTGCAGGGGATTCAGGTGTATGTGTTGTTGCAAAAAATAATGGCGTTGTTGAAAGCGTTGATGCAGCAAGAATAGTTGTACGAGTGACTGACTCAAAAAATTCTGATAATGCTGTGGATATTTATAATCTTACTAAATTTACAAGGTCAAACCAGAATACATGTATTAATCAGAGACCATTGGTTTTTGCAGGCGATAAAGTTAAGTATGGAGACATTCTAGCTGATGGACCTTCAATTGATAATGGCGAGCTTGCTCTAGGCCAAAATATTCGAATTGCATTCATGCCATGGAATGGATATAACTTTGAGGATTCAATTTTGATGTCTGAAAAAGTATCTAGAGAGGATCGATTTACTTCTGTTCATATTCAAGAATTAACTTGCATTTCTAGAGATACTAAACTTGGTTCTGAAGAAATCACAGCAGATATACCTAATGTTGGGGAAGGATCATTAGCGAAACTAGATGATTGTGGAATGGTATATGTTGGGGCTGAAGTTAAAGCTGGCGATATTCTTGTTGGAAAGATAACACCTAAAGGAGAAACTCAACTTTCACCTGAGGAGAAATTATTAAGAGCAATATTTGGTGAAAAAGCATCTGATGTTAAAGATACCTCTTTAAGAGTGCCCTCAAGTATAAATGGAACTGTTATTGGCGTCGAAGTATTTACAAGAGATGGAATGGAAAAAGATGAAAGAACTATATCTATCGAATCAGATCATTTAGCGGCAGCTAAAAAAGATAATGATGACCAAATAAAGATCATTAACGACGCAACACGCATACGTTTAATTGACATATTAAAGGGCAAAAAAGTTTCAAAAGGTATTGCAGGGCTTATTAAAAGAGGCGCTACGATTAACCCTGATGATCTTTCGGATATCTCTTTAGATGAGCTTATGTCTATAAGAGTAAGAAATGATTTTGCAAATAATAAGTTAGAAGAAACTGAGGAAGCTTTAAAAAAATATTTAAAAAATATTCGAGATAGTTTTGAAGAAAAGAAACAAAAGATTACTAGAGGGCATGATTTAGCTCCAGGCGTAATTAAAATTGTAAAAGTTTATCTTGCTGTTAGAAGGAGAATTCAACCGGGTGACAAGATGGCTGGAAGACACGGTAATAAAGGAGTTATATCTGAAATTATGCCAATTGAGGATATGCCTTATGACAGCGACGGAAACCCTGTAGATATTGTCTTAAATCCTTTGGGAGTTCCGTCACGAATGAATGTGGGGCAGATACTAGAGACTCATTTGGGCGCTGCCGCTAAAGGCATTGGTAAAAAAATCAACAAAATGATTGATATGAAAGTTAAGGCTGATGAGTTAACAAAGTACTTAGACATTCTGTACAATAAAAATGCTTCGATTAAAGAGAATTTAGGATCTCTTAATAGCTCAGAAATCTTTACGTTAGCAAATAATTTAACCGATGGACTGCCAATAGCTACTCCTGTATTTGATGGTGCAAAAGAGAGTGAAATAAAAGAATTACTTGAATTAGCAGGTCTTCCAGAATCTGGCCAATTAACTTTATTTGATGGAAGGACTGGAAGGCAATTTGAGCGTCCAGTGACAGTTGGATATATGTATATGATTAAGCTTAATCATTTAGTTGATGACAAAATGCATGCTAGATCTACAGGGTCATACAGTCTAGTAACACAACAACCACTTGGTGGAAAAGCGCAGTTTGGAGGCCAAAGATTTGGTGAAATGGAAGTTTGGGCTTTAGAAGCGTACGGCGCTTCATACACTCTTCAAGAGATGCTAACAGTTAAATCGGATGATGTACCAGGAAGAACTAAAATGTATAAAAATATTGTAGATGGTAATTATGAAATGGATGCAAATATCCCTGAGTCATTTAATGTGTTGACTAAAGAGATAAGGTCTCTTGGCATAAACATAGAATTGGATTCTGAAAATTAGGAGAGACCATTGAAAGATTTATTAAACTCACTAAAAATAAAACAAGAAGATTTTTCTTCCATAACTGCAGGCTTGGCTTCTCCTCAGATGGTTAGATCTTGGTCATTTGGGGAAGTTAAAAAACCAGAGACCATTAATTACAGAACATTTAAGCCTGAAAGAGAAGGTTTGTTTTGTGCAAAAATTTTTGGACCAGTAAAAGACTATGAATGCGTTTGTGGAAAATACAAACGAATGAAACATAGAGGTGTAGTTTGTGAAAAATGTGGAGTTGAAGTTACTCTAGCTAAGGTTCGCAGAGATAGAATGGGTCATATCGAACTTGCTGCTCCTGTAGCTCATATATGGTTTCTGAAATCTTTACCATCAAGAATTGGTTTGTTGCTTGATATAACTCTTAGAGAAATTGAACGAGTTTTATATTTTGAGAGCTATATAGTTACAGACCCAGGTTTAAGCCCTTTAGAAAGGTGTCAGATTTTAACTGAAGAAGAATATATTGAAGCTTTTGATGAATATGGAGATGAATTTACTGCCTCAATGGGCGCTGAGGCTGTTCAGATGTTACTGCAAGAAATTGAATTAGATGAAGAGATTAGGATTATTCGTGAACAAGTACCCGAAACTAATTCAGAAACTAAGCTTAAAAAGTTATCAAAAAGATTAAAGCTACTAGAGGCATTTAATGAATCTGGTAATAAACCGGAATGGATGATAATGAATGTTTTACCAGTTCTTCCTCCTGATTTAAGGCCATTAGTCCCTTTAGAGGGAGGTCGTTTTGCAACCTCAGACCTTAATGATCTATATCGAAGAGTGATAAATAGGAATAATAGATTAAAAAGACTTTTAGAGTTAAGTGCACCAGAAATTATAGTTAGAAATGAAAAGAGAATGCTTCAAGAGAGTGTTGACGCGCTTCTTGATAATGGAAGAAGAGGCCGTGTAATCACAGGGACTAATAAACGACCATTAAAATCTCTTGCTGATATGATTAAAGGAAAGGGAGGTAGGTTTCGACAGAACTTACTTGGAAAACGAGTAGATTATTCAGGGCGGTCGGTTATCGTAGCTGGTCCTGACTTAAAGCTTCATCAATGCGGTCTTCCTAAAAAGATGGCCCTTGAGCTATTCAAGCCTTATGTATATGGAAAATTAGAACAAAGGGAATTAGCTACAACTATCAAAGCTGCTAAAAAGCTTGTTGAAAGAGAAACGCCTGAAGTTTGGGAGGTTTTAGAGGAGGTTATAAGGGAGCATCCAATTCTTTTGAATAGAGCCCCAACACTTCATAGACTGGGTATACAAGCTTTTGAGCCATTATTACTAGAGGGTAAGGCTATTCAATTACACCCATTGGTTTGTGTTGCATTTAATGCTGATTTTGATGGCGACCAAATGGCAGCCCATGTCCCTTTATCAATAGAAGCTCAGTTAGAAGCAAGAGCTCTTATGATGTCTACAAATAATATTTTATCTCCAGCTAACGGTGAACCAATTATAAATCCAACCCAGGATATTGTATTGGGTCTATATTACATGACGAGGGACAAGGTTAACGTTAAAGGGGATGGAAGAGTTTTCAGTAATCCAGATGAGGTTCTTAGGGCTTATGAATCTGAGACTCTAGACATTCATGCAAGAATTAAAGTTAGGATTACTAATGTAGACAAAGGTACATTTCTTGAGGAAACAACCGTAGGAAGAGTACTGGTTTGGAGAATTACTCCCATTGAAGTAGGTTTTGATAATGTAAATAAGACACTTGATAAAAAATCAGTATCCAATCTTATAGATATTTCATATAGAAAAGCAGGTTTAAAATCCACAGTTATTTTTGCTGATCAACTGATGTATTTAGGTTTTGAGCATTCTACTCGATCAGGTTCATCTATCGGTGTTGATGATTTTGTAATTCCTGAAGAGAAACCCGCTATTATTGATGCAGCTGAGAAGGAGGTTAAATCTATTGAGTCTCAATATGAATCAGGTTTAGTAACCCAAGGTGAGCGCTACAATAAAGTTATTGATATTTGGTCTAGAGCTAATGAAAAAGTTGCTAAAGCAATGATGGCAAAAATTAGCACAGATCAAGTGAAAGATAGTGAGGGGAATGAAGTTGATGAAGCTTCTTTTAATTCAGTATTTATTTATGCAGATTCAGGAGCTAGAGGATCCCCAGCTCAGATAAGACAACTTTCGGGCATGCGTGGATTAATGTCTAAACCCGATGGCTCTATTATAGAAACTCCAATTACTGCAAATTTTAGAGAAGGCCTTTCTGTATTACAGTATTTTATTTCTACCCATGGTGCACGGAAGGGATTAGCCGATACTGCATTGAAAACTGCTAACTCCGGCTATTTAACTAGGAGATTGTGTGATGTGGCAATGGATTCAGTGGTTGCCGAAGATGATTGTGGCACTGAAGAATCTATTGTAGTTTCTTCAATCGTTGAAGGTGGAGAAATTATTCAACCATTGACAGATAGAATTCTAGGAAGAATTATTGCAGAGCCTATTGCGGATATGGATGGAGAAAAGATTTTCTCTTCTGGGCACATGATAGATGAAAGTTCTCTAATGAAGATTGAAGAATTAAATATTTCTTCTTTAAAAGTCCGTTCACCTATGACCTGTGAAGCTAGTTATGGTGTTTGTTCAAAGTGTTATGGCAGAGATTTAGCAAGAGGTCATTTAGTTCATAGGGGTGAGGCTGTTGGTGTCGTAGCTGCTCAATCTATTGGTGAACCAGGCACACAGTTAACTATGCGTACTTTCCATATTGGAGGTGCCGCATCAAGCTCATCTGAGGATAATGCTATTGTTGTTAATAATTCAGGAGTAATTAATTTTTCGTCTGATATCAAGACCGTTACCAATAAAGATAAGTTAGAGGTCGTAGTTTCAAGAAACAGTCAAGTGACACTAACAGATGAAAAAGGTAAGTTGATTGAGCAACATAAGGTTATATACGGATCAACATTATTTGTAAAGGATCAAATGACAGTTGAGCCTGGACTGAAAATAGCTGGATGGGATCCATATACTAGACCTATCATCAGTGAAGTAGAGGGTATAGTTCAGTTTTCTGATATTGAACCTGGGGTAACTGTAAGATCTAAAACTGATGAGTTAACTGGATTGAGCAGTATCGAAGTTATTGATATAGCAGAGCGACCTTCAGCAGGAAAAGATAAAGTACCCACAATTGCTTTAGTTAATTCTAAAGGTAAACCTGTTCCTTTGGGAGAGCATAAAACTCCAGCTACCTATTCACTTCCTTCAAAAGCTTTAGTGAACTTAAAAGATGGTAAAAAACTTCATGCAGGCGAGGTATTGGCAAGAATTCCATTAGAGGGTTCTAAAACGAAAGATATAACCGGTGGACTTCCAAGAGTAGCTGATTTATTTGAAGCAAGAAAACCCAAAGATGCTGCTGTTTTAGCAGAGGAAAGTGGAACGATAGCTTTCGGGAAAGAGACAAAAGGTAAAGTTCGGCTAGTGATTACACCAGACACTTCTTCTAAGAAAAGTAAAAATGTAGAAATGCTTATTCCTAAACATAGAATCCTTACTGTTTTTGAGGGGGAAAGAATTGAAAAAGGAGATATCATTTCTGACGGCCCTTTAAGTCCTCATGATATTTTAAGATTAAGAGGTATTCCAGCGTTAACAAATTTTATTGTGAATGAAATTCAAGATGTTTATAGGCTTCAAGGAGTTTCAATAAACGATAAGCATATTGAAACAATTTTAAGACAAATGCTGAGAAAAGCTTTAATTATTGACGGGCAGGATACTAAGTTTATCCAAGGAGATCAGGTTGAGTATGCTGATTTAGTTGAAGAAAATAAAAAAGTTGTGGATGCTGGTAATAAACCCGCTGATTTTGAAAGAGTTTTATTAGGAATTACTAAAGCTTCTTTAACAACCAATTCATTTATTTCAGCCGCATCTTTTCAGGAAACCACAAGAGTATTAACAGAAGCTTCAGTAACTGGAAAGGTTGATTATTTAAGAGGTCTTAAAGAAAATGTTGTTGTTGGCAGACTCATTCCTGCTGGAACAGGCATGGAATTTCATGACCAAATGGCGGCAAAAAAAGCTAGTGATTCAGTTGAGTCTATGTTGTCTGAAGAGGAAATTGAAGCAGCACTTAGACAAGAATTGCAAGAAAGCGAGGAATAGTGTTGACCGTAGTCAATCATCTATATAAAATCGCGTCCAATAAATAAATTATGGCTACAGTAAATCAATTAATAAGAAAGCCTCGTAAACCAAAAGTAAGGAAGACGGATGTTCCTGCTTTGGAGAGATCACCTCAACGCCGAGGGGTATGCACACGTGTTTATACAACCACTCCAAAAAAACCAAATTCAGCTTTAAGAAAGGTTTGCAGGGTAAGATTAACAACTGGATACGAGGTGACTTCATATATTGGCGGTGAGGGACATAATTTACAAGAACACTCTGTTGTATTAATTAGAGGTGGTCGTGTGAAAGATCTTCCCGGGGTCAGATATCATACAGTTAGGGGCTCTTTGGATACCTCCGGTGTTACTAATAGGAAACAAAGAAGATCTAAGTACGGGGCAAAAAAAGGTAAATAAATATGCCAAGAAGAAGAAGCCCAGAAAAGAGAAAAATTCTACCTGATCCAAAATATAAAGATATTATCGTTGCTAAATTCATGAATCACATTATGAGAGATGGAAAAAAGTCTGTTGCAGAAAAAATAGTATATGGAGCATTCGATAGAATAGATCAAACAGTTAAATCTGATCCAGTAGAATTATTCAAGAAAGCTTTAGAGAGTATTGGTCCAATGGTAGAGGTAAAGTCCCGTAGAGTAGGTGGGGCAACATATCAAGTACCAATAGAAGTTCGTCCATCTAGGAGACAAGCTTTAGCAATGAGGTGGTTAGTAGAAGCAGCAAGAAAAAGAAGCGAAAAATCAATGGATCATAGATTGGCTGGTGAATTAGCAGATGCAGCAGAAGGCAAGGGCTCTGCCGTTAAAAAGAAAGAAGATGTTCACCGTATGGCTGAAGCAAATAAAGCTTTTTCTCATTTCCGTTTTTAACTACTTTATATAAGGTTCTAATATGGCTAGACAGACTGAGCTTAGTAAGTACAGAAACATTGGTATTTGTGCCCATGTTGATGCAGGAAAGACAACAACAACTGAAAGGGTTCTTTTTTATACTGGTTTATCCCACAAGATTGGTGAAGTGCATGATGGTGCGGCTACCATGGACTGGATGGAGCAAGAGCAAGAACGAGGCATAACTATTACCTCTGCTGCTACAACATGTTTTTGGTCTGGGATGGAGCAGCAGTTTGATCAACATAGAATTAATATAATAGATACACCAGGACACGTTGATTTTACAATTGAAGTTGAAAGATCGTTAAGAGTTTTAGATGGTGCGGTGGTAATTTTTTGTGGAACTTCTGGTGTTGAGCCTCAATCAGAAACTGTTTGGCGTCAAGCAGACAGATATGAGGTTCCTAGAATTGTTTTTGTTAATAAGATGGATAGAGCGGGAGCTGATTTCACAAGAGTAATAAATCAAATTAAAGATCGTCTCAAAGCAAATGTTGTACCTATGCAATATAACATTGGAGCCGAGGATGATTTTAAGGGCGTGGTTGATTTAGTAAAAATGAAGGCAGTCTTTTGGAATGAAGAAGATCAGGGCCTAACTTTTGAAGAAAGAGATATACCTGATGATATTCAATCTATTTGTGAATCACTTCGTGAATCAATGATGGAGACTGCTGCAGAAGCTAATGAAGAGCTAATGGATGCCTTTCTTGAAAATGGTGAGTTAACAAATGACCAGATTAGAACAGGAATTAGAATCCGCACCTTAGCGAATGAAATTGTTCCAGCATTTTGTGGTTCAGCTTTTAAAAATAAAGGAGTGCAAGTTGTGCTGGATGCGACAATAGAGTACTTGCCTGCTCCAAATGAAGTTAAGGCTATTAAAGGTAGCCTTCCTGATGATAAGGATAAAGAAATAAGTAGATCTTCATCTGACGAAGAACCATTTGCAGCATTAGCTTTTAAGATTGCGACTGACCCATTTGTTGGAACTTTGACGTTTATAAGAGTTTACTCTGGTGTTCTTTCTGTGGGTGACGGAGTAATGAACTCTACTAAAGGTAAAAAAGAAAGAGTTGGTCGAATGGTTCAGATGCATTCAAACGATAGAAATGAGATTAAAGAAGTAAGAGCGGGGGATATCGCAGCTTGTATTGGTTTGAAGGATGTAACTACTGGAGATACTCTTTGTGATTCAAATGATGTAG
>Ga0066372_10000361_pt1 | contig 16809 bp, 16 predicted proteins | sample Knorr_S15_td_250_FD_77011 | JGI IMG/M metagenome (GOLD analysis project Ga0066372, IMG submission 77011) | Marine microbial communities from Southern Atlantic Ocean transect - Knorr_S15_td_250_ad_251m_LV_A | ecosystem: Environmental > Aquatic > Marine > Oceanic | place: Southern Atlantic ocean... | reverse complement strand
GGTGGCCTCTCCCACGCCCATCAGGGCCGACCCGGCGTCCTGCATGACCATCTTCACGTCGGCGAAGTCGGTGTTGATCAGGCCAGGAGTGGTGATAAGTGTCGTTATCCCCTGAACGCCCTGTAGGAGGATCTCGTCGGCCGTATCGAAGGCATTCAGTAAAGGTGTCGACTCGTCGGAGATGTCAAGAAGTCGATCGTTGGGGATGACTATCTGTGTGTCGACCTTGTCCTTGAGGTGGACGATGCCCTGCTCGGCCTGCACGGAGCGCCGACGGCCCTCGAAACCGAATGGCCGTGTCACCACACCGATTGTCAGAGCGCCGGCAGCCTTCGCTACCTCGGCCACGATGGGGGCTCCACCGGTTCCGGTTCCGCCACCTTCGCCCGCCGTGATGAAGACCATGTCGGCACCCTCCAGCGCCTCCTCGATTTCGGCCCGATGTTCCTCGGCAGCCTGCCGTCCGATCTCCGGGTCACTCCCTGCACCAAGACCCCGGGTGAGGTTCCTGCCGATATCCAGCTTCACGTCGGCGTCGCTCATAAGTAGTGCCTGAGCGTCGGTATTCACGGCGACGAACTCGACACCCTTCAGGCCGGCATCGATCATTCGGTTGATGGCGTTCACGCCGCCGCCGCCGATGCCGACGACCTTGATTACGGCCAAGTAGTTCTGTGGGTTCCCCACCATCAGTGTCGTCCTATTTCCTCGTATTGAGGGATGGGCCAATCCCATACCCTAAAGTAAAGGTCGAGGGTTTGATTCCTTGACCTCTTTAAGTGGTCAGAAGACTACGAGTGGTGGTCGTTCATCGTCAACCCGACAGGGAAACTCATCGCGATCTCAGCAAGTGGTCCGACGCCACTTATCAGCCACATCGAACCTCATCTCGTCTAACCACCGGGTTCTCGTGGATCGACACGTCGATCGACACCACACACCCAAGCACTACCCGGGACAAGACGGTTGCAAGCGACCGCATCTCGTCTCGGTAGTCGTCCCCCCGACCCAAGTCAGCGCCCACCCCACCGACCAGTTCGGCTCGAACACCACTTCCCGTGGGAACCAGTGCCACGATCCACGCCCTTAGGTCGGCTGTCACCGCTGATGCTGCCTCAAGCAGGGCGCCGACTCCCGTGATCCGTGTGCCCTCCGGCCCCAGCCGATCCACTCTGATGGTCGGCAGGTCAGCTTCCGGAATCACTGGAATTTCCAGGACCGTGGCCGAACTGTCCAGCAACGCCCATCGCCCCATCAGGTCCACCGCATTGACCGCTGCCTGGCGCTCCATGAACCAGATCCGTACCGTGCCCGGCCAGTCGCGTGTCACCTTCGCCTCGGCCACCCAGGGAAGCGTGGCCACGCGCCGGGCTGCAGTCTCTGATGACACTCCGACCATAGGCTCACCCTTCCGAATTCCGCTCACCTCGACGACCAGCAACCGATCTAACCGGCCACCTACGCCATCCACCAGCACTTCGTCCACGTCCAGGAGGGCGGACCGCGTCGCTGCGAACGCTCCGACGATCAGGACGACCAGGGCCAACAGGGACCACACCCACCAGAGGCGGCGAACCGCTGGCTTCTCTTCGATAGACCCGGCCCCCACCTCGTCCAGAGAGCCCGGCTTATCGGTATGGCTAACTGGTGGCTGACCGTCCATCAGGACCGACCGGCGAAACCGACAATCACCGTCTCGGGTTCTAACCGGATGCCGTGTACCTCGTCCACCCGACGGGCCACCACATCCATCAAGATCACCACGTCATCGGCTGATCCGCCCTCGTCCACCTGTATGAAGTTGGCGTGGCGTTCCGACACTGATGCCGAACCAAACCGCCAGCCCTTCAGGCCGGCTTCGTCGATCAGCCGTCCCGCCGAGTCACCGACCGGGTTCGTGAACACCGATCCGGCGTTCTGCCCTCCCGGCTGATTCTCGCGTCGCCAACGCACTATCTCGGCGAGCCTCTCCTCACCGGAGGCCGTATTGCCAACCGTCAGGGCGATAGTGGCTTCCACCACAACCTCAGACTTGTCGATGGACGATGACCGGTAACCCAGCGATAGATCGGCAAGGGTCCGGTGTCGCCCCTCTCCCGTCGTCAAGTCCACGGTGTCCGCCGAGACAAGGGACGAGGCCATGTCCGACCCATGACCTCCGGCATTCATCCGGACCGCTCCACCCAACGAACCCGGTACGCCTACTGCCCACTCGAAACCGGTGAGGGATTCGGCCACCGTGCGACGGGCCAGAACCGGCAGACTCACCGCAGCGCCTGCCATCACCCTGTTCCCCTCTGTTCGAACCTTCTCAAAACCCTGACCCAACTGCACGACCAGTCCCCAGAATCCTGCGTCAGCTACAAGCAGGTTGGAGCCTCGCCCCACGACCAGCACGGGAATACCGGCTGAGGCCACACCGGCAGCCACCGCCTCCAACTCCGATCGGTCGACCGGTCGGACAAAGCGCGCCGCGCTGCCTCCAGCCCTGTAGGTGGTCATGGGGCCGATCGGGTGGTCCGTCAGAATCCCCTCGACCATCTCCACTCCCACCATGGCCTGGTCAAAACGCGCCAGCCCTTCGGGATCAGGAGTCATGGAAGCGCTGCCTGAGGTCATCGGGAACCGAGGTCAGGTCCCCAGCACCCATGGTCAGGCAGAGATCCCCGTCCCGGAGTTCTCCCACCAGAGCGTCAAGCAGATCATCACGTCGCTCCACATACCTCACATCGCTCCCAGGACTGTCACGGAGGACAGCGTCCACAATCAGGCGCCCAGACACTCCCGGCCGCGGAGCTTCGCCGGATGAGTAGACGTCAGTCACAAAGAGAACGTCCGAGCCGTCAAACGCCCGGCCGAACGAAGACCACAGGGCCTCAGTTCGCGAGTACCGGTGGGGTTGGAACACTGAAACTATCCGCCCGAAGCCTCCCGCCCGAGACGTCTCCACTGTCGCCGCTACCTCGGTGGGCAAGTGGGCGTAGTCATCGACGAAGGTCACACCGTCCGCCTGTCCTCGGTGCTCGAAGCGTCGAGCCACCCCACCGAACCGGGCCAGAGCGCCCACCACCGCTTCCGGATCGGCACCAATACGGTGAGCGATCGCGGCGGCTGCCGCTGCGTTGCGGGCGTTGTGAAGGCCTGGCACCGGCAGGGTGATCTCAAGAGATTCTCCTACTGGACCCGTCAATCTGAAACGGACCCCCTCCCATGACTCTTGTACTGCCGAGATGAGCCAATCGGCGCCATCCGCCGTCCCTACCGTCTCGGTGGCGTGCCGGGCAGCAAGGGCCGCCCCTTCTGGGTCGTCTGAACCAACCACCACCGGTCCGTCCACGGCATCGACGAACCGATCGAAGGCATCCACAAGAGGTTGAAAACCACCGTGGCGTTCTAAGTGGTCGGGCTCCAAATTCGTAACCACCCCGAACCGACTAGAGAGTTTGAGAAAGGAACTATCACTTTCGTCGGCCTCCACCACAAACAGGTCGCCTTCGTCCCATGCCGCACCAGTGCCAATTTCGTTGACGTCGCCTCCGATCACAAACGACGGTCGGAACCCTGCTTCTCTTAGCACCAGAGCCAGCATCGACGAGGTAGTCGTTTTACCGTGGGTCCCAGCCACCGCCACGGTGTTCCGGAGGGTGCTCACAGCACCTAAAACCTCAGCGCGGCTAAGGAGGGGGAGGCCTCGCTCTACCGCCTCCCGGCACTCCGGGTTACCGTCGGGCACCGCCGTGGAACGGGTTACGAAAGTCACGTCACCCAAGTTGTCCGCCGCGTGCCCGACCCGTACGTCTACCCCTAGAGCCGAGAGCCGATCGAGTCCCGAGGAGGCCTTCAGATCGGACCCGCTCACCGAGTGGCCCATAGTCGTCAGCACCTCGGCGATGGCGCTCATCCCGGCTCCACCCACACCGATCACGTGCACGCTCATCGGCTGTGAGAGATCAGGAACCCAGTCACCCATACCCCTCATCCTCCCGCCGTCCAGTCGCGTGATGGGCGATGATCTCAACGACCCTCTCGGCGGCATCGGGCTTTGACGCGACCAAGGCCGCTGTCGACATGGCCCGGCGCCTACCCGGGTCGGCCAGCAATGAGGCCACCACGCCGGCCAGATCTCCTTGCTCAAGGCGGTCGTCCTCCAGCACGACCCCACCCCCAGCAGCAGCGTGTTGGCGGGCATTGGCCGTCTGGTGGTCACCGGGAGCTCCTGGGAGGGGTACCAGCACCGCCGGTACTCCGAGGACGGCCAACTCGGCCACCGTTGTAGCCCCTGAACGGCAGACAACCAGATCGGCGGCAGCCAAGACTGTCGGCAGGTCGTGCTCGTAGTCCACCGGCCGGTAGTCCACTCCGGCGGAGTGCGTCAAAGCCCGCTCTCCAGCCGACCAGCCACGGGGGCCCACCACGTGTCGGATAACCACCTCTTCACCGGTCCAGCCCTCCACCAGGTTGATCACTGCACGGTTGAGCCGCCGTGCCCCGAGCGAACCCCCGAAGGCGACGACTAGAGGGCGATCGTCCTGCCCGAGAGAGTGACGGGCCTCCTCACTCCGACCCACCAAGGATCGGACCTCAGACCGGACCGGATTGCCGGTGAGCTCGGCACGAGGCAGATCGGTGTTAGGAAAGGAGGTTGCACAGGCTTGAGCAAATCGGCCCAGCAGACGGTTCGCCGCTCCGGGCACAGCGTTCTGTTCGACCACCACCAGGGGGATCCGTAACAGGGCCGCCGCCAGCCCACAGGGAACACTGGCGTACCCACCCAACGAAACAACGGCCCGGGGCCTATGGCGAGCCAGCAGCAAGACGGCACGAAACATTCCGACTAGCAGCCCTAGCAGGGATACCACGTTGGCCGGAGTAAGCCGGCGTCGAATTCCCCGACCGGGCATTACGGTCAGACCGAAACCTGCCGCTGGTACCAGATCTACTTCGATGCCGCGACGGCTTCCGACCATGTGGACCTCGTGCCGCCCGATTGCGACGCCACTGGAAACCAGGGCCTCGGCGACAGCAAGACCGGGCAGGACATGGCCGGCCGTCCCACCTCCAGCTACTACAAACCCTCCACGACGGATCTCTCGCTGCCGGAGCTCCGGTTCTGCGCTCACGGCGTCTGGCGGGCGATGTTCAAGAGGATTCCAAACGCCGTAAGACCCAGGATCGTGGAACTCCCGCCGTAAGACACGAATGGAAGGGGCACTCCTGTGATGGGGAGGAGGCCGAGAACGGCTCCAATGTTCACGAAGGCCTGGATGAGGATCCAAGAGGTAATCCCCGCTGCCAACAACTGTCCAAAGCGGTCTGGGGCTCGCAGTGCCGTGGAGAGGCCCGCCACCCCAAGCGCTAGGTAGGCCAGGATCACCGCCATGGCGGCAAGAAAACCAAGTTCCTCGGCCACGATGGCGAAAATGAAATCGGTTTGGGCAAAGGGTAAAAAGCCCCACTTAGCTCGGCTGGCGCCAAGACCCGCCCCCCAGAGACCCCCGCTAGAGATGGCAACCCCGGCTTGGATGGTCTGCCATCCCGTGTTCAGCGGATCATTCCAGGGATCAAAGAGAGAGAACAGCCGGTCTCGCCGGTAGCTCGCACTCATGCTCATCCCGGCCACAAGTCCAAGGCCTACCGAGCCGGTCACGAGCAGGGCGTCTAATCGGAGGCCAGCAAAGAAAAGGAGTGACGCCACAATGGCGGCTAGGACCACCGTCGTTCCAAGATCCGGTTCAAGGAAGACGAGGCCGCCGACGCCGAGCAGAACGACGAGCATGGGCCACAGCGTCAGACGGGTAGTCCCTGACGACCGGTTCGCCAGCAGATTGGCTCCGAACACGATCACGGCCAACTTGGCGAACTCCGAAGGCTGAAAGGTGACACCTCGCATACCGAGCCACCGGGCCGAACCGTTGACCCGGATGCCCACCCCGGGAATCAGGACCAGCACGAGCAGCACCACGGCCAAGATGAAGCCAGGTCGAGCCAGGCTCCGTAGGCGGCGGTAGTCGAACCGCAGGGTGGTGAACAGGCCAGCCAACCCGAGCGCCACCCAGACCACTTGGCGGCGCAGGTGGTACCAGGCATCGTCGTAGTCCCGGAGGTCCGAGACCGATGAGGACGAAAGGACCATAACCATGCCCAGAAGGCCCAAGAGCATGGCCGTCGACCAGAGAACCAAAAAGCGAACCGAGCGCCCAGAATCGGAGCGAACAGACCCCGTCGACCTGGAGTTCGTCCCGCCGGTAGCCACCTTTTCCCGAGCCGCGCTCACAGGTCAACCGTTCCAGTTAGAACACCGACCAGTCGTTCGAAGTCCCGGCCTCGTTCGTCGTACGAGTTGTACCAGTCAAACGAGGAGCAGCCCGGCGAGAGCAAAACGGTGCCTGTCCCTGCCGCCGACTGGTGAGCTAGAGAAATCGCCTCGTCCATACTCCCCGCTGTCACCACCGGGCAGCGGCCCTCGTAGATGGCCGCGACGTCAGCAGCAGCCTCTCCGATGGCCACCACGGCTCGCGGGCGCCCCTCGGCCAAGGGTCCCAAGTCCAGCCCCTTATTTCTCCCTCCGGCGATGAGCACCGCCCCAGGGAGCCCTGCCAGTGCAGCCAGAGTGGCATGCGGCGTAGTGGCCTTACTGTCATTCACGTAGTGGACCCCGGCTACCTCGGTTACGAAAGCCATACGGTGAGCCAGACCCGTGAAGCCGGTCAACGACTCGGCACAGGCCTCCCTCGTGGCCCCGGCTCGGATAGCTAGCGCACAGGCCGCCTGAGCGTTCAGGAGGTCGTGGGGCATAGTGCGCGGTAGGTCGGCCACCGACACCACCTCACTTCCGTCCAGTATCAGGCGTCCCCCCTCTACACGGCAGGCAGCCTCGTCGGCACCAAAGCCGGTAGCTCCCGGCGGGGCATGGGCGGCCACCACGGGGTCTGCCAGATTGGCTACCGCGTCGGCCGGTGACTCAATCCCCTCCCACACCCGGGCCTTAGCTGCCTCGTAAGCCGCCAAGTCGGCATGGACGTCTAGGTGGTCGGGGGCAAAGTTCAGCCACGCTGCCGGAGCCGCCTGGAACCGTTCGGTATGGCCTAGGCGGAACGAGGACGCCTCGACAACGAACGCATCAGCCTCCAGATCTTCGATAGCCGCCACCAGCGGGGTATCAGTGTTGCCGGCCGAGACGACACGTCGTCCCGACCGCTCAAGCATGTCGGCCACCAGCGTTACAACGGTGGTCTTGCCGTTCGTTCCCGTCACCGCGTACCGAGGGCGGTCGTCCCAACGGAAAGCCAAATCCGACTCATCAAGCACAGCCGTCCCAGCCGTCAAAGCCGCTGCAAAGACTGGGTGGCGATCCGGCACGCCTGGGGCTACCACGACTTCGTCAACCTGCTCCACCAAGTCGGCCCACAAGTCGGGACGAGGCGCCTCTACTAACTCAACTCCGAGGCGGGCCGCACAGGCTCGGGCCTCGTCACCGGGAGCATCGTCCACCGCCAGGACGTCGACCCCGCGTCGGGCCAGCGCCTCCAGGGCGGCCCTACCCGCCACACCCAGCCCGAGAACCAGCACGCGACTGCTCACTGACCGAGCATGCCGGTCACCCCAGTGGCGATGGAGTCAGCGTAGAAAATCCCCACACCAACCGCCGTGCACAAGCCGGACATGATCCAAAACCGGATGATGACGGTGGTCTCCGGAAGGCCTCCCAACTCAAAGTGGTGGTGGATCGGGGCCATGCGGAACACCCGGCGCCCCCCGAACAGCCGGTAACTGCCTACCTGAAGGATCACAGACACCGTCTCGACAACGAACAACCCGGCCACGACTGGTAGTAGCAGGTGGGTGTTCGTGGCCAGGGCCAGGGCGGCCAGGCCGGTTCCAATGGCCAGAGAGCCCGTGTCCCCCATGAAGATCCGGGCCGGGGCGGCGTTCCACCACAGGAAGCCCAAGCAGCCCCCAGCCATCGCCGCGGCAACTACCGCCAGATCCAGAGCATGGGCTACGTCGTAGGTCTCCGGATATCGGAACTGCCAAAAGCCCACCACCGTGTAGGCGCCAAAGCAAAACGTCCCAGCGCCGGCCGCCAAGCCGTCCAAGCCGTCCGTGAGGTTGACCGCGTTAGCCGAGCCTGTGATAAGGAGAACGGCCCAGACCGCCCACAGGACAGAGCCCATTTCCAGACCAGGCTGATCGAACCGGGTAAACGAGAGCTGGGTGTGGGTCGGCGCATGCTCCAGCATTAGGACTGCGAACACGACGGCCACCCCGAGGAGTCCGAGTGTCTTGGCTCGCTTGCTGAGACCCAAGCTGCGCTCGCGTACGACTTTGATCCAGTCATCCACGAGACCAACAGCGCCCGCCCCAATGATGGCCAGCATCACGAAGATCCCGCTCCGCGTATAGATCCCTCGGTAGAAGTCGCTGAGGACATACCCCAAGAAAGCCCCGCCCACGATCGCCAAGCCACCCATAGTGGGGGTCCCCGCCTTGGTGGCATGGCCCTCGGGGCCGTCGTCGCGGATTGGCTGGCCGATCCGGAGCCGGGTCAGCCATCCGATCAGTAGCCGGGTACCGAATAAGGCGGTGGCCATAGCGATCGCCGCCGCCAGGAGTAGCCGAATCATCCGTCACCCCGACCCACGGCGAGCTTGTCCCACTCCTCTCGGACGACGACCCGGTCATCAAACAAGACCCTTTCGTCGGCCACCTCCTGCACGTCCTCATGTCCCCGACCGGCTAGGAGCACCAAGTCCGTCCGGCTGGCTAGCCCAAGGACCTCGGCGATGGCCCGGCGTCGATCCGGTTCAACGAGGGTCGGCGGGCGTTCCATTCCGGTAAGGATGTCCGCGATTACCCCCTCGGGTGGTTCACCCCGCGGGTTGTCGGAGGTGACGACGATCTGGTCGGCGCCGCTCTCCGCTGCCCGGCCCATCTCCGACCGCTTGCCCCTGTCCCGGTCACCGCCACAGCCGAAGACCACGAGGACCTTCCCGGTCGTCACTTCACGGGCCGCGACCAGGGCATGGGTGAGGGCATCGGGCGTGTGGGCATAATCCACGACTACCTGGGGTCCACCCTCTAGAGCCACTAGCTCGAACCGGCCAGGAACCGGGCGAGCGGCAGCCAGCCCCTCAACCACCGTGTCCTCGTGGATACCCAGCACGGCGGATAACTCGGCGGCCACCAAGGCATTAGCCACGGTAAACCGACCACCGGTATGCACGGTGACTGTTCGGCTTCGCCAGCTGAAGCGAACTCCATCCGGGCTCACCGCTACCTCCGTGGGCTCTCCAACCTCAACCACCGTCATCGCAGCGTCCCGAGCCCGGTCGGCCATCCGACGTCCTGCCTGATCAGCGACAACCACCACTCCATGGTTCGAAAACGTCCCGTCAAACAGCCTCGCTTTGGCTACCTCGTAGTCGTCCATCGATCCGTGGAAGTCCAAGTGGTCCCGACTCAGGTTGGTGAATGCCACGGCCGCGAAGGTTGTCCCGTCGACCCGGTGCTGCGATAAGGCATGAGAGGAAACCTCGATGGCTGCTGCATCGACACCCGTCGCCACCCAAGAGCGCAGGAGAGGCTGAAGATCGGTGGCTTCCGGGGTGGTACGACCACCAGACAGCGTTCCGTGAGTAGCCGTGGTCCGGCCGGCACGTTCGAGAACAGCGTCTAGGAGGTGCACCACGCTGGTCTTGCCGTTAGTTCCGGTGACTCCAACCAGGTCGAGATTACGAGAGGGCCACCCCTCGACCGCTGCCGCGAGATGGGGCATCACCCTCCGGACCGAATCGGCGATGACCACGGGTACTGGAAGGTCTAGCGTCCGCTCGGCAATCACGGCTACCGCTCCCGCCCTCACCGCTCTCTCAGCGAATTCGTGGCCGTCGTAGGTGGTACCGGGTACACAGCAGAAGAGGTCCCCGCTCGCCACGACGCGCGAATCGTGTACGACGCGGTCCACTTCGGAGCCACTGCCCCCTATTGGGTCGTCAAGCCCAGCCGAGCGGAGCAGCGCCTTCAGGCGCACCTCAGCCTCCGATCGTGGCCCCGGCGGCCTCAAGACGGGCTGCCTCGGCCGCTTCGGTAAGAATTCGGTGGCGGGCTGGGGTCATGGCCATCACACGACCAGCATGCTCTAAGCCGATTCGCTCATCGACCGACGGAATTCGCAGTTGCCGGACTGCGAACCGGGCAAACTCGGCAAACACCGGGGCCGCCGCCCGTCCGCCCGAATAGCTATGCCCGGCCGGCTCGTCGACAACCACCAGCACCGCTAACCGAGGTGCCTCTGCCGGAAGGAACCCGGCGAAGCTGGCCACGTAGGTCCGGTCGCCTTTGCTGCCATACCCCCCAGACGACTGCGGTTTCCATGCAGTGCCGGTCTTGCCGGCGACGCGGTAGCCCGCTACCTGGGCCTTGGTACCGGTACCGGACTCCACCACCCTCTCCATCATGGCCACCACCTCAGAGGCGACGGCAGCCGACACGACCGTCATTGACGGCCGGACACGACGGGGGCTGAACATCCCACCATCGTCCCGCGTCCCAAGCACCAAGGTGGGCGCGGGCCTAATTCCACCATTAGCCAGGGTGGCGTAGGCGGTCAGCATTTGGAGCGGGGTGACAGCCACGCCCTGGCCAATTGCAATGGTGGGCAGCGACGTCCCGGACCAACGCCCCACCGGTTCGAGGATTCCTCGGGCCTCCCCCGGAAAGTCCAGATCGGTAACCGAGCCCAGCCCGAACTCCCGAAACTCCTCGTGGAGGGCCTCTGAACCCAAGTCCCGGGCCCACAGGATGGTGCCCACGTTGGAGGATCGACGGACAATGTCGCCCACTGTGAGTTCCTCGGGATCGTGAGCCGGAGTGTCCTTGAAAGTGGCGTCGTGAACTTCCAAACGTCCCGGCACCTCGCGCACGGTCTCGGGAGCGGCTACCGCCTCGCTCAAGACGCCCGAAAAGGTCAGGGGTTTGATGATGGAGCCAGGCTCGTAGGTCCATGTGACAGCACGGTGTTCGCTGGAGGTCCGGACTAGGCCGTCCTCATCTCTCCGGACCGTGGTCGAAGCCAGGATCTGCCCGGTCGCCGGGTCCATGGCCACCAAAACTCCGCCCTGGGCGTCGGCCAGCTCCACCCCTTCAATCAACAACCTCTCCGCTTCAAACTGGAGGGCCCGATCCAGGGTCAGGACCAGGGTCCGTCCGTGGGTAGCTGGCTCCACCGAATACTCTCCACCCGGTATAGAGACGCCCCGAAGTCCTCTCTCCACGATCTTTTCGCCGTCGGTACCCGACAGGAGACTGTCGTAAACCAGTTCCATGCCGCTAATACCCTTGGCGTCGATGTCAGTCCGCCCCAGGACGGCTAAGGCCGAGTCTCCGCCCGGCCGAACCCGTGCTTGTTCCTCGTCGAAGTAGACACCGACCACGCCCAGTCGGAGGACCGCCTCGGCCGTCTCGTCGGAGACCTGGCGTCCCAGCCAGACGAACTGGGAATCCTTAGATAGTCGCTGCTCCAGAAGCGAAACGTCGGCGTCCAGGACGCTGGACAGCACCCTCGCCGCCCTGACCGGATCCTCCACCTGGAGCGGATTAGCCCATACCGACACACGCGGCACTGAAAGGACGAGGTCGACACCGTTGCGATCCACGATGGCACCCCGGGCCGCTTGGAGGGGAACAGTCTTGATGCGCTGTAACTCTCCGTGGGCTACGAATCGGTCTGGATCGAGGAGTTGCAGGGTGGCCAGACGCCATCCGAAGAGGCCGGCTATCCCCGCTAAAAGGACACCGACCAGGGCAGCCCTCCGGCGGAAGCGTCGATAGGCGTCGTACCGGGGAACGTCGATTCCCGCTCCCCGCCCACGGACCGCCAACCCGTCGGGCTGTCGACTCATCGGGTCGATCCGGAGAAGGGATCACCCTCGGGTGCTTTGAGATTGGTCGGTCCGTCGTTAAGAGTCACCGATGGTAGGTACACCCGGGCCGGTGGGAACACCATGCCTAATCGCCCATTGGCTACCTCCAGGATTCGACTCGGACTCTCCAGGCGAGCTACCTCAGCTCGGAGGACCTGGGCCCGTTCGTGGCCGTCTTCCAGTCGTCCCTGAAGGCGGTCGAACTCGAACTGTCCGCTGACCACGATGCTGTGGAAAGCCGCCAAGCTCAGCAATGTGGCGAAGAACCCGACCACGGCTAGCGCTCCGAGGACCCCAACGGCTGGTCGGGTGGCCGTTCGCGTCGACGACCCGGAAATCTGGCGGTCGGTCGCAGACCGGGGCAGCCGCTCCGGACCCAGAACAGCAGTCATCGGCGTTCCAGTACCCGAAGGCGAGCGCTAGCTGATCGCGGGTTATCCCGGGCTTCGTTCTCTGACGGGACACGGCCGGCCCGTCGGGGTATCACCGCCAAGGAGGTCGCCCCACAGGTGCACGGCAGCAGGCGAGGACAGATGCAACCGCCGGTGGCTGCCCGGTCGAACCCGTGCTTAACGATGCGGTCCTCGCCGGAGTGGTAAGACAGAACGGCGCCCCGACCGGTTGGGACCAGCCGGCGGATTGCCTCGTCTAGGGCGTTATCCAGTTGATCCAACTCGGCGTTGACCTCGATACGAACGGCCTGGAAAGTGCGCTTTGCTGGGTGTCCACCACGGCGGCGCGTCGCGGCGGGAATGGCGTCACGAACGATCTCGGCTAGGTGCGCTGTGTCCGACACCGGACGAGCGGCCACCACAGCGCGGGCGATACGCCTGGCGTAGCGCTCGTCAGCGTGACCGACGAGTACGCGGGCCAAAGAGCGCTCGTCGTAGCCGTTCACGACATCGGCCGCCGTCATGGCCTGGCGACGGTCCATGCGCATATCCAGTGGCCCGGCCTCCCGATAGCTGAACCCCCGCTCGATCCGGTCAAGTTGTGGAGAGGAGACACCCAAGTCGAACAAGAAGCCGACCAGGTAGGCCACACCGGAACCATCCAGTACGGAGCCAAGGTCAGTGAAGGCAGCCCGGTGCAGTTCGATCCGGTTACCAAACGGGGCCAGCCGGGAGGCGCTAGCTGCCAGCGCCTGGTCATCGCGGTCGATTCCGAGGACCCGGAGATCGCTCCTCGTCGTCAGGATGGCTTCGGCATGACCTCCACCACCAACCGTCGCATCCAGTACGACACCGGAGGGCACGTCAGCCAGGGCCTCCAAAACCTCGGCCACCATTACTGGCTGATGCTCAAAGCCGGTAGACCGCTCCCCGAAGTCCTCCCTGCCCTGTTCTGTCATGGTCCGGTCCGCCGATCCGTAGACCTCAACGAAGCCGGTCCCGGTAGCCCGTCCCTCGACCGTCCCCCGACCAGCTGGCGCACGTCGGGATGTCTCCCCGAATCGGGCTAGATGGCAAGCGGGCGGAGTAGGGGCCTCCCATCCTGCCGACCGGGGGACGGTCCAGGGACGAACCGGTCGGTGACCGGTCGTCATGGTCTGTGGTTGTCGTGGTGCGTACTTCCTCTCGGTCCGAGTCGCGTCGGTCAGATCCCGCCGGTAATCACGAAGGCATCGGCCACCAGGCGATCTAGGTCTGGTGCCATTTCCGTCCAAGTGGCGGGGTTCCAGATCTCGATCCGGTCGATGGCCCCGCAGACCACCACCTCGTGTTCCAGCCGGGCGAAAGCGCGCAACCTCTCGGGAAGCATCACCCGTCCCTGGGCGTCGGGGCTGACCTCCACGGAACCAGAGGAGACGCCACGACGCACGTTGGGCTCTAGTTCGCCGGAACGAATCTTCTCCTCCACGCTGGCCACCATCAGGTCGAAACGCTCCGACGGCCAGAGAGAAATGCAGCCGTCGCCCGGGGAGAGGTAGACCACACCCGAGAAGTGGCTCCGGAATCTGGCCGGGAGGACCATGCGACCCTTGTCGTCCAACGAACGTTCGTGGGTTCCCACGAATGCCATGTCCGGTCCCTCCTTCCCTCTCGTCTCTCCAACCGGAGCGATGGGACCCACCGGAGGACAATGTCGCCCCGATTCCCCACATCACTGACATTGTGTCCCACTCTATCCCACTTTCTCCCACCAACACAAGGGCGGGACCCACCTGATAAACCGCGGGGCTGGGGCCGTCGGCGGGAGAACCAGGAGGCCTCGTCGTTAGGAGGCCTCAGCTATCGAAGCGGTCCGGTGAAGTGAACTCGGGTGGATTAGGGGAGGTGTGACAGGAGGGACTTGACGAGGTCGTCCGAATCCACCCCCGCTGGGGCGGCCATGGCCTCTAGATCCCGAAGGGCTTCGTCGGCGGGCGTCAGCCCTAGCAGGTCCACCAGGACATCGGTCGGCCACGCCAGGAGCGCCGTGCACTGGAACCGCGCCCCGGACCGGTCCCTCCGTTGGGAGATGCCAACGACCTTGCGACCCTCCACCAGAACCTCACCTGGCCCTCGGCCGGCAAAACACACCAGGCCTCCCCAACGGCCCTCCTCTAGAGCGCCTTGATGAACCGTCCCTTCCACGCCCAGGTCGGCCAAAGCCGCTCGCCAGACTTCACCCACCCACCAGGCCGACCGACCTACGTCGTCGTCCCACAATCGGTCCCCTCGGGGTACTAGGAAGTCAGTCCAAACCACCTCGCCGGGTCGGAGGAGAACCGCTCCCCCACCCGACCGTCGACGGACCACGTCGATTCCACAGCGGACGACCACGTCACGCTGGGCGGAACCCAGCACCATCGTCGGACGGTCCACCCGGTGGACGAGCACAACCCGACCATCAATCGGGTCGAGAAGGCCATGGCGTTCAGCCACCGTCCCGGTTGGCCATCGGACATCCCACGTTGACGAGGTCGTTCCGCTCACGGCTGGTTAGTCATCCTCCCGGCAGTTACCCGGTGCCGTTTCCGGAAACCTCCGGGCCCAGGACAACCACACCAGCACGTCAGCCACTGTGGGTGGGGCTTCCGGATCGCCGTACTGGGTAATGCTCCGGAAGCGGGCGTAGGGAGCCGCCGGGACGGGAAAAAATGGTGGGCGCCGCCACCACCCCCGACTGGCTAGCCGGACAGTCTGACGGGCGGCCACCAACCAGAGCCACGGCCTAACGGCAACAGCTATGGCCGTCCGAACCATCCATCCGTTCACGACGTGCCCTCCACCCCGGCCTCCTCCGACCTCCGGCGAGCGTGGTGCCACAGGGCTGCCGCTCCGACCAGCGGCCCATCGGCCCCGAGTCCGGCTGGAACGATCCTCGCGTCTCGCGTGAACTCCAGTCCGCACTCTCGGTCGAGACGTTCCTGGGCCGCCTCGAAGAATGGAACGCCAAAGCCCAGGGCCACCGAACCAGCCACCACGACCAGTGGGATATCAAGCAGGTTCACCACCGTGGCCACCGCCTGTCCAACTAGGTCACCAGTCCGACGTCGGACCTCCAGGTCGGCCTCCGAAGCCGGCCGACCGGTCTCTCGTTGGATCGCCGGACCGGAGGCCACCGTCTCCAAGCATCCCCGACGCCCGCAGGCGCAAGCCGGACCGTCCGGTTCCACCACCACGTGCCCGATGTGGCCAGCATTGCCCGCCGCACCGTGCAGGAGGCGGCCGTCTACGACCAGTCCGCCACCCACGCCCGTAGACACCACCATGGCTAGGTAATCCCGATTGCCGACCGCCGCCCCACACCACCCTTCGCCCAGGGCCAGGGCCTTGGCGTCATTGTCCACCACCACCGGCAGGCCGGTGCGGTCCGCCAAGTGCCCGGCAAGAGCGAAGTCCCGCCACTGCGGAATGTTCAGCGGCGATACCAAGCCCCCGTCGGCCGACATGGGACCCCCGCAGCCGACTCCAATTCCGGTCACTGATTCCGCATCCAGCAGCGGTTCGACAAGGCCGGCCAGAGACTCAAAGAGTTCGTCGGCGTTCCGGCCGCCGGTAGGGACACGAGCCTGACTCCCAACTCGGCCGTCTGGGTCGACGACACCGGCAGCCAACTTCGTGCCTCCGACATCTACGGCCAGGACACGTTCTCGGACCATGGCTCCGATCTGGCCGAACTCCCCTCCGGAGAAGGTCGCCTCAGGCCGGGCCGTGGTCGCCCCGACGGAATCGGTCACGCATTCGCTCCCGGACCCGAGCACCTGTGCCACCAACGGCCTCGCGGATGCCCGCCGTCCGCCCCGAACCGGCCACAACCCTCAATCCCGTCCGTCCTACCTGACGGGCGTTTCTCTCCAGTGCCAGGGAGGCCCCCAGCATCACCAGGAAACCCACGAAGGCCAGCAAGAAGGACGTCGAGAGGGTCACCACCATCACCAGCACGCCGCCGGCGAAGCCAACCACTGCCCACTTCATGCTACGGAGGGGCTGCGTAAAGACCGTGGTTTCGCTCACCTCGCGTACGAGGTCCGGGTCGGTCTCGGACAACCGCTCCTCGATCTCACTGAGGATCCTCTCCTCATCCTCCGACAGTGGCACCAATCGTTCCTCGCCTCTACGCCCGTTCTGGTCCCCTCCAGCATCGCACAGCGGATTGCTAGCAACAACGCGCTTCCCGGCCTGTCGGGACGGGTAATGACTCCGCCAACCCTCCCTCAGGCGCCAGGACCCCACTGTCCGTCCCCTCGTTCTCGGGGCTGCAGCCCTTCAGGCCCAACGGTGGCCGCCGGACCGATCGAGGCCGTACCAAACCGTGTCCGGATTTGTTCCACCGCCTCCTCGGCGTCCCTCCATCCCGGATCCTCAACGTCTTCAAGCCGAAGCTGGCGAACGGAAGCGTCCCGGAGACCAGTCATCGATACCCCCAGGAGGCGGAGGGCCGGAGACGTCTCCACGGTGGC
>Ga0066372_10000360_pt1 | contig 16858 bp, 20 predicted proteins | sample Knorr_S15_td_250_FD_77011 | JGI IMG/M metagenome (GOLD analysis project Ga0066372, IMG submission 77011) | Marine microbial communities from Southern Atlantic Ocean transect - Knorr_S15_td_250_ad_251m_LV_A | ecosystem: Environmental > Aquatic > Marine > Oceanic | place: Southern Atlantic ocean... | reverse complement strand
CGGTGATTCGACCCTCGGCACGCTTGCAGATTTCGATCGCCCTGGCGACGGCCCAATTCGAGTGATCGGAGTTGTCTACTGGAACAAGAATCTCTCGATACATGCTTACCTTCGGATTATAGAATCTCTAGCTGACCCCCAACGCGGGTGCCAGTAAAACAAGGGGATACTGCCTATTCCCCCACGCCACCTCTAACCCGTTGCTCTATCTGCGATGCTTACAGCTATATGTACGGCAGGCCCGGTGGACCAAACCCCCGGGCCTTCCTGGCTAAACTTCAAGTTTCATAGAGTGTGGAGAACTCTTTTGTTGAACAAAAATGACTACTTAGAATTATGCTCTTAGCAAGTGTTCCGCAGAAGCATAACAACCCCCGTATTACAGGGATTCTCAGTGCTCGCACCATCTTTCACAAGAATACTGCCACAAATTATATCTACAGTGTTCTCCTCGGGCAACCGACCTAGAAGTGCTGCCTACAAGCACTAAATATCCATTCTTGGACAGGGCCTTATGAGAGTTTGATCCGCTGTGATTGCAGGGATCCTCAGCCGTCGCTGGCTGTCCGCAAAGACCTAGTAACCGGTCTCGCTAAAAGGACGGTTAGAACAGGCAAGATCAACACCCAAACAACGAGCCCCAGTGAAAGTTCAGTGGTAGTGCCCATTAACCCTGCAAGAAGGGTTTCGTGGAGAGTTTGGAACGGGCTAAGAGCTTCTACCGCTGCCCATGAGGACTGAGGCAGAGGTGTCCTAAATACACCAGACAAGTGCAACAAAAGGAGTGCTGTAACTGCAGAAAATAGTGCCGTCTCAGCAAGAGACCTCGCTACTGCCGCTACTAAGTTACCTAACAGATTTGCAATCCATACGGAGGACCAAAGAACGAGCACAGCCCTAGTCCACTCATTCAGCGAGATAGAACCGAATGTTGCGATTGTGAGGGCAGGCAACAGTTGAAGTGCATCAATAGCGCTACCACCTACCGCTCGCTCGATAAGGAAATGTGATGGCGGAATACCGGCCCTGATAATGCGGCCAAAAAGCCCGGATTCAGCATCACGCACAAGGGGAATCGAAGATCCGAATGTCCCAAAAAGGGTGAAGAGTACCGTATAGACAGCAGCTGCATGAAATCCTGGTGCGCCACCCAATGAAATCGCCAATACGAGTACCACGGGAACCATCACATTCAACACTACTAAACGAGGTCTTGCTAACGCTATGCGAAACTCCATCACTGCTATAAGAAACTTCATCCTGGCAGTTCCTGTCCTGTAACTCTTCGGAACAGCTCAGCTAGGCCTGGCTCTCTCACTTCTACCTCCAAAATTTTAACTCTAGCTGATATGAGTGCAGCCCATATGTCTGGCAGTGCAGCCTGTCCCCTGGTTGTCTCAAATACCAGCGGACCAGTGTCATCGACCAACTCCACATCCTCCCCAAAGTACTGAGGTAATTCCACAGAAGTTGCGTCCACCGACACCTGGAAACGTGTCGCTGTTCCAAGGGAAGACAGTAGCTCGCTCTGAGAACCAGATGAGACTACTCGGCCTTCATCGATTACAAGAATCCTATCTGCTAATTGTTCTAAGAAATTCAGATCGTGGCTGGCCATCACGATCGCCGAACCCTCCTGGCTACATTTTTTTAAAATGTCAGCCAGTGCATCTCGGGAGATAGGATCAAGCCCGACAGTCGGTTCATCTAGTAAAAGCAGCTTAGGTTGGTGAACAAGTGCCTCAAGCAGTAGCAGTTTCCGTTTGGCCCCAAATGAGTAGGAGGACACAACCTTATCAGCCTCATCTGATAGACCGACCAAGTTCATGAGACCAGAAACCCTCTCTGACACTTCATGTTTCTCAACCCCTGCTGCTCGGGCAAAAAAGTGTGCATTCTGGATACCGGTCAACGAATTGAAATGCGCATTTTCCTCCCCCGCATAACCCATTACTACGCGGCCTGACTTCATACTCAAGAGCGGACCTGTAATGACTCCGCTTTCAGGGGTCAGTTCGTTCAGTACGACACGTAATAGAGTGCTTTTTCCGGCGCCGTTAGGACCCAGTAGTGCGACTATCTCACCCGCTGACACTTCTAGATCAATGTCGATAAGCACTGGGGGACCAGAAGCATAGCGGTAATGCAACCCAGAGACCTTGATCAAGGAGGCCAACCTGCTCTCCGTGGGCGCTGTCTGGTCGGCCGGAACACTGTTCACATCCCCTCTAACCCCAATTCAGTTCTGGCTCGATCCATGACATCAGGCGTGATGATCTCTATCTGCTTTTCCTGAGCGTATTCCGTGTAGATCCTCTTCACCATACCACGAACAAACTTAGGGACACCTCCAAGCCGATCAGTCGCTTCGGGAGACCAGGTCACCCGAATCCTGACAAACTCGTGCTCAGGAGCAGGAATCACACTTGTGCTTCCCTCATCCCCACCCGATGACGCCTCTTCATCCGCAAAAGCGTCGTCACGGGGAGCGTCCAACCTACTGCGGGTCTGCTGCAGTGGTTGCTCTGGAACGGTCCTGCCACCTATCTCAACACCCAGAGATGTCACGAGTTGGGTTTCCATGGGGTTGGTGAGCATTGCCATTTCACGACCGCAGGCACCGCAGGTGAATAGCGCGGTAATCGTCCCATCTCCCGGTAGGTCACGATCTGAAAAACTCATAACCTCATCACATTGAATACAGAGAAATTTCACTTCTTCTCCTCCCTTCCTCCGGGACCGTGCTCTACCCGTTCAGCTAGATCTGTGAATACTTGAGCTACAATCGAATCGCCCTCCCCTCCAATCGGATCACCCCGGTCAGTCTTCGAGCCGAACACCGGATCGAATGGTATTTCCGACCATAGTTCAAGACCGACCGCATCCGCGATGTCTCCAGCACTTGGGCCAGTAAAGAGAGGAAGAAGGTCTTCTCGACCCGGCTGAACATACCCGGCCATATTGCCTATAAGGCCAATACAAGGCACCCCGCCCTCGAGCAACTGTGTCGCTGACCTGGCCACTACCGCTCCTGCTACTTCCGATGGGATTGTCACGAGAAGAACTTGATCGGGCTGCAGGTGCGAGGGCCCTACCTCTGAGACCAGATCGAGGAAACGCCCAATCTTATCAGTACCGGGCGGTATATCGATAATCAGATAATCTATCGGCCCCCACACAACATCCGAGATAAATTCCCGGAGTGCTACCGCCTCGGTAACTCCCTGCCAAACAAATTGATCGTGACCTGGCCCCTTCCACCTCAACGGCACTCCTTCTTCTATAAGCAGGTCCGTTGAGATTCCCCTAACCCCAGCAACTCCAACTGCGGGGACAATGCCATCTGGACGATCTTCCAATTGGCTACCCAAAAGCCCCAGCATTTTCCCCAAAGAAGGTCCATTCAGATCAGCGTCAACTGCACCCACTCTTGCACCGCGAGCCGCAAGAGCCACGGCTAGATTTGCCGTAACTGCACTCTTTCCGACTCCCCCTTTTCCGCTTGCAACGACTATGATTGCCCCTACCTCAGACAACCGGCTTGCCAAGCGGGCATGTTGCTCCCCGATCTGTTCTACAATTCTCGACTCCACTTCTCCGGTGAGATCGGCGTAGCCGCGTACCGTGCGAGCCCGAGTCGTAGATTTCTCTCGCGGTGTGCTGCCAGAACCCGAAGTCGGTTCAGTCATCAATCTTATGGGTGGAGTTGATTGCCTGAAGCATCGAGAACTACCAGAGCATCAACCGGGCATTCCTTACAGGCCTCCAGGACAGTCTCCTTATCAACTGCACTTGTGTCTGACGTGAAGATAGCGATCCCCTCCTCATCCATTTCGAATAAGTCAGGTGCTACCTCTACGCATGTCTCGAAGCCAACACAGATAAGACGGTCAATCTTGACCGTCAGACCTGCGACTTGATGCTCCTCGATGTCCAAGGACTCCTCTCAGGTTTTCGGGAAGGACCTTCCCAACCACACTGGGGGCACCACCGCCATTCGGCTATACGCACCAGCATTGTCAGGACCTTCCGCCGTACAGCTACGGTTTGTTCAAAGCAGGCTGGGCAAACATGGGCAGAATGCAAAACCAATAGGCTTCCAAGCCCGATGATAATCCAACGAAGAAGTACGAGCCCACCCAGGACCCATACCGCAGCAAGGGAGATCTCCACTCCGATATACTCCAGAACTAATTAGTGAGTTACACCAACGTTAATCCGCTCGGCTAACACTCACTCCCACAAGCTTAAACGTCACGCGAGTTAGTAGGGGTATAGAAATCGAGGCAATTAGAACAGGAAAGACAATTCCGCCGAAAGCCGCGCCAGCTATACCAGTTAAGGCCATACCAGCAACCGTATAAACGCCTAGGTACGAAGCAAAAAGAAGGAGAAGACCTGATGTCTGACGACCGCCCCCTCCTCCCTCAATGTTAATTGCAGCCCCACCCACATAGAGTGCGGCAAGAGACCAAAACACCGCAATTGGAACAAGCCAAGCGAGCACCGACGACCTCCTAAGGATCAAGGTCAGAAAACAGCCTATGTTGGTATCGGCTGCCTTCTATGGAAGTCCGGTTCAACCCCATGTTGGACCGGTTTTTCAACTTCAGAAATCCTACCACTACGGTAGGGTGCCTAACAAGATGACTCCTTCTATCGAGATCCCCAACTGTCCGACTTAGAGGGTCTTCATTACTGAACCAGCCGCAGTCCGGAAGTATTCAACCTCCGAGTCACCATGCGCGGTGGAAATAAAGCATGCCTCAAAAGGTGAGGGGGGTAAGTACACACCAGCTTCTAGCATTCCATGAAAGAAGGCAGCAAAGCGCTCACGGTCACACATTTCTGCTTCCTCCCAGGAATTGACGGTGTGCTCGGCAAAGTAAAAGCCAAACATACCCCCAACGACCGACGTCTGAAGTGCTACTCCAGCGCTCCTTGCCTCATTCGCGAGCGCGTCCACAAGCGCATGACTTCTAGATCCTAAAGCCTCGTAGACAGCGGGATCTGTGAGATGCTCTAGTGTGGTCAGGCCGGCACGCATAGCGATTGGGTTACCGCTAAGCGTGCCTGCTTGATATACCGGACCCGCTGGAGCCATCTGGTCCATAATTCCTGCCCGGCCACCAAAGGCACCCACCGGGAAACCACCACCAATAACCTTTCCGAAAGTCGTAAGGTCAGGAGTGATCCCGTACAGACCCTGTGCCCCGGATGGTCCGACACGGAAGCCCGTCATTACTTCATCAAAAATAAGTAAGGCTCCCCGTTCCGAGGTAAGTGATTGAAGACCCTCTAGAAAACCTTGAGTCGGGGGTATCAATCCCATATTTCCCGCCACTGGCTCTACAATCACAGCCGCTATGTTATCCTGATTTTCGTCAAAGACCTCAGCAACTGAATCCAAGTTGTTAAACTGTGCTACCAACGTGTCCTCAGCTGCGCCGGCAGGAACCCCGGGGGAATCTGGCAGGCTGAGTGTCGCCACCCCGGATCCCGCCCGAACGAGCATCGAGTCAGCATGACCGTGATAGCAGCCTTTAAACTTTAGAATCTTTGAGCGGTGTGTATAAGCGCGTGCAAGTCGGATTGCACTCATTACGGCTTCCGTTCCCGAACTCACCATCCGTACTCGCTCCACGCTTGGAACCGCCTTGCATATATGCTCAGCAAGTTTGACTTCGTCAGGGCAGGGGGCCCCGAAGCTTGTCCCCCGGCTCACTGCTCGCTCAACCTCTGACACGATCACCGGGTGTGCATGCCCAAGAATGATGGCTCCCCAGGACATCACTAAATCGAGGAACTGCCGCCCATCCACATCGATCAGATATGCACCCTCACCTCTTTCGAACGCCAGCGGTACACCCCCCACTGCCCCGAAGGCCCTAACCGGTGAATTCACTCCTCCTGGAATAACTCTGAGACCACGTTCATAAAGCGCCCTAGAACTACTAGCACCACCTCGACTCATAAGGTCTCCTGTAGAATATCGGAGTTATGGATAGCTCTTGCGGCACGCATCCCCGACCGGATCACGGCCTCAATACTAGCCCCATCGTACGCGGCACCAGCCAAGTGAAGACCTGGGAACTCTGTTAACCGCGCACGGAGGTCACTAATACGTTGGGTATGGCCCACCCGGTATACAGGAACAGACCAGCTGTGGACCCAGGTTTGAATTGGGGCGTCAGTGATCGCTAGACTTCCAGCCAATTCATCTTTGGCGATGGCTACAACTTCTTTTGGGCTTTCAAGTCCTCCGTCCGTGGCAGCGTCTGGTGCCACACGGATGAAACACCTGAGAAGCACCTGATTAGGAGGAGCCCTGTGCTCGAACTTTGCAGAGGACCATGTGCATGCCGATACACCATCGCCAATACCGTGACCATTGAGGTAACCATGCGCGTCTAACGAACGACTAACAGCTGAGTTGGGGTACGCTAGGTTCACGACAGTAGTTCGGGCCGAGGGAACCTCAGGCACTGATTCTTGAAGATCTGTCGGTTCGGAAAGCAAGTCCTTAACGGCGGATACAGGTGTGGCCATGACCACCGCATCACATCTCTCCTCCGCACCAGTATCCATCCGCACTACCCATTGTCCAGAATCTCGAGATATCCTTATCGCTCGGGTAGACATTTGGACATCATTTGCCCCCAAACTTCCCTGTAACCTTTCTGCAAGTGACGACATACCCTCGGAGAAAGTCAGAATCGGGGGACGCGCAGTATTGCTATCATTTTTTCGAGTCCCTCTCCCCCGGATCAGGCTACCACCATCGTCCTCTATCTGCACTAGAGGTGCTAGTGTCGCCTGAGCACTTAGTTCAGCCGGGTCACCACCAAATATACCTCCAAGGAGTGGCTCGTAGATTTCTCTATAAGCCCTAGCTCCTAGCCGACGCTGGATAAAGTTCTTAACACTTTCATCTTCACCCTTAACCCGCCTGGGCACGAAGGGTTCGAGCCTTACCCTTGCTCGACCCAAGAGCGATAGAGCTGGGTTTGACAGAAGCGAAGAGGGCCGCCCAACAGGACTCCCACCCTCAGCCAGGAAGGGCATAAGCCCACGATTGTCACGGCGATAGGCCCGAACTGAGCACTCAACTGCAGGAGTAATCTGATGAGCTAGTCCAAGTTCCTCTGCTAGAGACTCCACCTCTCCGGTCCGTGGAACCCAAGAGTCTGCACCTCCTTCTACAACAAAACCGGAGGTGCGTTCAGTGCAGAGTTTGCCACCAATGCGATCCGACGCCTCTACTAAAACGACCTGTGAAACAGTTGTTTTCTTGTTCTCACTCGAAGCTTGGCTCAGCCGAAATGCAGCTGTGAGTCCTGCCAATCCGCCACCCACCACAACCACACGGGGGGGTTGCGTCACGCAGCGGTAGCCTCGTAGGAACGCACCGCGTCTATCGCTATGGTCACAGAGTGTGGTGGCGTTTGAGGAAGCATCCCATGTCCCAGATTGAAGATATGGCCCGAACGACGATTCACTCTCTGCATCACATCTGTGACTTCTTTACGAATATGTTGCTCTGAGCCCAGAAGTGCTGTGGGATCAAGGTTACCCTGAATGGCACAGTCCACGCTAAAGCGGCTCCAAGCCTCATCGATTGAAAGCCGCCAATCCACACCGAGGACATCACTTCCCGCTTGTGACAGCAGCTCGATGAGATGGGGAGCACCAACCGCAAAATGAATGGTGGGGCAATCCGTCCCCTTCAGATTATCAAAGACAAATCTAGAGTGCTCCATAACCTGCTTCTCATACGTGGTAGGATTAAGCCAACCCGCCCAAGTGTCGAAAAGCTGTAGAGCATCTGCCCCCGCCTCCGCCTGTGCTGTTAACCACCTACCAGACACTTCTCTCAACTTTATCATGAGCGCAAGAAATGCTTCTGGCTCATTGGACATAAAGGACTTTACTCGACCAAAATTCTTGGTCGGGCCACCCTCTATTAGGTAGCTCGCAAGAGTAAATGGTGCACCTGCAAAACCTATGACAGCGGAATCTTGATTTACTTCCGTTCGCACTGCACTGATCGCCTCAAGTGTTGGGCTCAGGTGGTCCCTTGGATCAAAAGGCTGGAGAGCTTCTACGTCCGACGGAGACTGAATTGGATTTAGGATCACCGGTCCTTTGCCAGGTACAAAGTCCAGTTCAATGCCCATCGGTACTAAGGGAAGCAATATATCTGCGAATATGATCGCAGCATCTAGGTCAAAGCGCTCCAGCGGCTGAAGCGTGACCTTAGATGTGAGTTCAGCATCTGCACAGATATCTAAAAGAGAATGGGCTTCACGCACTTTTCGATACTCGGGCAGATATCGACCGGCCTGACGCATCAGCCAAGCCGGTGTTCGGTCAACTTCCTCGCCCCGGCACGCACGTACCAAGCGAGGAGTCAAAACCAATCCGTCCCCTTATCACCTGGAGACACGTGTACTCCTACGTATACAGGTGTATCGCGCTCTGTATACAAACGTGCCTCGGTCATCCTAAGGTCCACGACCAGCGCAGAGAAAGCACTCAAATCAGTTGACTCGTATGCCACAACAAACTCCTGATCCTGGAGCCCGGTCGAATAAAGTAGAAGCTGATCGATGCCCTCATGTTGTTTCCCGATACGAATATGTCCCGTCATCATCCTCCGTCGTTCCTCGACAGAGTGTTGATACCATTCATGGGTCTTAACGAATGGATATACGATCAGGTATGGAAGAGAACGCTCAACCATCGGATCAATCTCTCTGTCGGCACTACCCCGAGCATATTGTGATGGGCGCGTGAAGCCCCAAAGAACATCCACAACGTTCATATAGCTACGATACGGTCTCTGCACCTCAAGAAACTTCTCGAAGAAGGTAGCTGGAGCTTGGTCATCCTCAGTGGGAATCGAGCTCCATACAAGTACGTCTCCGTTGGTCCGGGTCCCGCCAGTCCTGTACAGGTGGACTGAATCAGCTATGTCCGGAAGTGCTGTGCGCCAAGATTGAGCAATCTCCACACGACCCTCTTCAGGCAGAGCCCAAAAAGACGAGTTGAAGGTGAAGACGCTGAAGTGGCTTAGAGTGCTTCGTGAATCCATTGTGCGACGTCCATCGCGTGGTATGTGATTATGATATCTGCTCCAGCCCGCTTCATTGAAGTCAGAGACTCGAGCACTACTGAACGCTCAGCTATCCATCCCATTTCAGCTGCTGCCTTAACCATCGCGTATTCACCACTGACGTTGTAGGCAACAAGCGGAACTCCCTCGAATTTCTTTCGCAGCCTCCGAACAACATCCAGGTACGCGAGCGCAGGTTTGACCATAATAAGATCGGCCCCCTCAACCAGGTCCTGGGCAGCTTCCCTAATAGCTTCGGAACCATTCGAAGGGTCCATCTGCTGGCCACGTCTGTCTCCAAACGACGGGGCTCCTTGGGCAGCATCTCGGAAAGGACCGTAGAATGCCGAAGCGTATTTAGCTGAGTAGGACAAGATTCCGACTTGTTCGTGTCCAGCGTTATCTAGCGCGCCTCGGATGACCCCTACCTGACCGTCAATCATACCTGATGGGGCTACTAAATCTGCTCCGCTTTCTGCCTGTGAGACCGCGATCTCTGCTAGAGCTACAAGTGTCGCATCATTATCGACGTCCATCCGATCATCTAAGAGTCCGCAATGCCCGTGATCGGTGTACTCACACATGCATGTATCCGTTACTACAACGAGGTCTGGTATTTCCTCCTTGAGGGCCATCACGGCACGCTGGATGACTCCTTCAGAATCATGGCTCCCACTTCCAACAGCGTCCTTCAGGTCCGGAATGCCGAATAGAATCACCGCACGGATACCCATCTCACTTGCAGAACGCGCCCGTTCGATTATTCGATCCACTGACTCCCTGAAGACCCCGGGCATCGACTCCACTGGCTCACTCTTCCTGCTGCCGTCCACAACGAATAGTGGAAGTATGAGGTCATCGGTCGTTACTCGAGCCTCTTGAACCAGTGCTCGAAGCCCAGGACTGCGACGCAGACGACGCAAGCGATGGGCCAGGTGAAAGCCATCCGTTTGCCTTGCTGACCCAACTAACCTGTCTTGTTCAAATGATGTATCCATCACCTACCAGCCTTACTTGTGAACTCAGTAACGATTGCGCTCACGAGCCCCTCCATCGTGTGTTCCTCTGCTTCAACATGCACTTCTAGCCCCATCTCCCTAACCGCGGAAGATGTCAGTGGGCCAATCGTCGCGATCATCACACCAACCGTCATATCCCGCCAGTCCGGACCTAATTTAAGAAACCCCCTAACAGTTGAAGGGCTCGTAAACGTCAGCATATCCACTCCTCGCTTCAACTCTACCATCGTATTCTCTGGTGGCGGCTGAGTTACAGTCCGATATGCGATAACCTCATCGACCTGGGCACCACGTCTGGCCAGAATCTCTCCTAACGTTGGCTCTCCAATATCAGCCTTCATGACCAAGATCCGCTCGTCAGCGACTGGATTTAGGGTCTCACCTAAGCATTCGGCTAGATATTCATCCGGAACATAGGCGACCGTCGTACCTCCAGTTTCTAGCGCCTGCCTTGTCGCAGGTCCCACTGCCGCCAACGAAACTTCCGCCAACCGACTTCTAGGCACGCCAATCTCTGACATTCTCTGAAAGACGCTTCGCACACTGTTTGCGCTAGGAAATACAACCCACCGGTAACCCTGAATCCGGGAAATCACCTGGTCCATCTCTGTGTAAGAAGCAGGGGGAACGACTTGAATCGTAGGGCAAAGAATCGTCTCTGCCCCCTGGATCTCGAGTCTAGTGGATAGCAACCCAGCTCGCTCGACCTGGCGGGTTACTACGATTCTCTTGCCCATCAAAGGGCCCTGTACCACATCACGCATCACAGTAGATCTCTGGCTCCGGCGCTAATCATATGTGCTGCAAGCTCTTCCCCTAGTGCCTGGGGATCAGCGCCCGTTACTTCTGCCCTCAAAGAAGGGCCGCCGTTCTTGGATCCGACAAACCCAAGAAGCTTCAGTTGATCGGACTCCCGCCAGGCATGGGCCCCCACTGGCAAAGCACATCCACCTCCTAAGCCTCTGAGAAATGCTCTCTCTGCTCCTGACGTCGCCCTAGCGTCTGGATTGTCCAAACCTTTGATCACTCGGTGCAGCTCCGAGTCCTCATCCCGCATCTGCACTGCAAGTGCACCCTGGCCCGGCGCCGGTGGAAATTCCCGAACGCCTAATCTCTCACTAATCCGATCTTCCAATCCAAGCCGCAACAGACCAGCTGTAGCAAGCACAACCGCGTCATACAACCCCTCGTCTACCTTACGAATCCGGGTATCGACGTTGCCCCTGATTTCCACTACATCAAGGTCTGGCCGGTGGGATATCAACAACGCGGCACGGCGTGGACTTCCAGTTCCTATCCGAGCTCCACGGCCCAAAGACATCAAGGACGCCCCGGAAGAACTCACTAACGAATCACTCGAGTCATGCCTAAGAGGGACAGCTGTAACCGTTACCCCTACGCTATCCTCTACCGGCAAATCCTTCAGGGAATGGACCGCGACATCAATACGCCCCTCAGCCAACGCGGCTTCAAGTTCCGAGGTAAAGTGTCCCATGCCCGGAAGACTCCCTAGGTCTTGATGTTTATCACCTCGAGTCCTGATTTCTACAAGCTCAACCGAGCACTCAGGGGCAGCTCTCGTTAGCTGTTCTGAGACCCAGCGGGCCTGCCACATCGCCAGAATCGATCCACGCGTTCCGACGCGCACCCTATTGGACAGCAAAAGTTTCTTACTCTGGCGAAGTGGGCTCGCCCGGATGACTCAGATCAAACAATTCGCTAACCGCGCTCAAGAGATCTGTGTGGCGGCCATTAAGTTCCTCGGCTCCGCGCAACCGCAACATTGGTGTATGAAACAACTTATTCACAATAGACCGAGTCAGGCGGTCCACGTCCTCTTCGCTGACGGTCCCGTCAACTGACCCAATCCACCGCCCCATCTCGTGGTTTCTGATCTGCTCAGTGGTGCGTCGTAGTTGAGTTATCAAGGCCTCCACCTCTACGGATTCTGGACTGTGTAGATGAGTATCGACCACATTATCAACCACAGCTTCTGCTGGACCTACTTCCCCCAGCCGGAGAGACATATGACGGTCCAAGCGTGACTTAACATCATCGAGCGTAAGCAGGATAATCCCCTCAAGTTCAGCTACAGCGGGGTCAACATCCCTTGGGATTGCGAGGTCAATGATCAGAAGCGGACCCACTGTATTTTCTCTGTCTGCAAGAGACTTTCTCACAGTAGCTTCGCTTATGGTTGGCTCATCAGAGGTAGTTGCGGTAATCACCACACTTGCACTCTCTAGAAGTGTAGGAAGCTGATCGAGCGGGGCTGTTTCAGCTCCTATTTCTAAGGCTATCTGGCGAGCACGGTCCGCGGACCTATTCGCAACTGTAATCCTTGAGGCACCGGCTCGGCCAAGAGCAGAGCACACGAGGCTACCTACCTTGCCTGCACCAACAACTACGATGCTTCCTCCTTCGAGGTCACCCAACTCGTCTGTTGCAAGATCCAAAGCAACCGTGCCCAAACTTGCAGAGTGACGACCTAGTTCCGTTTCCTGCCGGACACGTCCGCTTGCGCGAGCTGCTATCCGCCCAACGTCTCCCAAGACATTCGCCTCGCCATTCCAGCTGGAAGGTTTCACAAATGCACGCGCCACCTGTCCGCTGATTTGATGCTCACCTACAACAACGGAATCCAGGCCAGCAGCAACCCGGGCAAGATGTCTTATGGCATCTGCATCCCTCAGTTGGTAAGACACGTCAGAGCAAACAGACTCAGCATGCACGAAAACCTCACCGGCAATCAGACGGGCTGCTGTATCCTCATGGGCTGGGTCCACAACTGCGTAAATTTCGACTCTGTTGCACGTAGCCAATACTGTCATTTCCCTGATCGGTGGCTCTGAGCCGCCCTCCCAGGAATCTTCAAATCGTCGACGTAATCGTTCCGCACCACGTGCGAAAGATTCGAGTCGATCCACGCTGGACGTATGATGGCTCGCACCCAGTACTAGAAGCGTAGCACTGGCTTCGCTGGCAAGTGTCGGTTTTGGCATGGTCGGTAGGGTAAAGATTCCCGTGACTGGGCGACAGATCAGCTCAACGCTTCCTGAAGCGTAAGCTTATGCCGCGAATCATGGGGCCGACGAGTCCGCCGACCGTACCGCCGATAATGCCTAGTGCAACGATCACACCCCAATGTTCTATGGGGTTTCCCCCTTCAGCCACAGCCTGTGTGGCCGTTACACCGGCAAAAGCAGCGAACGAGATTAAAGCACTCCAGAGCGTCCACTTCAAGACCCCCTTGGATTCAGGACCCATTCGTACCCCCATTTGTGCACCAGGCTCCTGGGTTACAGTTACAACCCCGTAAGAGCTCAGCCCCGGGGCAAGCCAATGCTGCTTCCACTAAATCTGCCATAAGCTCCAGCAGTGCAGGTGAATCATGGGGTACTGGAACCCGATAAAAATCTAACCCCTGAGATCTGGCGAGATCAGATAGGTCGTGATCCAGTTCCGAGAGTGTTTCGGATTGCTCTTGTATGAAGCTAATCGGGACAACTACAACCCGATCAGCATCTAAGCTAGGCATGAGTGTCTCATTGTCGGGCTCTACCCAGGGGATAGGGCGATTTCCATGGTTTTGGTACCCGAGAACGTATCTCACATTCCCAAGGGAACTGGCGATAGCAGAGCACAGAGCCTCTACATAGTGTGTGTATGGCAGCCTTTCCAGATACTTGAGGGGGGTACCATGCGCACTGAAGTAGAGGATCGAACCCGGTTCGAGTAGTTCCACTCCCACGCTTTGAGCATACTCTCTGATTGCTACCTCCCAGATCCCAGCAAAATCTGGATGAGCGTGCCACCCACCAACAGCGACCACTTCGGCAAAGCTCTGCCGAGCTATTACCTCTCTAGAAAGTTCGTCGAGAGAAGCTACCGTCGTCGAGCGCCCGCACACTGGATATGTGGTAAGGCCAACTATCCGCTCAATCTCATTCTCCTGACACCATGCCACAGCATCACTGATTGATGGAGCCAGGAACTGAGTGCCTAGTGTGACAGGTATTTCCAGACGGCGCTGGGCCAACTCTTTCTCTAGCCCCTCGCGCTTAGCTTGAAGTTGAGACATTAAAGGGGAGCCACCTATCGCCTGATATACCTCTGTCAAGCCTGGCGCACGTGCATTGGCTAAGAACCGCGCCCTAGCTTCCGCACCACCGGGACCTTGATCCTCTAAGCCGGCGTTTGCTAGAAAAATGCGTTCCAAGAAACCGGTGACTTCCTCTTGATCCACACCCTCCGGCTCCCCAAACCCCAGTAGTACAACAGCGGTTCGGCTACTCACGCTATGTTCTCATGACTTATTAGAGGGCACATCTCCATAATCTCCAGTTATCCTTGGAATATTCAGTAGCAGACACTTAGAAAGTAGGTCTCTCCGGCTTTGTTATTCCCAGACCAAGACCCGGTATATGTTAACTAGCTGGACAAAAACCAGGGTCGAGATGCCTAGCAAGCATCGCGGGCCTGGGCAAGAGTTGCACTGATACCGCTCTGCCCTCACTTAAGGTCCTCGGATGAGCAAACACTACGTCTCGTGCTAAGTAGCGTTGCCATCTAGGGGCTCCAGCTTCTAGCATCCTTTATTAATGAAGCCAAACCTTCCTCTCCTCAGATCTAGAGCCATGAGAACCCAACTATATTTCTTCACATTCTTTGCCGTGCTTGTCGGACTCTCCTCAACTAAGCTCGCTGCACAGGAAGAGGTCACCTACATCAACCCTCGCACTGTGAACGAAAGCGGAGGGCCATTCAGCGGTGCGGTACTAGCTGGGAACACACTATATATCTCAGGCACGCTAGGACTGGATGCCAATGGTGAGGTGCCCACAGCAGTAGATGCGGAAGCCAGAAATGTCTTGAATAACATACAAGCTCAACTTCAGGCTGCCGGCATGACCATGGACGACCTTGTGTTAGTTCAAGTTTATTGTTCAGACGTGGCTTTCTACGACACGTTTAATGAAGTGTACCGGACTTACTTCTCAGCTGAATTTCCAGCACGAGCTTTTCTCGGATCTGGCACCTTACTTCGGGAGGCACGCTTTGAAGTAATGGGAATCGCAGTAGACCACTGAGATCACCTTAACCTGTCAGCCACATTATCCGTTCACACCTTCTCCAAATTCATGCGAATAGAACTATGACGATCCGCTTGGCCTTTCTCTTTTTATTTTTTTCACTTTGCATTCCAAATGGACAAAGTCAGGCCCAGATCAACAGACAGAGCCGTACTCCACAGATCCCACCACCAACAATCCTGGAGTACAAACCTCAATCAACTCTAGTGGTACCAGAACACGAGGTTCCCCAAGCCAAGTTCCCGGCCGTGGATTTCCACGGCCATCCTCCTGCGCTCAATAACCCCAGCACAATCCACAGTGTCGTCACAGCAATGGATGAACTCAACCTTCAGGTCATGGTCCAAGCCCGAGGAAGTTCTGGAGACGCACTAATACGACAAATTCGGGCAGTCAGCGCTGCCGGGATGCAAGACCGATTCGTTTTCTTCACCACGGTTGATCTCCGAAGTATTGGCCCAGGATCTGGCGCCCGGATCGCATCTCAGTTGGAAGAAGATGTCACTGCCGGAGCAGTTGGTATCGGTGAAATTAACAAAGGGTTCGGCCTCCTTACGCGTAAGGCTGACGGTAGTCGCCTACAAATGGATGACCCGGAACTCGACGTTGTGTGGCAAACCGCTGGCCGCTTAGGGATCCCGGTATTCGTGCATACGGGTGACCCAGCAGAGTTCTTCGAACCCCTCGACTTTGAGAATGAACGTTGGCTTGAGATGGCACTCTTTCCCAACCGGCGCTTTAATGATCGTTCACGTTTTCCAGAATTTGGTGAGCTCATGGAAGAACGTGACCGCATGCTTGAAAGGCATCCAAATACAACGTGGGTGCTGGCCCACATGAGCTGGTACACACAAGACCTGGGTAGGCTCGGCGAACTTTTCGATCGCTTTCCAAACGTCTATGCAGAAGTCGGTGCAGTGCTTTATGACCTCGGGAGGCAACCCCGTTTTGCACGCGACTTCTTCATCAAGTATCAGGACCGCATCCTATTTGGTAAGGACTCATTCCAACCCGATGAATACCCCTACTATTGGCGGGTATTTGAGACAGAAGACGAGTACTTCGACTACTACAGGGATTACCACGCCTTCTGGAAACTCTATGGAATGGGACTGCCCGATGACGTGCTCCGAAAGATCTACTACGAGAATGCTCTGCGCATTATCCCGGACATGCCAAGAGACGCATTTTCAGGAAGCCACTAGGCGTGGCAGGCAAAGACACTATTGAGGGATTTGATCTGAGCGAATTTACTCAGAATCCTCAATGATGATTTCGTTTTCGTTCTTTTCGTTCAGGTCATCAACCATCGCCTTAACACGACTTCCCGTATCCACCAATCCTATGATCCTGGTCAGAAAACGGTTGACCAGAAACGCAACCCCCATGAGTCCCACCAACAGCTTGTACATCATCGGCAAGAAAGCCACTAGCATTACAAAACCGGCTATCCACCAAGGATTGATCTTCACCCGAAATACTCCTGGTCATTAGCCAAAACTCTTTGATGCGTGGTGCACCAACCGATAACCGCGGGGGTTACAGGGATCCTCAAAGTCCCATCCAGTAGTTTACTATCGGGTAAGTCGTTGTCTGACAACATTTTATATTTTAGAACCCGTTGATAACTG
>Ga0066372_10000359_pt1 | contig 16869 bp, 21 predicted proteins | sample Knorr_S15_td_250_FD_77011 | JGI IMG/M metagenome (GOLD analysis project Ga0066372, IMG submission 77011) | Marine microbial communities from Southern Atlantic Ocean transect - Knorr_S15_td_250_ad_251m_LV_A | ecosystem: Environmental > Aquatic > Marine > Oceanic | place: Southern Atlantic ocean... | reverse complement strand
ATTAAATATCATCTAAGGTTTGGTTCTAAGATATAATTTACTTATGTCAAATAATGTTACAATAATGGGTTCAGGAAATACTGGATTATCTACAGCACTTAAATTAAAATACGATGGCAAAAGTGTCTGTTTATTTGATATAGAAGAGTTTTCTGAATCAATAAAGGATTTACACTCAAAAACAATCCTAAAACTCCAAAGTGAAGAAAAAACACTAAATCTTGATCTAGTAACTACTAATATCAAAGATGCATTAAATTTTTCAAAAATAATCATAATTTGTGTCCCAGCTTATGCTCATAAAGAATTTGCAAAAGTATTATCTAATAACGTGACAAAAGATCATATAGTCATATTAATGCCTGGAACATTAGGTTCATTAGAAATACGAAATATCTTAGTAAACAATAACTCTGAAATTCCTATACTTGGAGAAACTGATACTTCTCCTTTTGTTTGTAGAAGAACAGGTACTAGAGAAGCTACAATCCTTGGAGAAGTGCCTTCTTTAGGGATAGGAATTAATCCCAAAAAAATATCTGCAAAAACAATAAATATATTGAAAAGATTCTTCCCTACTCTAACACCATATAAAGACGTAATAGAATGTGGGTTTTCATCCCTTAATCCTGTAGTACATCCAGCAGGAGTTTTATTAAATTCTGGTCGTATAGAAAAATCAGAAGGAGAATTTTATTTTTACAATGAAGGAATCACTCCAAGTGTAAGTAATGTAATAAACTCTGTTGATAAAGAAAGAAGGAATATAGCAGCAATATTCGATCATAAACTTCCAAATATTTCTGACTCATTTCACGAAGCAGGTTTCGGTATTAAGGGAAACTTAGTTGAAACGTTATCTAGTAGTAATATGTTAACATCCCTAAAAGCCCCAGGTATCGTAAATCACAGATGGATGACCGAAGATATTTCATATGGAATATATACATGGAGTTTGATTGGACAAAAATTTGAAGTTCCTACTAGAACTATGAATAACATTATTGAATTAGGATCAACTTTATTAAACATAGATTTAAGAAAAGACAGTCGTAATCTTGATGATTTAGGAATTAAAAACTTAAGTTTAGAAGAAATTAAGAAAATAATATAACTACATTTTTTTTAAATCAAAATCTAATCCTAATTCAGCTTTTATATTTTCAAACCAATCAATAACTTTATAATGATATGGAATACCTTTATTTAACCTTATTTCTGTTTCTTCATGTTCAGGAAGTCCAGCATATACAACTCTATCTTGTCCTTCAACTGGTTTTGTTTCTACAAGTCCTCTTAAAAGCAAATCCATATCTTTTTTAAATTTTGAGGCATCTATAAATCCGTCAATTTTAACGGCTTGCACAAAATGACCCATTTCTCCATAGGTACTTGGAGGCATTAAGAAACCAGCACCCATTCCGCTTAAAATATCACAGAAAATTTCTGCAACAACTGCATATCCATATCCTTTATGAGAACCATTTTCTCTAGTACCTCCAAACGGAAGCATCAAATAATCTTCTCTGTTATCTGGTAAATCAACCTCTTCAAGTATAGGGGCTCCTTTAGAATCAGTTATCCATCCAGGATCCATTTTTGCCCCAACCCTTTTAGCCAACATTAATTTGTTACCGGCAACTTGTGTAGTTGCAATATCAAAAACAAAAGGAGGTTCTTTATCAGCTGGGACTGCATAAGCCCATGGGTTGGTAGCAAGTCTAGCTTCTGCACCATGGGTTGGAACAACATTTAAAGAATTACCTGCTGTCATTGTTAGCCCGATCATGTCATGTTCTAGAGCCATCATAGAATGGTACGCAAGCATTCCAATATGTCTTGAGTTGTGCACTGCTACTGAACCTGTTCCATATTTCTCTGCTTTTTCAATTGCTATTTCCATTGCTTTAGGTAAAACATGTAAACCCAAACCATCATCTCCGTCTACATTTGCAGTAGTAGGAGATTCTCTAGTAATCTTGAAATTAGGTTTTGGGTTTATTCCCAAATCACCCTTTTGGTTATATCTGTCAATATAAATGGGTAACATATTTGAAACTCCATGACTTTCGCAACCTCTTAAATCACTTGTAAGTAAGACTTCTGATGAAAGCTTCGAATCTTCATTAGATAATCCCATCTTCAAGAAAATTTGTCTCGTAGCTTCTATCATTGAGTCAGAATCAATTAATATTTGATCTTTTTCAGGAACTAGGAATCTTTCTAACATATATTTACTCCGTAATTTAACATGAATAATAATGATAATAATCTTAGATAAAATTTCCAATAAAATCAAATAAAAATATATATTTTAGGTAAAATTAATAAAAAATTGCGAAAATAACTCGCCCCCATAGCTCAGCGGCTAGAGCAGATCCCTCTTAAGGATAAGGTCCAAGGTTCGAATCCTTGTGGGGGTACCAAACTATTAAACGAAAAAATGAACGAATTCTTTCAAGATAAATTATATGGAAACAATTGTTATGGATGTGGTGCATGGAATGAAAAAGGATTAAATATAAAATCTTATTGGGAAGGTGATGAAACAATATGTATTTTTCACCCTCAAACATATCATGCTGCAATGCCACCAGATGTTTTAAATGGTGGAACTATATCTACTCTTATTGATTGCCATTGTGTCTGCTCATCAATAGCTGACGCATATAAGACAGAAAATAGAGAAATTGGGGAAACTCCATTGATTTGGTATGCTACAGGGTCTTTAAAAATAGATTTTAAAAAACCTACTCCATTAGATGGTCCTATAACAATTAGAGCAAAAATATTAAATAAAAAACCTAAAACCACTTTATTTCATGCTAGACTTTTTTCTTATGAAAATGAATTGACATGTGAAGGTGAAGTTTTATCTGTTCGTGTTCCAAACAATTGGACTAACCCACATGGATTTTTTGCCAAATAAATAATAACATAAAAATTAATATCATGGATGCAATACAAAAATTACTAGAAAAAATAAATAGTCCCAGCAAAAAAAATTATATTTCTTCATTCATAATTTCGCTGGCTTTTTCAATAATTATTCACCAAATTTTGTCAAATATTATTGGTGTTTTGATTACTTTAATTTTTTCATCAGAAACATTATTTTCTGTTTTTTTCGTAATAAAATCTCCAATTATTAAATGTTTTGCACTAATAATAACGTTTAAATATGCATATTCTAGGTTTAGCAAATTAAACCTCAATAGAATTGTATATTGGCTGTGGATTGTTGCAATCATTAATACTAATTTTGTTAATTTAATGATCAATTATTCACAAGAATCAAAAGCCTACAGCGACTTCCAATTGATTAGTAGAATAATTTTAGAAATAGCTTGTTATATATATGCAATAAATTATTTACGTAAATATTTTTCTGACAAAACCAATTAGATATGAACTTCTTGAGAAATCTAAAAAATAAAATTTTTGCAAATAAAATTACAACATCTTTGTTCATAATTTTTATTCTTATAATTGTTGCATTAGGAGTCCCTTACCTCACTACAAAAAACAAAGAAACAGCTCAAGAAAATTTAATAAAATCCATAACTAATCCACAAACAATTCCTCAATCTTTGATCGAAATAACTGAAGGTTTTTCAGAGGACCAAATCAATTCCGTTAAAGTCTTAACAGATAAATTTTCAATTGAACAAATTATTCAATTGGAACAGAAATTAATTGATGATAATTTAAATTGGCTTGATTTAAATTTATCTGATTCCACTGAGAAAGATACAGAATATGACTCAGGTAGCATAAGCGTCAAAAGAGAATTACAATCAATTAATCAGGATTATGAAAACCTAAACAAAGTTTATGAAACTTTAAATAATGATTATGAAAATTTAATAAACGATTATGAAAATCTAAATAATAATTTTGTAATTATAAATAAAGAAAATGAGACAACTAAGTCGAAGATGATTCCTATTGTTATAGGAAGTGACCAGATGAAAAATACCATAACAGATCTTAATCTAAAGATAAAAAATTTAGAAAATGAAATCACTGAAAGCAATATATTGGCTGAAGAAATCACTTCCACAAATAAAGAAAGTTCAGAAAAAATATTAGAATTAAATTACAATATAGAAGCTTTTAATACTAAAATTGAAAAATTAAATCTAGAGATTGAATCATATAAAACCACTAAGATAGGTATTACCTCCGCTCTCAGAACTGGTCAATCAGCTAATTATAAATTTGATTGGCTTGAGTTAGATAAGAAGACAGAAAATGATTCCAGATACATCCGAATGGATCTGACAAACTTCTCAGACGTTCATCCTTATCAATTTAGACTAATGAATTATCTTCCAACTGGTTCTATGAGGCCACTATTAGATGAATATACATTAGGGGTAGTAGAAAAAACCAATGATTTAAACGAATATAATATTGGAGATATAGTTAGTTATGTCCCACCTTCTTACGATGATTCTTATGATGACATGGAAGGCTGTGATATGTCTCTTGAATCAGTAGCAAAGGCTAATTACAATCACATATCTCACCGAATCGTTGATAAACAATGGGATGAAACAAAAGAAGAATGGAAATACGTACCAAAGGGAGACAACAATAACGTACATGATGGATGTTTCATTTATAGTAAAGATATTAAATACAAATTAGAAATGTTAATCAAATTGGATTAGGAAAGCTTCTTCTTCAATCGAACAAAATTCTTTAAATAATAGTGATGTATAAAACCTTTAATTTTTGGTTTGCCTAGCCTTTTACGTAATTTATTTTCATAATTTGTATAAGGACATGATAAATCTGTAGAAAAAATCAGATAAACAGTCCAGCTTAGGAGAGGAAAAGTAATGTACCATTCTGCTTTAACAACATAAAAAGGAATAGACAAAATAACAACTACATTAAAAATATGATGGCTTGTAGCTACTAAATAAAATAAAAACTTATCTTTACTTATATCGAAATCCTTTGTTGATATTATCTTATATCAGATTATCATATTTAAAAAAATTCAATAGAATGAAAAAAATATTATTTGGAAAATTGAAATATACGACTACCTAAACGATCTGTCACATAAAATGTTCCTTCATTAAAATGAATATTACTCGGCTTCCAATTATCCATATGATAAATTTCAACCATTTCTCCTTGTTTATTTATCACTGCTATAGCTCCAATTCCAGGTAATGTTTGATAGATATCACCATCATCATCTATAGTCAAACCATCTGGATTTCCTGGTTCAGCAAACCTACGAAACAATTCTGGTTCAATATTATTTTCTTCTTCATTTATATTAATTGACAAAGCAATCAATCTGTTTGCTCTAGTTTCTGAAATAAACACTTTTTTGTCAAAATAAGCTATTCCGCTTGGGAAAGCTAAATCCGGAATTAGTTGCTTTATCTTTCTATCATTATCCAAAATATAGGTGGGGCTTATACATGGGTTTGGGAATGGATTTCTTATGGGATCAGTGAAAACGATACTCCCTTCATCAGTTAATACCAAATCTGAAGGACCATTTAGAGGATTATTATCAAAAGTATCTGATATTTTTTCTACGTATGACGTACGAATATTAATACTTAAAATAGACTTAATAGATGCATCTGAAACATATAATTCATTAAGTTTTTTAGAATATGCTATTCCAAGTGGTCTGCCTTTTGTATTAGTGTGAACCCTTACTTTTCCTTTTTCTATTATAAATATATTGCCAGTAGAGGCCGAGGAAACAAAAATATTATTCTTATCATCTACTACTATACCTTCAGGATGTGGAATATTATCAGAAATCTCTTTTAAATTTTTTGGTAGATTAGGCTTTATTATGGAATTTATAGTAATTTTCTTATCCTTTATTCATCAATATCTTTTTCGTTCCAAATTGAACCTCTTTTTGCTAATGCTATCTGTGCCAACATTTGTTCAATATCTTCTGGTTTTGTACTTGTTTGAACACCTGATTTTTTTGTATTTTTTGATGGAATCTTTTCTTGTATTGTTAAAGAAGGTTGATCAACACCCCAATATACAGTTTGGTGGGGAAAAGGAATTTCAATTCCTTCCAAATCAAATCTTGCTTTGATTCTTCTCAATAATTCTCCCCTTAATTGCCACTGTTTCATAGGTTTACAATCACCCATCATTTTTATGGTAATGGCTGAATCATCAAAAGATTGAATTCTTAAAACTTGAGGTGCAGTTATTATATACAGGCCAAAAACAGGATCTGCAGCAATCTCATTCCCTATTTGATTAAGAATAAATATCACTCTTTCCAAATTTTCCTTATATGCTACTCCTACATCCAATACAACTCTGGAATAGTTTTTAGTTCTATTTGAAGAAACCGTAACTTCTCCATTAGGAATAACGTGTACAGTGCCCTCAAGATCTCTAAGAATAGTTCTTCGCAAATTTAGATCTTCAACAAATCCTACTTGACCAGCAATTCCAACTACATCACCAGTTCTATATTGATTTTCTGCAATTATAAAAATTCCACTAATAATGTCACGAACTAAATGTTGAGCTCCAAAACCAACAGCAATACCAGCAACACCAAAACCAGCCAAAATGGGACCTACAGGTATTTCCAATTTAGTTAGTATCATAAATAATCCAGTAATTAAGATTATTATTACAGCACCACCAGTAAAAACTTTTGATAAAGTATTAGCTTCTTTTTCAGCTTCTTCGTGCTCTCCATATTCTGCTCTTCCCAATACAAAAGAAGTGACTATTTTTGGTATTATTCTGCGAACAATTCTGATAAGGATCCACAGAATTAAAATCATCACAAAAATGATTATTCCCTCTGAGAAAAACCAGTGTGCCAAGCTTAACAGTCTTTCGGTAATATATGAAATTATTGGAGTTACATCAAAACCAATAATAGAAAAAATACCAACAGAAACTATTGAACCAAAGAGAATTAGAATGAGAAAATCAAAAAATTTTGTGTCTAGAAGACCTACAAATATTCCAAAATCCCTTGTTTCATCTTTTTTTATAAGAGATTTAGAAAAATTTCCCAATCTCGGTCTTATATAATGGTGGAACACAAACCAAGCTGCAATTCCAATTACAATTGAAGTCATGGCCCATATAGCCTCTTGAAGAAACCATTCTTCCCAAGATGTGTATCCAAAATACTTTAGTAACGAATCAAAAAAACTATTCATAAATATTTTTCTTTTCATAAATACTAAATTATTAAAAAAAAAATACTAGATCTTAATAATCAATATAATCTAAGTTTGCCTTATGAAATTCAGATGGCTTCAATTCATTAAGTCCATAGGGTCCATATGAAATTCTCTTTAGTTCTATAACTGGTGTCTCAAAATATTCCATGATTCTTCTTATTTCTCTATTTTTACCCTCAATTAAACTTAACTCCAAATTCGAAAATTTAGAAGATTTAGATAAAATTCTTATCTTTATTGGCTGATATTTAAATCGATTAATTATTACCCCTTCTTTAATTCTTTTTAATTGAAATCTACTTAATTTGCTTCTTATTTTAACCTTATATTTTCGTTCGAATCTATTTTTTGGAAGTTCAAGAAACCTAGCTAAATGACCATCATTAGTTAATAAAAGTAATCCAGAAGTATTTTTATCCAATCTACCAACAGAAATAAGATTTCTCATTTCTTTGGGCAAATCTTCGTATATTGTTGGCCTAGATTTTTCGTCTGATTTTGTAACTATTAAACCTATGGGTTTATAATAAATGAAAATTACCGAAGGATCTTTCTTAGGAATTAATACATCGTTTATTTTTATTTCTGAATTTTCATTAATTTTTATAGCAGGATTAGAAATAATTGTATTTCCAACCTTAACTTTCCCTTGAAAAATCAATTGCTCAGCTTTTCTTCTTGAAGAGAAACCTGTCCTTGAAATTAATTTTGCTATTCTCTGTTTTTTTTCTATTTTATTATTAATATGATTTTCGTTTATAATGGTTTAAATCTAAAGGATAATATAATTATGGATCAAATAATTTCTTTTCTTACTTCGACTTATACCTTATTGGTTGTTTATAGTATTATTTACTATTTTATAATCATGGCTTTGCTAAAATTTTTCGCTTCAGAAACAGAAACGAAAAAAGGGATGAACTTAATAGTCAAATTGGTAGTTTTAATTTTTTCTATATTTTTAGGCTTTTTCACAGAGGGATTAACATATGACTTAATTTATTTAAGAGATTATGAATGCCCTTTAAGATCATACAATTGCATGTAATAATAAGTTCTAATCATTAAAGTTATATGTATCATTTGAACTAATATCTCTTAGTAACCTTAAATATTGCGATTTGGATAATTTCCTTTTATGCTCCTTTATGATCTTATTTGCTCTTTCAGCATTATTTGCTAAAAGATCTATTACTGTAAAAGCCATCATTTTTCCTGCTTCTATTACTGGTAAATTATAATCATCTATTAGAAACTCTTTAGTGTGATGAGAACCATCATTTGCTCCTCCAACATAAGGATGAATTATAGGCATAAGGTGGGCTAAATCTCCCATGTCTGTGGAACCTCCTCCATGATTGATTTTCTCAATTTGATCTTGATCATAAAATATATCCAAATTTTCTTTGTATAAACTTGAAAGATTGGAATCATTAAAAATAGGTAAATAACCAGGCAATGTTGTTATTTCAACTTCACCACCTACTGACAATGCACCAGCTTTAAGACATTTATCAACTTTATAATTAGCATCTTTTATTGCATCAATAGATGCACCTCTAACAAAAGTTTCTATCTTAACAAGATCTGGAATCTGATTAACCACTGCTCCACCGTGAGTTATTATAGGGTGTATTCTAATATGATTTTCATCTTCAAAAGTTTCTCTGTTAGCGTGTATTGCTGACATTGCTATATTTGCTGCATTTAAAGCATTGATACCAAGGTGTGGATCTCCTCCTGCATGAGATGTCTTTCCATGAAATTTTATAAATTTGGCTATCAAACCGTTCCCTGTCCCTCCATAACCAAACCCTTTTAAAGATTTCCTCGCATGCGTCATCATAGAAATATCAATATCATCAAAAGCCCCTAATTTTATAAATTCCTGCTTCCCACCCAAAAATTCGAATTCTCCATTGTTTCTTTGAAGATTTCTCCATTCAATTTCAACATATTCTTCTGCTGGAACAGCCATAAATGTGATAGATCCAGAAAGATTATCCAATATTTCCTTAGAATTTAGTGCTATCAAAGAAGCAAGCATATTTCCAATTTGTATATGGTGACCACAGGCATGAGCTGCGTGTGTCATTTTATCCTCAAAAGGATGATCTGGAACTGGAAGACCATCCAATTCACCAAGTATAGCAATATTAGGACCCGGTTTTGATCCTTGTATAGTAGTTTTCAATCCCGTAATAGCTATTCCATCTTCTACATTGAGTTCAAATGTTTTCAAAGTGTCAAAAATTTTTTTACTTGTTTTGAATTCTTTGTACCCAGTTTCAGGATTTTTTAATATTTCCTTAGATAAATCAATAGGGATATTTTTTATAATTTCTAGATTTTGTGTTGCTTTATTTTTAATCTCTGAAGAATTCATTTAAAACCTTTCAAACATTGGTATACTTGCTAAACTTTTTTATAAATTAGCATATGCTTTATTAAAACGTAATTGTTTTTTGGCTAATGTCAACATAATAGAAAGCTGAGCTTACAAATGAAAAAATTCTTAAATGGTTTCTACCTATATATCAGAAGAAGATATATTTTAGGTTTAGTTCTTTTATTTCCTTTAGCGGTTACTTATTTTATAGCTGCATTTGCTTTCAATAGTATAGATGGAATTTTACAACCACTATTTAGACAAATTTTTGGTAGAAGTATTACTGGCCTCAGTTTTATAACAATATTTATTCTTATCTTTTTTGTAGGGATTCTTTCTTCAAGCAGTGTTGTTCGAGCTTTTATTAAATATATAGAACAATTTGTAGAAAGACTTCCTTTAGTGAACGCTATTTATAGGACATCAAAACAAGTATCTACTGCATTTACGGGTACTAAAAAAGGTGGTGGATTTAGTCGAGTGGTAGCAATTGAATACCCTAAAGAAAGTGTTTGGACTATTGGATTCCTTACAAACATAATAGATTTTGATGGAGTTGAACATGGTTATGTTTATATGCCATCCACACCTGTTCCTAATACAGGTTGGTTATCAGTAGTTCCCATGACAAAAATTAAATCCCTAGATTTAACTGCTGAACAAGCAATGAGAATTATTGTTGCTGGAGGATTGGGAGCTTCAGAAATATTGAAATCTAAGAAATAATGACCTTCGATTTACTAATAAAAAATGCAACTGTTTTAGATCCTTCTAGAGACATATATGAGAAAAAAGATATCGGCGTTGCAAGTGGAAAAATAAGATCTATTGAAAATAACATTCCCGATAACAACGCAATAGACATAATAGAAGCTAAAGACAAGATAGTTATTCCGGGATTGGTTGATTTACATGTTCACGTTTGGTGGGGAGTTGCACACCTCGCAGTGGAAGCTGATCCTTATTGCTTAGATAGAGGAGTGACAACTGCTATTGATGCTGGTTCATCGGGTTCTAATACTATTGCAGGATTCCAAAGATACGTAATGTCAAAAACTAAAACAAGGATTCTTGCATTTTTACATATATCTGGAATGGGACAACTTGATAATGAAATAGGTGAACTTGAAGATATTAGATGGGCAAGAGTTGAGGACGCTATCGAAGCATCTACATTACATTCAGATTCTATTGTGGGAATAAAGGTAAGATTATCTGAACATATAGTGGGTAAAAATGACCTTATCGCATTTGAAAGAGCTTTACAGGTAGCAAAGGAAATAAAAAAACCATTAATGATCCATATAGGAGGATCATATAACTCTTTGGAAAAAATTCTACCAAATATGCGTTCTGGTGACATTGTAACTCACTCATTTACTCAGAAACCGAATGGAATATTAGACAATAAAAGTAAAGTGAAAGATATAGCTTTGGATGCTATGAAAAGAGGTGTGATATTTGACGTGGGACATGGGCAAGGATCTTTTTCATTCCCAGTTGCAGAGGCTTGTATGGAACAAGATGTGATCCCTGGAACTATTTCATCGGATATTCACAAATATAATGCAAGAGGACCAGTCTTCGATCTATTAACTACTCTATCTAAATATATATATTTGGGCCTTTCTTTAAAAGAAGTCATAGCTCTTTCAACTTACAAACCCGCAAATGCTGTAAATTTAAACGATAATATCGGATCACTAAAAATTGGAGCTGATGCTGATATAGCTATAATTAATCATATAAAAGATGGAAGGTTTTATTTTGAAGATGCCGAACAAAATATTAGAAATGGTACTGAACTTCTAGTTCCAATTGTTACTTTAAGGAAAGGTGAACGGTTTTCTCCCAAGCATTCGGTTCATCCTCAATTAACACACAAACCATGATTAAAAACGAAGAAGAGTTCATAGAGTTAATTACAAGAAATTTTGAAAGAATACAAGATATCCCTAAAAATTGGATAGGTGTTGGGGATGATGCAGCAAAAATTTTTTCAAATGATAAATCATTGATTTTCTGTGCTGATGCAATGGTTGAAAATGTCCATTTTAAAACTCATCATGATTATAATGATGTAGGTTGGAAATCTATTGTATCTAACCAAAGTGACCTTGCTGCAATGGGAGCTTACCCTATCGCATTTTGTGTCACTATTGGAATAAACAAAAGTTTAAATCAAAATAAAATAAAGAAATTATATGAGGGGATGAACAGTGCCTGTAAAGAGTTCGGAGGATATTTAGTTGGTGGTGATGTGGTAAAATCTGAGACCTCATTTATTTCAATCGCAGCTATTGGTACTCTTTATAATCCCAAAAAAATCATGGTTAGAAATACAGCCAAAAAAGGAGATTTGGTTGCTCACACAGGCAACATAGGAGATTCTGGGGCAGGGTTATTTAAACTTGAGAATAGCATATCAAAAACAAATGATTTTCAAATAAAAAAATTTCTTAGACCTATTCCTAGAAGTAAAGAAGCAAAAAAAGCTATTGAAATAGGAATTGAATGTTGCATCGATTTATCAGACGGTCTAGAAAAAGACCTTTTGAGAATATGTAAATCATCACAAGTAGAAATTATTATAAATTTTGAAAAAATTAGAACTAGTAAAGAACTGAAAAAATTATACAAAACTAATCTGTTTGAAGATAAAGTTTTGTCTTCTGGAGAAGACTATGAACTTATTTTAATTGGAGACGAAAAAAAAATTAACTCACTTAAAGAGAAAATAGATTTGAATATAATAGGAAAAGTAATTGATAACCAAAAATCTGATTTGAAGTTTTTGAATAATTCTTTGGAAATCAACCAAAAATCAAATAATTACGATCATTTTAAAAGTTAGTCATGAATACTGATTTTAAACACCTTACATTAGATAATGAAGTAGAAGAAGTTGTATTATTATCTTCAGGATTAGAAGATACAGAAAAAATTGGGAATGCTATTGGAAGAAGTGTCACTAAAGAAGATGTCATTTTATTATCAGGTAATTTAGGAGCTGGCAAAACAGAATTAGTCAGATCTATTGTAATTGGGGCCGGAAATAAAGATTTTGTAAGAAGCCCAACTTTTGTATTTATCAACGAATACAAAGGAAAAATAAATATTACTCACTGTGATTTTTATAGAATTCTGGATGTTGGAAATTTACAGGAAACAGGAGTAGAAGAATACTATGATAATAGCTTGGTGTTAATGGAATGGCCTGAAAGGATCACTAACAATTTACCAAAAGACAATTTAATTATAAAAATTTTTTTCAATGAAAGTGAAAATGAAAGAATAATTAAATTTTTTACATCTGGAAATAAATCAAAACAATTATTTGAAAGAATTATAATTAACTATGAAACAAATAATAGTTGACACATCTACTGCAAAATCTTCACTGATTTTGAATAACAATGATATTCCAGTTTATGAAAAATTCTGGGAAAGTAACAACAATCACAGTAAAGATTTATTTGAATATTTCCTCATCTTAAAGAAAGAGATAGGAAATATGCGAGAAGTAGATCATATTACGGTACTTTTAGGCCCTGGTGGATTCAATTCGATTCGTGTAGGTATATCATTCGTATTGGGAATTGCGAGTTCATATAATATAAATATTTTAGGTATTCCTTCTCATTTCGTTCAAGCTATACATTCCATAATAGAAAAACAAGAAGTTACTTCAGTGATCCCTTGTGGAAAAAATAAATGGAGTTGGGCTAAATTTTCAAATGGAAATTTTGAACCTGAAAAAGTAGGACTAATAAGTGATTTTTCAGATTTTGATTCTAATAAATTTAAAGGAGAAATATTAATTGAAGACAAGAAAATAACTAGAGACTATAAAAAATTAATATTATCCTCAGAAGTAATGAAAAAAAATAAAGGATTTACTAAACCTGCTGATGTTGTCCCAATATACGCCAAAGGGCCATCTATAAGTAAGCCAAAAGTACCTTATAAAAAATTAAATATCTAAGGAGATAATATGGAGCGTACGTTAATTTTAGTTAAACCAGATGGTTTACAAAGAGCGTTGTCAGGTGAAATTATAGATAGGCTAGAGAAAACCGGACTAAAGATTTCTGGAATAAAATTATTGCGCCTTTCAGAGGACATCGCATCAAAACATTATGAGGAACATACTGGTAAACCATTTTTTGAAGATCTTGTAAATTATATATGTTCCGGTCCAATAATTGCCATGGTACTAGAAGGTCCAAATGCAGTTGAAAAAGCACGAAATATTATAGGTAAAACAAATCCTCTTGAATCTCCTGCAGGAACAATAAGAGGTGATTTGGGACTGGAAGTATCACGAAATCTTATTCATGGTTCTGCAAACATTAGTGATGCGAATAGAGAGATCAATATTTTTTTTGAAAAACATGAAATAATCGAATATAAAAGATCCAATGAAAAGTGGATTATAGATTAAATCAATCTTAGTATTTCTTTGGAAGTAGACCAAAAATCTTCTAGTCCATATCTATCTCTTTGCATTTCAAGAAAAAGGTGTACTGTTATCCCTGGGGAATCCAGAAGCATCCAACCTCCACTAGATATACCTTCTTTGTGATTTGTCTTAATATCATGATCCTTAAGAAAGCGTGCAATACTGGCTGATGAGGATTGAAGGTGTTGACTTGTCATACCTGTAGCAATAATAAAATAATGAAAAAATACCGACTCGCCAGACACGTCTAGAATTACTATATTAGAAAGTAAACTATCAGACATGAAATCAGCTAATCTCTTAACTTTTTCTAAAAGATCATTTGATTGTATAATTTTTGCCTCTCAAATAAAAAATTTTTAAATATATAATACAAAAGGAGAATATATTTTACGTCAGTTAAATATCATAATACAGAAAATAACATGGAAATTAATGAAAAAAGAGTAATTGTTGCAATGAGCGGTGGAGTTGATTCTTCAGTAGCAGCTTTATTACTACATGAACAGGGATTTGAAGTTATAGGTATTACCATGAGGTTATTTGATGATTCATTTAAAAACGCTAATGTTCTGAATAAATCCTGTTGCTCATTGGACGATGTAAATGATGCAAGAAAAACTTGTAGCATAATAAACTCAAGACATTATTACATAAATATGGTAGATAAATTTCGAAAAACGGTTATGAATAGATTCATTAATGAATATGAGAATGGCAGAACTCCTCATCCTTGTTTGTCTTGTAATCACAATTTAAAATTTGATTCATTATTTACAAAAGCTGATGCATTGGGTGCAAAATATATTGCGACAGGTCATCATGCAAAAATTTCTCTAAACAATAAAAAATACGTAGTTGAAAAAGCAAAAGATGAAAATAAAGATCAATCATATGTACTATTTACCCTTGGACAAGAAAAATTAAAGAGATTACTCTTCCCTGTAGGTGAATATACAAAAGAAGAAATTCGAGATATTGCAAAAAAATATAATTTATCTCACGCTACAAAGCCAGATTCTCAAGATATCTGTTTTATCCCAAAAGGAAACTACAGAGATTTCCTGAAAAATAAAATAAAACCCATTTCAGGAACAATTTATAAAGAGAATGGAGAAAAAGTTAAAGAACATACTGGAATTCATAATTTTACTATAGGTCAACGTAAAGGGATAGAAATTGGTGGGTTAAAAGAAAAGATTTATGTAAAAAGCATTAACAAAGAAAACGGAGATGTAATAGTCTCCAGAAACTCAGAATTATTTGAACGAAAATTGATAGCAGATGAAGTTAATTGGTCTAATGGTAGAATTCCAAAAAATAATATGAAGATAAAAGCTAAAATTAGATATAATGCTATAGAATCTGATGCAACCCTGAAAATTAAAAAAGATTCTTTGAATACGTTTATGCTGATCTTTAATAAACCGGTAAGGGCAATAACTCCTGGACAGCCAGTAGTCATTTACAAAAATGATTTGGTATTAGGAGGAGGAATAATAAAACAAACTATTAATGATGATAAAGATATAGATGTCGAATTTGGAGCTAGAAAAAAAACTTTGGGGAAAGTCGTTTGATTATATTTGTGGATTAGATGAAGTTGGTAGAGGATGTATTGCTGGTCCAGTTTATTCAGGAGCAGTAATACTGAAAGAAAATTTTGAAGATCCTGATGATTTATTTAGGAAAATCAATGATTCAAAAAAAATTGCTCCAAAAAAAAGAGAGACTTTATCCGAATATATACAAAAAATATCACATACAAGTTCAGTTGGAAGTGCTTCTTCAGAGGAAATAGATAATATCGGAATTGTAAAAGCAGTAAAATTATCCATGATCAGAGCAATATCAAATCTTAGAATAAAGCCAGATTTTTTACTTATTGATAGTATTTCAATTGAGGAAACAGAGATCCCTCAACAAAATATAATAAAAGGTGACCAAATTTCAAAAAGCATTTCTGCAGCTTCAATTGTTGCAAAGGTATCTAGAGATAAATATATGGTAGAAAATATATCGAAAGAATATCCAAATTATTCATTTGATAAGCATAAAGGATATGGTACAAAAGAGCATATGGCGTTAATAGATAAATATGGAATAACAAAATATCATAGAAAAACATTTGAACCAATAAAATCTAATTATGAACTTAAAAACTAAAAAATTTAGTGGTCTTTATGTAATAATTGATCCTTCATTTATTAACTCCAAAAATCCAGTAAATATTGCCCAACAAGTACTAGATGGAGGTGCAAATATTATCCAATTACGTAATAAAGCTGACAATATTCGAGATACGGTTGATTGGGCCATAAAGATATCAGAACTATGCACCTTATACAATGCGTTTTTTATTGTTAACGATCGTGTTGACATAGCAATAGTTTCCAATAGTGACGGTGTTCATTTAGGACAAGGTGATATCTCACCTGATTATGTAAAAAAAATTACAGATAAAAATCTAATAATCGGTTCTTCTAATGCTACGAAAGAAGAAATAGAAGAATCAAATAATAATTCTTGTGATTACATCGCTGTTGGAAGTATTTATTCAACTGACACAAAAACGAATACTAGACCCGCAAGTTTAAATCTTTTAGTCGAGGCTAAAAAGATAAGTAGAAAGCCAATAGTTGCTATAGGTGGGATAAAAGAAAATAATATCGAAGAGGTTTTGGAAACTGGGGTTGATGCAGTTTGTATGGTAACAGCAATAACTCTTTCGAAAGACCCCCAAAAAGCTACTGAGAGATTTACAAAATTTTTCTAATATCATCTTTTTATATGTTGCTTTT
>Ga0066372_10000357_pt1 | contig 16880 bp, 15 predicted proteins | sample Knorr_S15_td_250_FD_77011 | JGI IMG/M metagenome (GOLD analysis project Ga0066372, IMG submission 77011) | Marine microbial communities from Southern Atlantic Ocean transect - Knorr_S15_td_250_ad_251m_LV_A | ecosystem: Environmental > Aquatic > Marine > Oceanic | place: Southern Atlantic ocean... | reverse complement strand
CCAAACAGCCGAGAACCTGTAGAACCAAGGTAATAATGTATTTGAGTTATTTGCAACGTAAGCGATTGAAAAATCATTTACCAAGAATGAATAAATTAGAATCATAAATGCAATTAACACAAATAGAAATTGTAAACGCGCAGTTGGACGTGCTAATGACATCCATGTTTGGTTACCTTTAGCTGCGCCGAGGATTGGGAAAACAGACTGTATGATTGCCATTGCTAAAGCCGCACTTAAAGATATATTTCCTAGTTCTGCAATCATTTTGGATATTTATTTTTTTTGTAAGGTATTTCAGCACCCGCTGCCTCGAGTGCTTCTGCGACTTCAGGCGGCATGTAGTTCTCATCGTGTTTTGCTAGTACTTGATCAGCGACAAAAATATTATCAGATTGTAGTTTTCCATTAGCAACAATACCTTGTCCTTCTCGGAATAAATCCGGAAGTATGCCTTCATATATAACTTTAATTTCATTCATTGTATCTGTTAAGATAAAACTAACTTTAAGATCATTTGTATTTCTAATTACACTATTAGTTACTACTAGTCCTCCAATACGAAATGATCTTGTCTTCGGAGCATCACCGTTAATGATCTCTGTAGGACTGAAAAAATACATTATATTTTTTTCAAATGCCGTAAGAATAAATATTCCCGCAATACTTATACCAGCTAGAATCGCGCAAACCATAAGAATACGTTTTTTTCTTGGGCTCATTATTATTTTTTATTATTTTGTAATCTTTTTTTTATCTCATTTAATGTCTTATATTCATTTCTAATAGCTAGAATGATATTTAAAAATAAAACAATAAAGCTAATACCGTATGCAGACCAAACATAGACAGCGTAACCACCCATTGAGAAAAAATCATTTAATGACATATTTTTTAACCCACGAAGAATTATATTCATATCCTAATATTTCGCTTCTAGCCCTTATCAGAAGTGTTGTAATGTAAAAAGTTTTAAATGCAAGCACCATTAACAATAATGGAATTAGCATAGTTAAATGAATTGAAGGTTTATCTAATTTTGAAATTGTTGGCCCCTGATGCAGAGTACTCCACCATTCAACTGAATAGTGAATTATTGGAATATTGATAACACCTATTAAAACGAGTATCGCGCCAGCGCGCGCAGCTATTCTTTTATCACTGAAAGCCGATTGCAATGCTATATAACCAAGATAGAGAAATAAAAGTATTAATTCGGATGTTAATCTTGCATCCCATACCCAATAGGTCCCCCACATTGGTTTTCCCCATATAGCCCCAGTCACTAAAGCCAGAAATGTAAATGATGCGCCGATTGGCGCGCTTGCTCTTGCTATAATATCAGTAATTTTAATATGCCATATAAGACTAACGGCACCTGAAAAAGCAATAACCAAATACACAAAAAGGGACATCCATGCTGCCGGGACGTGTAAGTATATAATCCTAAAACTATCACCTTGTTGATAATCTGCTGGCGCCAAGACTAACCCACCATACAAGCCGCCTATAAAACTAATAGCACAAACTATTGCTATCCATTTCGATAAAGGGATAGAAATATCATAGAAATATTTAGGTGAACCGAATTGATGAATCCATTTATACATTTTCTTAACTCAATCTTATTCGTAAAGCAGAGGCAGCTGCTATTGGTGCTAATGTAATTGCAAGTATAAGTATACCGGCTAGAAAGTAAGTTTCAGCAATAATAGGTAGGCCTAATGATGCATTTTGTATTGCGATTGTTGAAAAAATAAGAACGGGCATTGATAAGGGTAAAATTAAGATACTAAGCAACATACTACCGTGTAATCCCATTGTTAACACAGCCATAACAGAACCCAAAAGACTCAAAATTGGCGTACCAAGAATTAACGTAATAAAAAGTGCCATCATTATTTCATTTGATAATGAAAGGATTACACCTAAAGTTAGTGAGATAACTATTATAGGAATACCAAATGTTATCCAATGAGCTAATATTTTTGCTGAGACAAGTAATATAAGCGGGTAACGGTTTAATACTAATTGCTCAATACTGCCATCTTCAAAATCAGAACGAAAAATTGTTTCAAGTGATAAGCAAGTAGCTAGCAATGCGCTAATCCAAATTATTCCAGGTATTATTGTATTTAATAATTCTGATTTTGATCCAAATGTTAAAGGGAACAACAAAACTATGATAATAAAAAAGGCTAACGAATTAATAAAGTCTGTTTTCTCCCTGAATGTGAGAGTCAAATCACGCTTAAAAATAACATAAAAAATATTGATATATTCAAGCATTGTTATTTCCTAGATGAATATTTTGTAATGGGTAGTTATTAATTTCCATTTCCTGATGCGTAGTAAAAAAAACTATGCCGCCATTTTTGCAATGCTTAATAATTATTTTTTCAATGATTTTTTTACCTTGTTCATCTAATGCGTTAAATGGTTCGTCTAGGAACCATAATTTTGATTTTGATATAAATAATCTTGTTAGGCCTACGCGTCTTTTTTGACCTGCTGATATGTTACAGGTAAGAATTTCATTCGTATTTGGTATGCCAATTTTTTCTAAAATTATTGAGTAGTCAATTTTTGATTTTGTTCCAGCCATTGCATGCATAACCTTCATGTTTTCTTCTACTGTTAGGGAAGATTTTATAGCGTTTGTATGTCCAAGATATAAAATATTACTTTGAAATTCATAACGATATTTTTTGGTATTTTTATCATTCCATAGTATTTCACCGGCTGTTGGCTCTATTAATCCAGAACAAATTTGCAACAAACTACTTTTACCACTGCCATTTGCACCATTAATCTGCAGTAATCCGTGGTCTTTAATAGTAATATTCAACCCTTGAAATAAAATATTATTTTGGCGAACACACTCAAGGTTATTGATTGAAAATTTAGACATATGTTTGTTGGATATTTATGTTATTTATTTATTATAGTCGATATTCTACAGAATCTATGAAAGCTTATAAAATTATGAAATCTCTTTTTCTTCTATTCGGTTTAGCAGTTTTAATTTCTGCTTGCGGACCTTCTAATTATGAACTTGCAAATACCGCATATGAGAGAGGTGATTATGAGAGGGCATTTAAAGAATTCAGTTTTTTAGCTAATGATAACGATGTCAAAGCACAGTATTTTCTCGGCGTTATGCATGAAAAAGGGCAGCATGTGGAACAAGATTTTCAAGAAGCAGCGAAATGGTATATGAAATCAGCAAAAAAAGGTTACCCAAATGCACAAATTAGATTGGCCCAGTTATACATACAAGGGGCGGGTGTTGAAAGGGATTATTGGATGGCAATGAAGTGGTCGCGTAGAGCTGCTGTTCAAGGAAATGCGGAAGCTGAAGCTAGTATTGGCTATATGTTTCACGACGGGATAGGTGTGAATCAGGATTATGTTGAAGCTGTTAAATGGTACCGAAAAGCTGCAGAAAAAGGCTGGGCCAGAGCACAACATGACCTTGGCGTCATGTATCAAAATGGGCGAGGCGTTAAAAAAAATAGCGCTTTAGCAGTTACATGGTACAGAAAAGCTTCCGATCAAGGTTTTTTAGCATCGCAAATGAATCTAATCGCTATGTATCACGAGGGTTTAGGTATCCCAAAAGATAATGTGAGGCCTATTGACTGGTTCCAGGAGCTTGCTGAGAAGGGTCATATGATGGCTCAATATCGACTTGCTGAATTATATTTTCTGGGGAAAAACAACAATCAGGATTATATTAAGGCCTATGCCTGGTCTGGAATTGTTGCAGCCCGTGGATTTAAGGCCGCAGAAGATATTAGAGATAAGATAGAAATACAGTTAAGCAAAACAAAAGTCGAAGAGGCACGTACATTAGCAAGGGAATATTGGCTAAAGTATGGTAATCAAACTGATACCCAATAAAAAAGGGCATTGTGTTTTTACAATGCCCAATTTAAGCACACAGTTAATAGTATAGAGTGATTGCTCTAGAGGGGTTGAGACTCTAAATTCACACTATGAGCTATATAGTAATTGACTTAAATATCTTGAACTTTGATCTGGATCAACAGACTAATTAGTCGGATACAAGTGATATTTGCTGTTTTTTGCTGCAAATAACTTGACATGAATGAAAAATACAAGGATTATCGCGCACCCATGAAATTAAATTACATGACAAAACAAGTATTTATTTGGCACCGCAACTATCTATGCGGTGGCTATGAGCACCTGTGCGTCAAAGGATTATTCATGATCTAAAGTTTAGAAACAAATATACGAATCCAAAAAGGCCGCAGGTGATAACACCAACGGCCTTTTTTTTTACTTAAACAAAACTGGAGGCTCATATAGAAAACGTGAGAGATTAAAATGAGAAGTTTAATTGTTAATTCAATATTATTGTTTGTGATGCTTGCTCAAGTAGTTGTGGTTTTGGGCAACGATTATACTACTAGAACCTATCCAGCACATTCTTGCGAATTGTTCGCTGAAGATGCATATCAGGCCGCTGATACCTTTCGTAGAGGTGTTATCTTGAAGGATATTCTAGATTTAATTGAGAATGCACCTGTGGCTGATAGCATGAAGCATCGTGCATTTAAAGCAATACAGTTAGTTTGGAAGAATCAATTAGACAATCCTGCCTTAGCATATAGTTTGGCTATGGGGTTATGTTTAAAACCTAAAGAAGAGATGGCTCCTATTGATGATTTATGGGTGACTTCACCTAGGACCAGCAGAGAATTTTTTTAATTTAAACCTAGATTGCACAAGGACGTGTTTTTTTTATATACAATTATTAATTCTCTGGAGTGTATCCAAGATTTGGCGAAAGCCATTTTTCTATAGTTTTTAAATCTTGTTCTTTTCTTTCAGCGTAATTTTGAACTTGATCACGATTAATTTTTCCTAATCCAAAATATCTAGAATCAGGATGTGAGAAATACCAACCGGATACAGAAGCAGTTGGATACATTGCGTATGATTCAGTAAGAGTAACACCTGTATTCTCCTCAACGTTTAATAATTTCCAAAGAAGTTTTTTTTCAGTGTGATCAGGACATGCTGGATATCCCGGAGCAGGGCGAATTCCCTTGTAGGATTCACTGATCAATTCTTCCTTTTCTAACTTTTCATTAGAAGCATAACCCCAATATTCTTTTCGAATTCGTTCGTGCAAACATTCTGCAAATGCTTCAGCGAAACGATCTGCCAACGCTTTTAACATTATCGCATTATAGTCATCATTTTCATTTTCAAACTGTTTTATTCTTTTTTCTATACCAAATCCAGCAGAAACCGAGAAAGCTCCTATGTAATCATTTTTTTTACTTTCTTTTGGCGCAATAAAATCAGCTAATGCAAAATTATATTGTCCCGGTGGTTTTTGAATTTGCTGTCTTAAAGTATTTATTGTGCTTAAGATAGTATTCCGCTTTTCATTTGTATAAATATGAATATCATCGTAATTAACAGAATTTGCAGGGAATAAACCATACACTCCTTTTGCAGTTAACCATTTCTCATTAATAATTCTTGATAACATAATTTCAGCGTCTTTATAGAGGTGAGTTGCTTCTTCACCAACTATTTTATCTTCCAATATCCTTGGAAATTTTCCAGCTAGTTCCCAGGCAATAAAAAATGGTGTCCAGTCAAAATATTTTACTAATTCAGTTAGCGGAAAATCATTAAAAATATGAACACCAAGTTTATTTGGTTTAGTTGTAGAGTAATTAGACCAATCGACTTGTTTTTGATTCTTACGAGCATCTTCAAGTGTTAGCCAATTTATTTTTGCTTGTTTCCCTTTATGTCTTTCTCGTAGTAGCTCGTATTCAGATTCTATTTCCTTTGAGTATGTTTTTTTCATATCAATGTTCAATAATTTTGTTGATACCCCAACGGCACGTGAAGCATCTTTTACATGAACAACAAGGTAATCATAGTCAGGGTCAATCTTAACGGCAGTGTGTGTTTTTGAGGTAGTAGCACCACCTATCATTAATGGAATTTGAAATTCCTGGCGCTTCATTTCTTTAGCGATGTGCACCATTTCATCAAGTGAAGGAGTTATTAAGCCACTTAATCCAATAATATCAGCGTTTTGATCACGAGCAGTATCTAAAATTTTCTGTGCTGGTACCATTACACCAAGATCAATAATCTCATAATTATTACATTGCAAGACAACCCCAACTATATTTTTACCAATATCATGAACATCGCCTTTTACTGTTGCTAATACAATTTTGCCATTACTTTTTATTATTTTTCCTTTTTTTTCAGATTCAATGAAAGGGATAAGATAACCAACTGCTTTTTTCATGACACGGGCGCTTTTTACAACTTGCGGTAAAAACATTTTACCTGCTCCGAATAAATCGCCAACAATATTCATTCCATCCATTAATGGACCTTCAATAACTTCGATTGGTTTTTTAAATTGTTTACGAGCCTCTTCTGTGTCTTCTTCTATAAAATCTGCAATACCTTTTACTAATGCATAAGTTAATCTTTTATTAACTGGATCATTACGCCATTTAGTATCAGTCTTTCTTTCCTTTGTTTTCCCTGACTTTACTGTCCCAGCAATGTCTACCAATTTTTCAGTTGCATCTTTACGACGATTTAATAAAACATCTTCAATATGTTTAAGTAATTTTTTAGGAATCTCATCATAAATACCTAGTTGACCTGCATTAACAATTCCCATATCTAACCCAGATTGAATAGCATGAAATAAAAACGCAGTATGCATGGCCTCACGTACCGAGTTATTTCCTCGAAATGAAAAAGAAACGTTACTAAGTCCACCGCTAACTAATGCAAAAGGCAAATGTTCTTTAATTAATTTCGTTGCTTCAAAAAATGAAACAGCATAATTGTTATGCTCCTTCATGCCTGTAGCAATTGTTAGAATATTTGGATCAAAAATAATATCTTCAGGCGGAAAATTAACTTTATTAACCAATATCTCATATGAGCGTTTACAAATCTCAAAACGCTTTTCAGTTGTATCTGCCTGACCTTTTTCATCAAAGGCCATCACAACAGTTGCCGCACCGTATCGTTTTATTAATTTTGCATGCTCAATGAAAGCACCTTCACCTTCCTTAAGGCTGATTGAATTCACAATACCTTTTCCCTGTAAACAACGTAATCCAGCTTCAATGACAGTCCACTTTGAAGAATCAATCATGATTGGTACACGACAGATATCAGGTTCGGAACTAATCAGTTTTAAAAAATCAGCCATCAGCTGTTCTGAATCCAACATACCTTCATCCATGCAGACATCGATAATTTGAGCACCGTTTTCAACTTGTTGTCGTGCTACATCAAGAGCAGCTTCTAAGTTTTGATCCTCTTTTATTAATTTCAAGAATTTAGGTGAACCAGCTACATTTGTACGCTCACCAATGTTGACAAAATTTACATTGTTATTAATGTTGAATGCTTCAAGTCCACTGAGGCGTTGGGAAACAGGTAAAGTTGGACATTTTCTTGGTCTGATTGATTGAACTACCTGGGTTATTTCATTTATATGTCCGGGAGTAGTGCCGCAGCAGCCGCCGACAATATTTAAAAAGCCCGAATGCGCCCATTCTTCAATGTGTTTTGCCATTGACTTGGCATCTAGGTCGTATCCCCCAAATTCATTAGGCAATCCTGCATTGGGATGAGCGCTAATAAAACAATTTGAAAAACTAGAAAGTTCTTCAATATATTGACGTAAGTCTTTGGGCCCCAAGGCACAATTTAGTCCTATTGAGAGAGGATTTGCATGTTTAACTGAGTTCCAAAACGCTTCTGTAGTTTGCCCTGTTAAGGTTCGACCCGAGGCATCAGTTATCGTGCCTGAAATCATGATTGGAAGTCTAATATGATTTTTTTCAAAAAAATCATCAATAGCAAATAATGCAGCTTTGGCATTTAGGGTATCAAAAATAGTTTCAACCAGAATAATATCTGCTTTACCGTCGACTAGCCCTTTTATTGCTTCGTTGTATGCATTAACAAGCTCTTCAAAAGAAATGTTTCTATATCCTGGGTTATTAACGTCTGGAGAAATCGAGCAGGTTTTATTTGTCGGGCCGAGTACTCCTGCAACAAATCGGGGTTTTGAATCGTTTTTTTCAAATTCATCAGCAACTGATCGAGCTAGAGTAGCGCCTTCTTTATTTAGCTCATAAACCAAATCTTCCATTTGATAGTCGGCCATAGCAACTGCAGTTGAATTAAATGTGTTTGTTTCAACGATATCTGCACCAGCATCAAAGTAAGCGTGATGTATTGCTTTGATGATATTTGGCTGTGTAAGTGAGAGTAGGTCGTTATTACCTTTTAAATCACGCGGATGTTTTGTAAATCTGTCTCCTCGATAATCATTCTCCTCCAACTTATAGGACTGAATCATTGTTCCCATAGCCCCATCTAAAATCAGAATTCTTTCTGACATGAGTTGTTTTATTTGCGCTGCCTTATTACTCATGATTTATAGTGGTTTGATTTTTCGTCGCTATTAGTTGGGTTTGGCTAGGATATCAGTTTAAATCACCAACTGTTAAGAGTTGAGTTGTTTGAATATGCACTGATAGCTACACTACGACAGTATCTTGACCGAGAAGTGCAGTTTTGAAGGGTTTATTTATTAATATTGATAATTCTACTCTGTAATGACGTGAGAACTTTTTGGTCTCAATATAAACCAGCCAATATAACCAATAGGCCAGACAATTACTGCGTATACACCCATCATCAAAGCTAATGCCGCAGCAATTACAAAGACAAGGGGTAAGACTACTCCTTTGGTTCCCATATCTCGGGTCGCAGCATCACCGTATAACCAAAGCGTGCTACAGACGTAGACTGAACATAGAATTATAAAGATAAATACTTCTGTATAATTATTGGTTAATGATTCAATGATAGTAGGACCTAATAGCTGATCGATTTTCTCAATAATTTCATTAAACACTTTAAATCTCCTTAAAGCTTATTCTTTCATGTGATGTTTTGCATCAACAGGACGCATTGTTGCATTCATGATTAGTGCAACAAACAAAACTGTTGCCATTAAATACATTGTTGTGTTGTATAAGCCTGAAGTTGGGTCAACCGTCCCACTCGGCGTAATTTCCATTAATTTGTTTATAGTGACTGTTTTTGCTGCTACCAATTGCTCAAGCTGGTCAATTCCGGCACCAAATTTGACTTGAAATACTGCTGGATCGATTTTTTCAATTAAATCATTTATAGCATTTTTAACAGAAATTTCTCTTAGTGATGTTATTGCAAGCGGCCCAAAAACACCGGCACTCGCCCATGCAGTCAGCAGGCGACCATGTATTCCTCCTACAAATTTTGTACCAAAGATATCCGCAAGATATGCCGGTATTGTTGCAAAACCGCCACCGTACATAGTGAATATAAGCATGGTTGCTGCATAGAAATACACTAACCATACAACACTAGGATTAATACTAACTTGATGAGCAGTATAAGGGATTGAGCAATACAAGATGATGCCTAGTGAAAAGAAAATCCAATAGGTAGTTTTACGACCTAAATAATCAGAGGCGCTTGCCCATGCGATACGGCCAATCATATTGAAAAGACTGATCATCAATACGTAAGTTGAAGCAAAGGCAGCATCTGCAATATTTGGAAGTGTAGTGCCAAAAATTTCACTCATCATGGTTTTTGCTACACCAAGAACACCAATTCCGGCTGTAACGTTAAAACACAAGACAATCCATAGTTGGTAAAATTGAGGTGTTTTTAATGCCTCATCAATATGCACATGATGCTGAGTGATCATACTTTTTTGTTTATCCTCTGCCGGCAGTTCCCATCCTTCAGGTTTCCAGCCCTCTCGTGGAACTCGATAACCAAATGCGGCACACATCATAATTACAAAATAGATTGCACCAAGGGTAAAGAAAGCCTGTGCAACACCTACATTTCCAGTACCGACAAGATAAACACCTTCCGGACCCGGCGCATACATTCCGGCAAGGTCGTTTGCGCCAACAATCACAATTTCCCTTAATTGACCCGCTTCTTCTACGAGGCGTCTACCGCCTTCTGTGATTAATTCAACATCAGTTACAGCACCTAAATATTTTGGAGCTTCATAAAATAATTTTATGAATGGTTCAATCATAAATTTAGCAATCATTGCACCACCACCAAAACCCATTATCGCTATTCCCGTAGCCATACCACGCCTATCGGGAAACCATCTAATTAAAGTTCCAACAGGAGAAACATAGCCAAGACCGAGTCCGCAGCCCCCAATTACACCGTACCCTAGGTATAACAACCAAAGTTGTCCGCTTAATATACCTATACCACCAACAACAAAACCTCCGCCCCAACATATAGCAGATACGGTTCCAACCATACGCGGACCAACTTTTTCAAGCCATTTCCCACCAACGGCGGCGGACAGACCAAGAAAGACAATTGCAACAGTGAAAATCCAAACAACACTTTTCAATGTCCAATCATCTGCAGCACTTGTAACAACTCCAAGACGTTTAATTAATGCAGGATTAAAGAGACTCCAGGCGTAAACAGAACCAATACAAAGATGAATACCTAATGCAGCAGGGGCAATCAACCAACGATTAAAACCTTCTTTGGCTATGATATGTTTTTTTGACAAGATATCCAGCATGATTAACAGCCCCTTTAAAATATACCAAAGATTCTTATTTTTTAATTTTCCCGATTTAAAATATTTATATTTTTGTTTTTTTTACAGTAAGTCCAGAAAAAGCTTTGTATTTGAAAGACGATAGGATAAACAGTATTATTCATAATTGAAAGTCTTAGGTGCCAACTGTTTAAATATGGCAGTTGAGTTAAACGGGAAGTCAGTCAAATCCTGACGCTGCCCCCGCAACGGTAGACGAGCAAAGACCATTCAAAATGTCACTGTATCGGTTTTTTGATGAGATACGGGAAGGCGAGTGGTTAGTGCTGAGACACTCGTGAGCCCGGAGACCGGCCTTAAATTTCAAAAACCACACTGCGGGCGGCGGTATGACATCCATATAATTTGATATAGCTATTGCTATAATCATGATGTCGCTCATACCCGCATTAAATACAAATAGCCATAAACTTTTACGGTGGGTGCATAAGGGTGAGCTCAAATAGTCTCATTTTAAAAATATTTTTAGTTATTATTAGTTTTTTTTCTACTAATATTTTTGCTGAAAGTATCAAAGAGTTTGATCGCTTAATTGTCAATGGAACAAGATTAGATCAAAATAATGTCGAAGATTTACCATTAAATATTTCTGTTATAACTACAGAAGATATTAAATTGAGCCCAGCAAAAACACTTCCTGAATTACTTTCACTACAACCCGGAATTCAAAAACGTAGTGAATTTGGCAATCATGCTGTTAGAACTGATATTGATATTCGAGGTTTTGGAGCAAGAGCTACTCAAAATACTTTGATTTTGTTAGATGGGAAACGTATAAATGACAACGATCAATCAACGATTAATTTTAGCTCTATACCAATCAAAAATATTGAAAGAATTGAGATTATAAAAAGTGCAGGAGGCGTACTTTATGGTGATGGAGCAGTCGGAGGTGTTATAAATATCATTACAAAAACACCATTATATGAAACAAAAAAAATATCTTTTGAACAGTCAATAGGGTCATATGACACTATAAAAACAGATATTGCTGCACACTATAATGACCAGAAAATTTCATTTAATTTATTTGGAAATCTTATCCATTCTGATGGCTATCGGATCAATAATAAATTAGAACAACAATCACTGTCTACAAATCTTAATTATTTTTTTTACAACACAGAATTATTTTTAAAATTTGGTTTTTCGGAACAAAATTTAAGATTACCCGGTGATAGATCAGTAAATTTTGTAACAGGTGTAGATGAATTTTCGTCTGATAGAAAAGGTTCGGATGATGCCTTTGACTTTGCTATTGAAGATGGTAGTTTTTTTACTTTAGGGCTTATTCATTCTTTTAACGAAAAGATGGAGTTTATAGCTGATGCTGGATATAAAACGAAGGAAACTGATATATTTTTAAAAGCTAATCAGGAATTTCGTAATACAACTCACGCAAATATATATTTTTCTCCCCAATTAAAAATGAAATTTGATTTATTTAAAACTACACATAATATTGATTTAGGTTTTGATATTTATCATTATCAATATAATTTGGATATTGAAAATAGGATTGCAGCTGATACCAGTCATGATATAGCACAACCACAACATAGAATAGATATCGAACAGGAAAATTATTCATTCTATTTAAATGATTTTTTCAAGATAACATCAAAGACATCATTTCAAGCAGGAGCACGAATACAGTATGCTGATGTTGATGCGTTTGATCAATTTGATCCAACCGCTACGTTAAATTTTGGAACTGCTAGTAATCAGAGAGCTTCGCTTAATAAATCTGATAATGGGTATATGGCTAATCTTGGTATTAAATATCAATTTAATCGAAATATTGCTGGCCATATGACTGTTGGACAGAGCATGCGTTTTGCAAATAATGATGATTTTAATCAACTAGCAGAAGTAACGTTTGCAAAGAGTTTTTCTAATATAAAACCACAAAGAGGCAGGTATATTGATTCTGGAATTACATACTCAAAAAAATATTTTGACACTTCACTCAGTCTTTATTTGATGAAAATTACAAATCAAATTGATTTTGACCCAGTACGTTCAATAAATAGAAATAAAGACCCAATAGAAAGAAAAGGTCTAGAGTATAGTATTTCATATAAGCCAAATAATAGAATATCAACAAGATTCAACTATTCTTTAACAGACGCTACTTTTGATGGAGGGTTAAATAAAGGTAATTATATTCCGCTTGTCGCTAAACACACGGGTAGTTTGACTGCTTATTATAATTTTTTTAATGATATGAGTTTATCGGCAACTTGGAATTATGTTGGCGATAAATTTTTTGACAATGACCAAGATAATAGCTTTTTCGCAAAAATACCTTCGCATTCAACTGTCGATATGAAAGTAACCTACGAAAATGATAATTTCGATATAGATTTCTCTATGAATAATCTATTAAACAAGGAGTATTTCGAGACAGGAACCACTAATAGCTTGCTTTTTGATGCCGTACATACACGATTTAACGCACAACCCATGCCAGAGAGAAATTTTTTGTTTACAATACGGTACAAATTTGACTAAATGCTATGTGAAATTAGGGGGCTATGCTAAACGAAATCATGAAAATTGATAAAAATATAATTGTTCTTGGTTTAATCATTTTTGCTGTAGCATTGAGATTAGTTCCTCACCCACCAAATTTTTCACCTATCGGCGCGATTGGTTTATTTTCTGGATGCTATTTCTGCTTAAAAAAATCTTGGTTGATACCAATTTTTGCTTTATTAATTAGTGATTTTGTTCTTGGTTTTTATAATCCAATATCGATGATGACCGTATATATGTCCTTTGTAATTTCAGTAATCATAGGTAGAACCTTTCTTAAAAATAAACAAACTCCTTATAGACTTGGTGGAGCAGCATTAGTTTCTGCTACCCAGTTTTTTATTCTGACAAATATAGGCGTTTGGTTATCAAGTATACTTTATCAGGTAAATCTTACAGGTTTAATTGAGTGCTTTGTCATGGCAATTCCTTTTTATGGCAATTCATTAATTAGTGAATTATTTTATACCTTTGTTTTATTTGGCGGATATTATATTTCAGTTCAATGCCTGGAAAGAAAAACTTCACAAGTTTAAATAATTTAGTTTTTTAATTTATGCCTAATCGCCTTACTAAAATTTATACACGTATGGGTGATGATGGTATGACTGAATTGTCAGATCATAAACGAGTTGATAAATCTGATACCCGTATTGAAGCTATGGGTGATATTGATGAATTAAATAGTATTATTGGCCTTTTAATTGCAAATGATGTTTCTAAAAATATATCTAGTTATCTATTAAATATACAACATCGATTATTTGATATTGGTGCTGAATTAGCAATTCCAGGAAATATAATAATTTCCCAAGAATCAATAGAAAAATTAGAAGAACTTATTGATAATTTTAATTCTGAATTACCAGCGTTAAAAGAATTTGTTTTACCCGGAGGCTCCCTATCAGCATCGATTTGTCATGTTGCAAGAACTGTTTGTCGACGTTCAGAACGTACTCTTGTTAGGTTAGCGCGAACAGAATCATTTAATTCCGAAACATTACGCTATATAAACCGCTTGTCTGATTTGCTTTTTGTGTTTGCAAGGGCGCTCAATCAAAACGGAAAAGATAAGGAAGTATTATGGGACAGCGATCGATTAAAGCATTCTGTTTAATTGATATTATTTTTCTAATACCAGATATTTCCCTTCTCTTTTCATATCAAGTTTTCCAAGAAAAGACATTCCTAGTAGTGTTCTACCCATCATCTCATCAGAAACAGAGCCTGTAATATCATATAGCTCAATATCACCTAACTTAACTTTATTTAATTTTACCTCGTATGCTATAGATGGGCCTCTCGCGGTCATAACTCGAATTTTTTTGCCTTTTTCGTAGTTAATTTTAAGTTGTTTTGCTAAATCACTGCTCATTGAGACAAGTGTTGCTCCAGTATCGACCAAAAATTCCACAGTTTTTCCATTTATTTGACCTGAAGTTTTATACATTCCCAAAGCATCTACTTTAATTGATACTCTTTTTCTATAAGAATAGGGTTTTTTATCGTCAGATGTTGTCTTAAATGTATTGCCTATTTTTTCATCAAGTGTAAAAACTTTTATGATGCCATCTATTTCAATCGTTGCTTCTTTACTGTTTGATTTTATTAATTTTAATCCATCAGAGGTTAATTCATTCTTTTTTAATATTTTTTGTTTACCATCTATTGTAGCGACAACTTTATCTTTGAATAATCCGTTTATGACTATATTATCGATTGCAAAAGAAATTCTTTGATTAATAAGAACTAGGAAAAATACAATTAATAAAATATAAATATTGTTCATGTTTACACTATAATTATTTTGGTTGTAACAAAGAGTCTATTTTACTCTTCTTTGCTTATAATTCTATATTCTAGTTTCCAATACTCCTTAAGTGATTTAACATAGATTATTTTTTTGATTATGTATGCGTATTCTATGAAAAAAATATCAATTTGGATTATTTTATCTATTGTATTTTCAGTAATTATAGGGTTATTAATTCTCTCTAATCTTCTATATCCAAGCATATACCCTATGATTAAAAATGGACAAACCATTTTATTTGCTGATTGGTCGGGAATCATGGACTCGATTGAATGTCACAATCGAGGTTTCGATGTCTATTTAAATAATCCATGTGACCATTGGGGAAGAGAAATGGTCTATGGAAAAATTCTATTATATTTGCCGTTAGTTGAGAAATTTACAATATTTTATTATTTAATTCTTCCTCTAACTCTTAATTTCGTCTTTATTTTTATAATTGTTTCTTTTTTTAATTATAAAAATAAATATGAATATTTAGCTATAGGCTTCCTTCTACTAAACTTTCCAACGCTTCTTGCAATAGAAAGAGCAAATTTCGATATTTTAATTTTTATATCATTTTATTTATTATCGATCTCCAATAAATCTTACATAAATCATATAATTGTTTGTCTATCAAGTTTAATAAAGTTTTACCCGATAACTAGTCTATCGATCTTTTTATTTGATAGAAAAATAAATAGGTCGTTTATGAATATATTGTTGTCTATATCAATAATTTCATTCATTTTGTTTTTTCAAAAAGATGAGTTAATTCAGATCTTTAATACTAGAGAGTTATTCTCCGGGCACGGTATGTACAGTTTTTCTATGAAAGAATTATTCCTGACTTTATTTATATTTATAGAATATGGAGTTATAAACAATATTTATTTATATTTTCTTGTATGTTTTATTATCTTACTTCCGATAATTATTATAATTTATAAAAACTACAAAAGAATTAAAATTATTGAAAAATATAATTATTATAAAAATTTTTCTCTAAATGATTATCAAGATAGAATGTTTGTTGTATTTTCAATTACAGTTGTTAGTTGCTATTTATTTTTTTACAATATTTCTTATAGAGAAATATTTTTTATTGGTTTAGTTCCTTATATATTGAAGCAAATAAAGGATAATATAAATAAAGAATATTTTAATTTCTTTTTAAATTTTATTTTAGCAAAGTTATTTTTATCAACTGTTCTTACAATTATATATATGGAGAAATTATTTCTAGATTATAACGTTGTATTTTTATTGTCAAAACACTTTTTAGATTTAGCACTAATCACAATAGTATCGATAAATTTATTATGTATTTTTCATTCCTTTTATGTCAAAAAATCATTTAATTGAATAGTTGATTTTACCTTTCTTTGGCAGTAAATCTACATTCCAGTTTTCAACACTCCAATCTAGAATTGTTTTAATATCTGAATTTTCTATCTCATTAGATGGGTTATGACCTAAAAATCTAAGTGCATTTACTAAAATCATTTTAGGTCTAGATATTATAGGGGTAATTTCATTATCAGCTTTACTTATTTTTCTTCCTGTTGAGTCTATTGCAATTGGAAGATGAAGGTATTTTGCTGCATTGTATTTAAGTTTATTTTGCAGAAAAACTTGTCTTGGTGTTGAGTCTAATAAATCAAATCCACGCACAATATCTGTTATTTTTTGCTCATTATCATCTACGGCAGTTGCAAGGTGATACGCAAAGTAACCATCAGATCGTCTAATAACAAAGTCACCAACTTCAGAGTCTATTGTCTGAGCATAATAGCCTTGCAATCTATCGATTATTGAGATTTGAGTATTTTCTGTTTT
>Ga0066372_10000353_pt1 | contig 16925 bp, 16 predicted proteins | sample Knorr_S15_td_250_FD_77011 | JGI IMG/M metagenome (GOLD analysis project Ga0066372, IMG submission 77011) | Marine microbial communities from Southern Atlantic Ocean transect - Knorr_S15_td_250_ad_251m_LV_A | ecosystem: Environmental > Aquatic > Marine > Oceanic | place: Southern Atlantic ocean... | reverse complement strand
CAAGCCTATCGCATCGTACTTAACATACTCTTCTATATTCATTCGTTTCTCCCTAACTAGGCTGAAATGTTACTCCCTATTGGAAATAGATAATAGGAAGCCTCAGCTTCAAACTCTCTAACGCAGAAATCAGCAATTAAACTATCGTATAGGGATTTTATTCTTTCTATGCTTGAATCAGCTACTGCATTGACAGCAACTGAAAAGCATGTGTTGTAGACTTTTGGGGTTGCTATGTTGCAGGTGTCCCTTTAGCCTATTAATAAGAACCATAGAGGCCAAAAAAATGAATAACTACATGCTGGCAACACTCGCGGGATTACTTGTTCTCAGCTCATTATTCGCCTCACAAGCTGCTGAATTTTCGCAGATTAGGCCGGATGAAGAGACGCTTTTGGAGTTGCCTACTACCAACTGGCTCACTAATGGCGGGGATCTCTTCAACCGAAACTTCTCAGCGTTAACAGAGATTAATACCGACAACGTTAATCAACTTAGCCCAGTCTGGCGTATTCATCTCGACGGCTCTGGAATTGGCGCAAAGTATTCTGGAGAGGCGCAGCCCATTGTCTATGAAGGGGTCATGTATATCATAACCGGGGCTGATGATGTCTTTGCTCTAAGCATTGAAACCGGGCAAGTTTTGTGGCGCATTTCGGCTAATCTCTCTGATGAGATTTCGACTGTTTGTTGTGGATGGACCAGTCGCGGGGTAGGTTTTGGCGAGGACAAGATCTTTGTAGGACAGCTAGATGGAATACTCAAGGCATTGGACAAAGACAGTGGGGCAGAGGTCTGGTCTATTCAAGCCGAGGCCTGGGAAGAAGGCTATACCATCACTAGCGCACCTTTGTATTTTCAGGGCATGGTTATTACCGGGTTCTCGGGTGCTGAATTTGCCGCCCGAGGGCGAGTAAAAGCCTATAGTGCCGAGGATGGTAGCTTGCTGTGGACGTTCTATACCGTGCCAGGCCCCGGCGAGTTTGGCCATGATACCTGGCCCGCTGATAATGATGCTTGGCAAACCGGTGGTGGAACTGTCTGGCACACGCCTGCTGTTGATCCTGAGTTGGGTATGATCTACTTTTCAACTGGGAACCCGGGCCCTGACTATAACGGTTCAGAACGCGCTGGGGATAATTTATTTACTGCATCCATTGTAGCGCTTGATGCTTATACCGGAGATTACCGTTGGCACTTTCAAGAGGTCCATCATGACATCTGGGACTACGATGCACCGAACCCGGTGGTCTTATTTGATCTTGACTACAATGGCGTGCCACGAAAAGGTTTGGCCCAAGCCGGCAAGACAGGGTGGCTATATATTCTTGATCGCACCAACGGCGAGCCGTTGGTTGGTATAGAGGAGAGACCAGTTCCACAGGAACTCCGCCAGGCAACTTCCGCCACACAGCCCTATCCAGCTGGAGAGGCCTTTGTTACTCAAACATTGGACGTGGCGCCGGAGGGCTATCGGCTCATCAACAATGGCGCCATCTTTACACCGTTTTGGGAAGAACCAGTAATGCTGCGCCGCGGCGATGCGAATTGGCCACCTAGCACCGTAGATCAAGGAAAAGGGGTGATGTACGTGTGTGCCGGTGAACGGCAGGCTGCGTATTCCGTGAGGGAAAATTTGCAGCAAGCCAGGCCCGGTGACCGCTATACTGGAGGTGGCATGCGTTTTGCGTCCATCCCAATCACTGGAATCCTTTCCGCAATGGATCTGCGAAGTAATCGTAAGTTATGGAGCCAGCGCTGGCCCAATCGCTGCTACAGCGGCTTGGTGGCAACGGCAGGCGACCTGCTGTTTGCTGGCCGGAACGACGGTCGTATCACTGCGCTGGACGCACGTGACGGATCCAAGTTGTGGGAGTTCATGACCGACGCAGGTGTAAACGCGCCGGCCACGATATTCGAACATAACGGCAAGCAATACGTTACAGTTTTTTCCGCGGGTAATTTATTGGGCAGAGCGAAAAGGGGAGATAGTGTATGGTTGTTCACCCTGTTAGATGAGGAGGAAGACGCTATTGCCCTCGCGCAAGCTAATCTGGAAGGACAAGGCTTGTTCCAAAATACTTGCCAATTTTGTCACGGGCGCAATGGTGAGGGAGGACACGATGGCATGCCGTTGGAAGGATTAGCTGCGTTCGATAGTAGCTACGTGGCAGACATTATCCGCAGTGGGCAGAATAACATGCCGGCTTACGCATCGATGTTTTCTGCCAGCCAGATCAGGGCGCTGGCAGAACATGTTCGGACATTAAACCCTGATATACCTAATCGGAACAGTCGGTAGGCAAACCAGGGTCAAATGTCTAGGTTGCACGTATTTACAGGAGAAATGAGTTGTGTTCTCGGTCTTTCATGGGCCTGAACCAAGTAATCCGCACCCACGAGGTGCATTAAAACCCTAAACTCCTACTTACTCATGGACCAGTCTACTACGCTACCCATCGCATTAGCAGTGCCCTTGATTGAATTCCCATCCACGGTTGCATTCATCACGTAGGTCATTGAAGCGCCATCTCGATTAAGTTTAAACGCAATTTCGTTGCCTTGGACGGTTCCTTCTTCAATCGGCCACTTACGCCCGTCACCCATGTCAAACTGACCGGTGAGAGTAGCACCCTCGATCTTCATGGTCACTTTGGCGCTGACTAAAGAGCCAAATGGGCTGCTCATCGAAAAATCCCAGGTGCCGTCCACTTGTGATTGTGCCCAGATCACGGATGAAGCAAACGTAATTATCACTATTGTAATTATTTTTTTGATCATGACTAACTCTCCAAATCAATTAAAATATACAACTGTTGGTGCGCCTTCTATACATATACACTTGATTGAAGAGTATACGCCTGAGAATTAAGAACAGGGCTATTTTTTCGTGATTGGCTAATTAATAGGAATTACGGGGGAATTATTATTCGTAATAGTCTGACCAAAATGATGATTTTCGCATCGATGTTTTCTGCCGGCCAGATCAGAGCGCTGGCTGAACAGGTGGGAACATCAAATTTTGAAATGCTCAATCGAAATAGTCGGTAGTCTTGAAAACCTTCTTGGTTACCTAAAAGAGGGGTTTGATGGAAACAGGAATTCCAGCGTATAGACAATTAGTAGTCTGCTCGACCACGCCACACCATTTGTAATCTGCTATTGCTTGTCCAAATCCAAGCCGCTAAGCTGATTTGATGAAAAATCCTTTTAAACCCGGTCAAAAGCGAGCGCTAACAAGCAAAGATGTTAGCCAGCTTCCCGTTTCCAGCGAGAAAGATGTTCGCGCTTTTCTTACTAAAGTAGCCGCGAAGCCCAAATCCAGTGGTGAGGCGAAACTAATCTTTTCACTTGATGCAACGGCCAGTCGACAGGCAACTTGGGACGTAGCGAGTCAGCTGCAGACGGAGATGTTTTGCAGTACTCAAACACTGAGTAGATTGAACGTGCAGCTTTGTTATTTCAGAGGGTTTGGTGAATTCTTCAGCAGTAATTGGCAAAGTAACGCTGAAGACATAGTAAGAATTATGTCGGGTATTCATTGTGAAGCAGGAATAACCCAGCTTGAACGCTTACTTCGTCACGCCATTAAGGAGAACGATAGGCAAAAAATCAAGGGCGTCGTTTATATCGGTGATGCCATGGAAGAAAACATTGATGTGTTGGCGCAACTTGCCGGACAGTTAGGTCTGTTTAATGTACCTCTCTTTATGTTCCAGGAGCGCGGCGATCCTGTTGCTCGGCAGGCTTTCATGGATATGAGTCGCTTGTCTGGAGGCGCGTATTCACAATTTGATTCCGCCAGTGCCGAGCAATTAAAGGATCTGCTGAAGGCGGTTGCGATATATGCGGCGGGTGGTCTAAAAGCTCTTGAAAATTTTAGCAAAAACTCTCACAAAAACGTCAAATTGCTGGAACAGCAATTAAAGGGCTAGATAGAATATAACAATGATTTCTCGCCTCTTAGCGCTGATCGCCATGCCGATCATTGCATACTTTGTAGCCCAGTCTGTAAGTAAGCGATTTTCACTGACGCCGCGCCAAAATCGTATCCTGTTTGTCATAATTGCCGCGTTACTTGTAGTTGGGATTTTAGTGGCCTTGGGGCGCTTACCTATACAATTCATACTAGCACCATTGGGTGCGGCAGCTGTTTTCCTCATGAGAATGTTACCTATGTTCCTGCGCCTATTGCCTATGTGGCAAATAATTAAGAGTCGATCAGCCGCTGCCAAACCCAGACAAAGGGGCCAGACATCTACCATACGCACTGAATATCTCGTCATGGATCTGCAGCATGACACTGGAGAAATGGATGGGCTTGTGCTTAAGGGCAATTACGCGCAGCAGCGGCTCGTAGAATTGTCTCTGAAAGACCTGTTGATGCTATATGGTGAATGTAATGAAGATGCCGACTCAATACACGTGTTGGAAGCTTACCTGGTTCGGCAACATCCGGGCTGGACCGAGCAAGTCGGCCGGTCAAACAAGTACCAGCATACAGCAGACGATTCTGTCATGACAAAAGACCTAGCAATAGAAATTCTTGGTCTCTCTGAATCTGCCTCCAAGGAAGAGGTAGTTAAAGCGCACAGGCAGCTGATGCAGGGGTTGCACCCTGACCGAGGAGGTTCAGACTATCTCGCTAAGAAAATTAACATGGCCAAAGATTATCTATTGAAGGAATTACAATAAGGCTAACTAGCTGTCTTCCTTTCCAGGAAAGCCTTAACAATTTCTTGGGCGTCAGGCGTTTTTAATAATTCAGAAAAAGTCGCTAGCTCCTCTTCTATAGTGCCAGGTAACACATTATCGAGACCTTTCTTCAAGAGTCTCTTGCTTTCTTGTACGGCTTTGGTGGGTAAGGCAGCTAATTCGTGACATTTCCGCAGGGCGTAGTCCATGTACTGATCCTGGGGCAGTACATCTGTCACTATTCCGTATTCGAGCGCTTTTTCCGAACTGAAGCGGCCGCCTAGCAGTAGCAATTCGGCAGCACGCTGGTATCCGATCTGCCTGGGTAGAAGATAACTGGAGCCTGCTTCAGGGCAGACGCCAAGACGGGTAAAAGGTAACTGCAGGAAGCAGCTTTCCGAAGCATAGATAAGATCGCAGTGAAACAAGCATGTCGTACCGATCCCTACAGCTAGGCCACTGATGGCGGCTACAATAGGTTTCTTGGCGGCAACCAGTGCGTGCATGAATACTACCGAAGGTCTTTCTCCATTGTCAGAGTCACTGTTTACGAAACTATTTACGTCATTACCGCTGGTGAAGCAATCATCCACACCTCGCAGAAGGATTACACTTATCATGTCGGTCTGGTCAGCGATCTTCAGGCCCTCCGCTAGGGCATGGTACATGTTGGGCAGCAAAGCATTCTTTTTTTCCGGCCTGACTATCTTTATAACGAACACTTTCTGCTCAATACTATATTCAATGTTGGGGTCTTTGGATTCAATCACTATTGCAGCCTTAATTTTATGTTGCTGAGCGCCTCATTCTAGTAGATAGTCGGATCAAAGTAGAGTATTAATACATCAGCCTATAATCTTGCTTATGGAGTACCCAATATTTAGTCATGATCTCTGAATACAGGATTGCGGACGTTATTAAATCTGCAACTCTTATAAAACACCAAGAACAGAGAGCAGTGTTTATTTCCTTCTTACTGGTGTTCGTCCTTATGGCGGCCTATTACATGTTACGTCCTGTCCGGGACGCTATGGCCAGCGACTGGACGAATACTGAGATAAGTGTGTTGTGGAATATCCAATTTATTCTCAGCTTGGCATTCGTTGCAATCTATGGTTTCGCGGTCTCAAGAATTAACTTTCGACATCTAGTCCCTTCCGTATACGGGTTCTTCGCATTAAGTTTTGTGAGCTTTCACTTTGGGGGCTCGTTAGTAGAAGCTCCAATAGTACTAGATAAGGGTTTCTATCTCTGGGTGAGTCTCTTTAGTCTGTTTCATGTGTCCGTATTCTGGAGCCTGATGGCGGACCTCTACAATAAGGAGCAATCTAAGCGTCTATTCGGATTTATCGCAGTGGGTGCAAGTGCTGGAGCCATAGTAGGCCCTATTGTTGCCACGATAGCAGCGCAAACCATAGGCTCGGAATCACTTATGCTAGTCGCTTCATTTATGATGTTGATTCCCCTGCCTATAGTTTTCTATTTACAATATTTAAAGCGAACTGCATTGCATAATGAGCAAGTAAATGTTGATCTGGCGCCTATCAAGATCGGTGGAAATCCTTTGGCGGGGTTCCGAGATTTTGTCACGAACCCTTACCTCATCGGTATTGCTGCCTTTATTCTGTTATATACGGCGATCAGCTCCTTTGCCTATTTCGAGCAAACCAACCTGTTGCGGGATTACAACCGGGATCAGCGAACACAAATTCTGGCGCTGCTGGCCCTAGTGGTGAATAGTCTCACCTTTATTCTGGGCTTTTTTGCCACTAGTCGATTGACGACAAAACTAGGTATGCCTACTACACTTGCCCTCGTACCCGTATTTATGTGTGCGGCGCTGATAATCCTTGCTTTTGCGCCTATTTTGACCGTGTTGTTGGGATTGCAGATCGCCCGACAGGCGGGTAATTACGGAATAACGCGACCAGCTAGGGAAATGTTGTTTACTTCGGTTTCTAGAGAAACTCGCTTCAAGGCCAAACCGGTTGTCGATGTCGTTATTTACCGCGGGGGTGATGCTATCTGGTCATCTGCCTTCGCCTTATTCACTGATGGCCTAGGGTTGGGTATGGCGGCAATGGCTGCTATTGGTGCTGGCATTTCTGCCCTGTGGGCTGGAACTGGGGTTAAGCTCGGAGTGATATTCGATAACCGTTCGGAAATTGCGGATTCACCAGTGGAGATCTCTGAAGAGAATGGTTCTACAGAAGTAGTTGTAAGCTGAACTAAGAAAGGTTGTCTTCTGGCTTTTGCTAGTCGTGCAGCTTTCTTTGTAAAATTTCTAAAGATTAAAATAGCGACTCCGGCGACATCCACTGAGTATGAGGTGTTAGAATAGGAGTTCTGTAAATTGTCTGAGAACTATTCAGCCATGCCAATAATTCGCAACGAGCATCTAATTCAAAGCGTTGCCGACGCGCTTCAATACATTTCCTACTATCACCCATTGGATTTTGTAAAAGCGGTCAACGAAGCTTATGAGAAAGAGGAATCTCCGGCAGCCAAGGATGCCATGGGTCAGATTCTGATTAATTCTCGACTCTGTGCCGAAGGCAAGAGGCCTATCTGCCAAGACACGGGCATTGTTACTGCTTTTCTTAAGATAGGGATGAATGTCGAGTGGGAAGGTGGTATGTCGGTAGCGGACATGGTCAATGAAGGGGTTCGTCGAGCCTACCTTTTACCGGACAATGTACTGCGACCCTCGATCCTTGATGACCCTGCCGGCGCACGTAAGAATACAAATGACAACACACCAGCAGTTATCCATATGGAACTAATACCAGGAAGTACGATTGAGGTGAATTTGGCCGCTAAGGGAGGTGGCTCCGAAAATAAAGCCAAGATGGCAATGTTGAACCCTAGCGATAGCATCGCAGATTGGGTTGAGAGAACCTTGCCAACTATGGGCGCTGGCTGGTGTCCACCCGGCATGTTAGGAATAGGAGTTGGTGGTACTGCCGAAAAAGCAGCGCTACTCGCTAAGGAATCACTGTTAGCACCTATCGACATCCACGAGTTGCGTGAGCGAGGCCCAGCGAACCGTATTGAAGAACTTCGTCTAGAGATCATTGACCGAGCAAATGCACTAGGTATCGGTGCACAGGGGCTGGGGGGGCTAACTACTGTGTTAGATGTAAAAATACTGGATTATCCAACGCATGCGGCTTCTTTACCGGTAGCCATGATTCCTAACTGTGCCGCGACTCGACATATACACTTCAGCTTGGATGGTACTGGTGTTGCTGAACTAATCCCACCTAGTTTAGAAGAATGGCCGGAGATTACCTGGGATGTTGGGCCTCGAGCCCGAAAAGTAAATCTGGATACAGTCACGCGGGAGGAGATCAGTCAGTGGCAGCCTGGAGAGACGCTGTTATTGTCAGGCACGATAATTACGGGCCGTGATGCGGCCCATAAACGCATACTTAGTATGATCGACAGTGGCGAAGGATTACCGAAAGGCGTGGATTTTGAGAACAGGTTTATTTATTACGTAGGCCCTGTTGACCCCGTGAGGAACGAAGTTATAGGTCCAGCTGGCCCCACTACTGCGACTCGGATGGATAAGTTTACCGAAGCTTTACTGGCAAAAACTGGGTTAATTGGCATGATAGGTAAAGCAGAAAGAGGCCCGACGGGTATCGAGGCTATTAAGAAACACCGTGCGGTTTACCTAATGGCAGTCGGGGGAGCAGCTTACTTGGTATCCAAAGCTATACGCAAAGCGAGAGTAGTGGCCTTTGAAAATCTGGGCATGGAAGCGATTCACGAATTCGAAGTACATGAGATGCCGGTTACTGTTGCGGTTGATGTCAATGGAACCTCAGTGCATCAAACTGGGCCAGCATTTTGGCAGAAGAAAATTGCTGAAAAACATCCTATTAAAGTAACCTGATTACTCCTGCGCGGCTCAATCACACATATCTTCATAGCTATTAGTTAGTTTCAATGAAACAGGAAGGGTGTGGCCAACAATTTTTATTTCTTTATTAGAAATTTCAATAGAATCCTTATCAAGCACGTTATGGTCAAATTTGTAAATTGTATTGTTGTTTGCTTCAGTTGCCGACCTATCATAGTCCTTAATCGCTTCCTGCACGGATTCATTTCGATGTTTATAATGATTGAATGTTTCTTTACCATGGCGCTTGGCAAGCATTTTTTCGACGATATGCGGTGCAAGTATCGAAGCACTGGCATTATTACCCCCGAATCCTTTTGAGTTAATTACAACAGCATCCATTCCTCTTTCCCCCACTTCTTTGTGTTGCAATAAAAATTCAAGGTTTTGTTGGTGCACGTCATCGGCGACACTATCTGTAGTCAGGATTCCTGGAATGAACCCGTCAGACCAGGTGCCTAGGCTTGCAGTTATTTGGTCACCCGAAGCGCTTGCGATTGAGTGTCCAACATACGATTTTATGGCGGCCACGGGCCAGTTCTTGATGCCATAGTTTTGAGCGATCTGGCTAAGAATATGCGATTCGGTAACCCTATTTTGAGGAGTGCCAGTGCCGTGAGACTGTACATAACTCCTGTGTTTCAGGCCTTCCGCTCCAATAATATTGCGGGTGGCCGCAGCGGCCTTCGCCATGGTTAAGTAGTTACCAAGTCCCGGTCCTGCTATCGATTTTTTGTGCCCGTCCGCGCTTACGAATACATCGTTCACAGCGCCGTAAATATTGGCCCCGAGCTCAAGAGCAAGTTTATCGTCAAACAACACAATAAACTGTGCTGATTCGGCCATGGTGAAGCCCGCGTTGTTGCTAAAAGGCCGGCAAGCCCTCCGGTAATCGGGATTATGGTTCTCGTCCAATCCGTCTAAGACTCGCAACGAAGCATCATCAGCAAGTGCACCCATTGTTGTGAATCCATCAAATACCTCAGGTACCAGGCATGCTTCACTCGTCCCAATGATTGCTACTCGATGGGTACCATTTTGAATATCACGTATGCCGAGACGCAAGTTGTAAAGAAATGTCGCACAAGCTGCAACGTTAGCGCCAGTTGTCCCTAAATGGCCTAACAGATAAGCATTAAGAAAATCAGCTGGCATTTCTGTGAAGCCAAGAGGGAGTTGCTTGGCAGTGACCTTTTTGCCTAGAATTCTCGCCTGCAACATACCACCAAAGCCGTTGTAGTCAAGTTGGCCCATGCAATTACTGGCATATACGCAAAATTGGTCTGCTGGAACTTCCCGGCAAACTGTTTCCCAGTCGATTCCCAGCGAATTGATAGCATCAGAAGCGCCGTAAAGAGTTAATTGCAATGCACGGGGGTGGCTACGAGACGGATACAGAACAGCTGGATCGAATCCGCTTGGTAATTGTCCGGCGCTTTGCACTGGGGCTTCTCGGAAAGATTTTACAAGCACATCAAAATTGTCCGTGACACTCACAGCGAGTCTGTGCTCAGGGTCATAGCCAGAATCTTTTACCGTCCAGCCTAATGGAAGGGGTGAAGGAAGATGTTTCTTCTGAATCTCGAATTCTAAGGGTTGTAAATTTATTCCAGTAAGACTTGCCGTCTGATGAAATAGCAGGCGCGATGGATCAAAAAGATTATCTTCTAGCTTCCGGATCAAGGTACTTTGGGTCAGTTCAGGTATGAGTGCAGATATAGCGCTGCTCAGTTCAATTGGTTGGCCGTCTGCATCGAGCCATTGGTTATCAACTTTGCTTAGTTTACCTGTTAATGCAGCTAGGCTGGTCCAGGTGGAGTCGCGTTTTTCATCGTCGAGTACATCAATCACCATACGACGATAAGCGTTATGTCCCGACGCTCTTCCTGCTGGATTGATGCCTCCGAATGTAACGATTACGGGTAAATTAGCCATCTTACGAATTTGGTGGTCTCATGAATGTGCTGGGACTATAGTAAAGAGCTTAGGATCGAGATATGCCAAATTAGACACATTTTATGGCATATTGGACACTAAAAGTCACAAGATGTCGACGTGCCATTAGGGATATTGCGGTAAACAGCTGGCTTGATTGTCTTGCATAAAAAACATGTCCCACATAGGATTGCTGTCTCAAGTAAGAAATAACAGGTATTTGGAGACAGCATGAAAACTTCAACAATAAAATGGTTTTTCCTAGGGTTGGGCTTATCCCTACAAGCACTCTCCTCGTTCGCTCAGAATCAGTTTGAAAACGTCACCATCCAGACAGTCCCCGTGGCGGGCAATGTTTCAATGTTGATAGGTCAGGGTGGGAACATCGGGGTATCGGCCGGTGGCGATGGCATTTTGATAATCGATGACCAGTTCGCGCCTTTGGCAGGACGCATTAAAACGGCAATCGAAGCTCTGGGTTCGGATACACCCAAGTTTTTGCTTAACACACATTTTCATGGTGACCACACTGGAGGAAATATTGAGTTTGGCGCAGAAAGCTTGATCGTAGCTCATGAAAACGTAAGGATAAGAATGGCAGCCAGTGATCAGCCTGCGGTCGCATTACCAGTAGTAACTTTCGATGATGATGTGACCGTTCATTTTAACGGCGAGGACATAACTCTCATTCATATGCCTAATGGCCATACCGACACTGACAGTGTTGTCATGTTTTCCGAATCGAATGTCATTCACATGGGAGATCATTTTTTCAATGGCGGATTTCCGTTTGTCGACCTCGCTAATGGCGGTACCGTTCAGGGTTACCTTAACAACTTGGAAAAAGCGTTGTCCTGGATTGGAGATGACGTAGCGGTTATTCCAGGGCACGGCCCATTGGCAGCCAAAGGCGACTTGTTAAATTTCTATAATGTGGTGAAGGATACCTCCACAGCTATTCGGGTCATGAAATCTCAGCGTATGACCAAAGAAGAGATCGTAGCAGAAGGACTGGGTAATGATTATGAGAGCTGGGGTCAGGGATTCATCAACGAACAACGCTGGATCGAAACGGTGTTCGATAGTTATCCGCGTTAGTAAAATATTTATCGTCAACTTAAACAGCTTTGCAAGCTGCGGATAACTCTTGAAGGAAATTGATACTTTCAATGAACGCGTGGTTGCTTTGCACCATGCGCTAGGTATCGGGCCAGATTACCTAGAAACTAGCAAACTCCCGCTTTGCCGAGAACCAGGCGAACTGGTTGATACAGAACTCGACTTATACCAGAGGCCGCAAAAACTGACCCCTGATGCCTTCCAAGCTTGGTGCAGAATGAAACTTGCAGCTGAAGACACTGGGGTAGCCTTGTTATTGATATCAGCATTTAGGGACATTGATTATCAGCACGATCTAATCGCTCGTAAAGTTCGAGAAGGGCGAACAATAGAGGAAGTATTGACAGTCAATGCTGCCCCCGGGTTTAGTGAACACCATACAGGGCGGGCTCTGGATATAGGGACGACAGGGTGTGACCCGCTCGTTGAAGAATTTGAAAATACCTCAGCATTTGAGTGGCTTATTAGTAATGCAGCAGCTTTTGGTTTTACATTGACCTACCCGCGCGGAAATGGTTACGGAATCGACTATGAACCGTGGCACTGGTGTTTTACAGCGATCGATCCAAGGTTTTAGACAAACAGGTTTGAACAATGTAATCTAGAATCACTGCGCAATTAGGAGAGGGAATGCGGCAACAAAAACGCTCGGCACTATTTCCGATTCTGCGCCTAGTCTCTAGACCTCAAGGTCTGGATACTGAAGTATTTTGTGTCTTCACTCAAATTCGATTTTCTTGCTACATGCTTTTCATTGACCAAAGATGTACGCAACCTGGTTTGTGATTGGTTGGGGGGTTTGTCTGCATAGTAGCATGCAACCAAATTACCCTTCAGTTTGTAAATAGTTGATTGAAAAAGATAATTATTCAGTTAAGGAGGTAACAAGAAGCTATAAAGATTTGAAACCCCGCTGTTTGAATCAAATCAGGAGACATTATTAATGACGCATGAATTCCAAATAGTATTCCGTAACATCGAACAAACTAATGCCTTGGTAGAAGCGGTTGAAAAGAAAATTAATAAGCTTGAGCGTTATTGTAATCAAATCATTACAGGCCGTGTTGTGTTGGACTCACCACATAATAATCATCACAAAGGAAAGGTCTATTCAGTAGGTCTGGAAATACATACTCCTTCAAAAGAAGTACGCGTTAATCAAGAACAGCACGATAATCATGCTCGCGAAGATCTGTACGTTGCTATTCGGGACGCCTTCAATGCGGCTGAGCGGCAATTAAAATCAACCGACAAGAAACATCGGAAAAATCCGCTGAACAAAAGCGATTTAGATTTCGATCACCAGGCGGCGTAAAAATATTCCTATGACTATGAAAGAAAAAAACCGTATGGAGATCGAAGCTGCAACTTTTCGGCGGTTGCTAAAACATCTAGATGAGCACAAAGAAGTGCAAAATATTGATTTAATGAATTTGGCAAGCTTTTGCCGAAACTGTTTATCGAAATGGTACAGTGCTGAGGCTCAAGCGAGAGGGCTAGATGTGTCATATGATAGTTCTCGAGAAATTGTTTACGGAATGCCGTACTCAGAATGGAAATTGAAGTTTCAGACGGAAACGACACTGGAACAGTCAGACAAATTCAAACAACAGACAAGTTAAACGGTTTTTAGTCTATGGTCGATTCATTGAATCGGTCGCGGATTATTGTCAGTGACAAACAACTTGTTTCTTACGAGCTGCCGATATTCATTGGGCGTAACAGCATTCAGTTTTTTGAACAGACTGGTGAAATAACTGACATCCTGGTAACCCACCTTATCTGCCACTTCGGCAACTATCAGGTTACTTTGTTTTAGCAGTTCCTTGGCGTGTTTGATTCGTAAGCCCTGCAGGTATTGCAGTGGCGTTGTACCAGTGGCTAGCTTGAAGCGCCTATTTAACGACCTCACGCTCATACGAAATTTATCAGCAACAGCCGATATCCGGATATATAGATGATAGTTTTCCTGTAACCACTCCTGTAACTTTATAATTTCCTCATCATGATGGGTAGTTTTCTGATCTCTACTTAAAATCAACGACTCGTAGGACTTTTTCAGTTCATGAGTAAAATGCCTGGATATTTGATTGGCAGTAGATTCTCCAAAATATTGTTCGATGAAATGCAACATAATATCTCGAACTGCATTCACGCTGCCTGTGCAATAGATATTCTCCATGCTGGTTATGAACCGCTTACGTTGCAACTTTACTTCTGGATAAGTCCGCTGAAATTGGTCAAAGAAACGCCAGTGCGTCGTTGCTGCTTTGCCGTTTAATAGCCCTGTCGCCGCGACAAAAAAAGCGCCAGTGGTAACTGCGCATAATGTCGCTCCAGTTCGATATTGACTTTTAATCCAGTTCTGTAGTTGGTGATGTTTAGCAACACTGGCGCGTGGGTTTCCCCATACACCCGGAATAAAAATAAGGTCGCTGTTAGTTGCTTTTTTAAGAGTTTTTGCGCACTTCATGGTTAGTCCGCCACTCAACTCTACGGTTTCATTATCGATACCCACCAATTCAATCCCGATTAGCTTGTCTCGTTGTTTTTGAGCTTTTGCGATATCGTTGGCGGCACTTAGCATCTCTAGGGGTATTGTTACGGTTGAACCCAGAGCGCGTGGTATACAGATAATAGTGACCTGTTTCATGGCATTCGATGCTACAGATAATCGATTTTGAATACTTGATATCGCCTATCACCAGACAACAAAGTAATTTCGATTTCACTGTCGACTTGTTTTCCCAGTAGGGCATGTCCCATTGGTGAATCGATACTGATATAGCCGCGTTCCGGATCTATCTCGTCTGGCCCTACCAGCCGGTATCGATGCGAGTTACCCTCAGTATCTTTTAGCGTAATCGTGGCACCAAAATAAATTTTTCTCAGATCACTAGGCGGATCGCTTACTACTGTGACTTCTTCCAACCTCTTGGTCAAATATCGCACTCGTCTATCAATTTCCCGTAGTCGCTTCTTGCCATAAATGTATTCAGCATTTTCTGATCGATCTCCGAGAGCGGCTGCTTCTGACACTGAATGGGTTACTAGGGGGCGTTCAATTTTCCAAAGTTGGTGTAACTCTTTTTTTAATTGGTGCTCACCTTCAGGGGTAATATACTTAGCGCTAGGTTTTTGAGGAGGGCGATAACGGCTCATGAAGTTAATGGGTAACTAGTCTTCTAAGGTGAGTATCAGCTGGTTGCAGGTAGCTTCTGTTGTTTCTTGTTTGGGAACCAGCCGCACGCCTATACCCAGAAGTCTAACGGGTATGGACCTCCGGGCAAACCCGTCCTTACAGAGTTTTATGTAATTATCCGTACTGCAGGTATCCGAAAGCATTTCAACCGTGGTTTGTACAAAGTCATGAAATTTGATCTTTATGAATTGTTTATGGATAGTGTAATCTTCATTCAGTTTCTCCATACGCTTCGCCAATTGTTGCATCAGGTCTGGCAATTCTTCCAGACAATTTTGAAGTCTGGGAAGATCAGTCGCATATGTATTTTCAACACTAACGGATTTGCGTATCCGTTGGGTTTGCACAGCGCGCTGATCTATACCTCGACTTAATTGATGTAGCGTCTGGCCGAAGCTCCCGAAGTATTTCTGTAATTGGTCACTTGAAAGTTCGCGTAAATCGTTGCAGGTTTCTACCCCCATACGCTTCATTTTGCTGGTAGTAACCTTGCCCACACCGTGCAGTTTTTTGACTGGTAAAAGGGCGACAAAATTATCAATTTCCCTGGGGAGTATACAAAATTGGCCGTCCGGCTTATTCCAATCACTGGCAATTTTTGCGAGAAACTTGTTAGGAGCGATTCCCGCCGAGATCGTAATGTTTATCTTTTCTCGCACCTCCGCTCGAATAGCTTCTGCGATAAGAGTGGCACTTCCTCGGTGTTTTTTGCATTCAGTGACATCGAGGTATGCTTCGTCGAGAGAGAGGGGTTCAATTAGAGGCGTATAGGTTTCAAATATTCGGTGGATTTGTTGTGAAACCCTGCGATATTTTTCCATGTCTGGTTTGATAATTATCAAGTGGGGACAGCGCTTGCGTGCAGTTGCGGAGGACATGGCAGAATGAATGCCAAATTTTCTTGCTTCGTAGTTACAGGTAGCAACTACGCCTCTTCGTTCAGGCGAGCCACCGACTGCTATCGCCTTGTCTACTAAGTCGGCATTATCGCGCATCTCGATGGATGCATAAAAGCAATCGCAATCACAGTGAATGATTTTGCGTTGTGTTTCCATAGCTTTGTTTGGGGCGCTTTCCAAGCAAATTACAATAGGCAGAGCTCCAAGTAAATGAAGACTTAAGGTGTGTCACGATCAGGCATGATTTTTTTCGAATTCTTTCATAAAATCAACGAGTGCCTGACATCCAGCTGCTGGCATAGCATTATAGATAGAAGCTCGAACTCCACCTACGTTGCGATGCCCTTTGAGAGCGTAAAGCCCTTGAGCATGGGCCTGTGAAAGGAATCCATCGAGAAGGTCGTTTTCAGCTAGGTTGAAGGTCACGTTCATTGTGGAGCGATAAGCAACCTCTGCTGTGCCCAGATAGAAGCTGGAAGTGTCAATAGCATCATAGATTAGGGCTGCCTTGGTTTCATTCTGCAGCTCCAATGCTGTAACGCCTCCATGGTCTTTTAACCACTCTAGTACTAATTTCATCATATAGATTGCAAAAGTATTATTTGTATTCGACAGAGAATGTTTTTCAGCATAGGTTCTATAGGTAAGCAGGTTTGGGGTTTCAGGAAGTGCATAATCCAGTAGATCCTCACGAATAATTACCAGTGCAAGTCCGGCCGGCCCCAAATTTTTCTGTAAGCCCGCAAAGATAATGCCAAACTGGCTTATATCCAGCTCGCGGGAAAGGAATTCCGAAGTCATATCAGCAACCAGCGGGATATTGTCTGTACTGGGAAACTGCTGCCATCTTGTGCCATAGATGGTGTTGTTACTGGTGATATAAAGGTAGGAAGATTTTTGATCAACCTCAGCCATTTCGAGTTCAGGTATACGGTCATAGTTGCTTGTCTCGCTGCTGGCAACCACGCTAATTTTTCCATAACGGATAGCTTCCTTAATAGCTAGCTTAGCGAAATTACCGGATTCTACATAGGCGGCTTTTTTTTCTGGATTGCGAGCGATAAGATTCATGGGCACGGCTGAGAACTGCATTTGGGCTCCACCATGTACATATAGGACCTTATAATTATCTGGAATATTGGCCAGCTCGAAGAGAAGTCTGTCAGTT
>Ga0066372_10000351_pt1 | contig 16992 bp, 16 predicted proteins | sample Knorr_S15_td_250_FD_77011 | JGI IMG/M metagenome (GOLD analysis project Ga0066372, IMG submission 77011) | Marine microbial communities from Southern Atlantic Ocean transect - Knorr_S15_td_250_ad_251m_LV_A | ecosystem: Environmental > Aquatic > Marine > Oceanic | place: Southern Atlantic ocean... | reverse complement strand
CTTCAAACATGCACACTTTCTCGTGCGGTCGGGCTTTCTTCTTTTTCGCTTCACTGCCTTCGTGTTTGTGATTAAATCCCGGAATCTCGTGGCCGAAGGCTGCAACACCAGCTCCAACCACAGCCAACACAAATAATACTGACAGTATCAAGGTACGCATTTCGATCCTCCGCAATCGATATAAGCCTTCATTCGCAGGGCCAAGCTTCTTCAAAGGCAACTAGCGCTAACGCCGAGGCGTTCCGATGAAGGTGTTCTGGATGATCCTCGGCCCATTTCATCCAGACTTGCCTGAGGTGTCCGGACTTGAAGGACGAACTGGTAGGGAAACATATGAGCGTCGGAGGGCGTTTCGCATTTGGTCCAAGGATTTTTCCAAACGAATTAAGCATCTTCTCCGTCAGGAAAATGGTGTCCACAAACCCCATCAGGTAACCGTAGCATTTGTTGTTCTCCTCCTCGCAATATTCGAGGAGTTGGTTACCGCTTAAGAATCCGTCGATTGCTCGTTCTTCGGCACCAACGCCGAGGGTCATGTACGTGGAAATTGCGAAGATCAGTCCACGGGTTAGCGTCCTCATCCGAATTTATCTCGAAATTTATTGTATTGGCCTTTCGAAACAAAGATTCGGTGTGAGCCACTCGATTCGGATTCGGATACGTCCTCCTTCCTCATACAACTCGAACTGCTAATTCTTCGACTTTGCACGTCAACAAAGTAGTACACCTTTTACTTTACTGGTGTCGGATTGCTCATAGATCGGACCTTCTCCAAGAGGCTAAACAAAAACTGCGAAGCGTCCTATTGCCGCACGGAACTATCCAAACTCAAGTCCTTGCAATCCTCCCTCTTCACGCCATTTCGCCAATAATTTATTGAAGACATTGAGGCCGGGCGCATAAGACTCCCCTCCTATCCCGCGACCCGCTGCGACATCTCCCTCATTGTTGTAATACCCAGGTGTACACGCCTCAAAAAACGCCGTATTGCTCACGGCCAATCGACGAATCGTTCCAACCCATTCTGCCTCCGCTTCCGACGTCGGATGAACGTATCGAGCGTCGCGCGACATGACTTCATTCACGATGTATGCGACGTGCTGCGCCTGATCATCAAGAACCGCAGTAAGGTTGACCGAGAACGCATTTTGCGAGAACCCCACCTGAAAGCAGTTCGGAAACCCGTGACTCGAGAAACCATGCAACGTCCGTAATCCATCTGCCCAATAGTCCGAAAGTTTCAAGCCGTTTTGCCCATGAATCTCGTAGCCGGAGCGTCGAGTATATGACGTACCCACCTCAAAACCCGTCGCAAAGATGATGCAATCGACTTCATAGGAAATCCCATTCGCGATGACGGTATTGTCAACAATTCGTTCCACACCTTGGGACTGACTAGTATCTACAAGGGTCACGTTCCCCCGATCAAAAGTGGCTAAGTATTCGTCGTTGAAAGTTGGCCGCTTGCAGAACTGCCGATACCACGGCTTCAACGCCTCGGCGGTTTTAGAATCCGCAACGAATTTATTGACGCGAGCGCGAATGCCATTCATTTTCTTGAAATCAGCCAGTTCCGCCAGGGCGGCGGCTTCTTCCATCGAAATCTGCTCATCCTTGTCTTGAGGCATCATGTTCGCCAGGGTACGGAAGATATCGGTCCATCCATCGTTGACTAGGTCTTCTTCAACCGGACGGCCGATCACCATGTCATTGAAATTTTCTCGACGCGCTCGCTGCCAACCCGGCTTTAAAGATTTTGCCCATTCGGGATCCGTCGGCTTATTACCGCGTATATCGACCGACGAAGGCGTTCTTTGGAACACATAAAGGTGTTTGGCATGGGCCCCGACGTATGGAGCGGCTTGAATCGTGGTGGCGCCGGTACCAATGATAGCGACAACTTTGTCACCCAACTTAGTCAGGTTGCCATTGTGATCACCGCCGGTGTATTCGTAATCCCAACGACTAGTGTGAAACGTGTGACCCTCGAAATCCTCGATCCCGGGAATCGCCGGAAGTTTAGGTCGGTTTAACGGACCGGTTGCCATCACGACAAACCGTGCCTTGAGGGCATCATCTCGGTCCGTCGAAACAATCCACCGTGCAGAATCTTCCACCCATCGCAGTTCCGTCACTTTCGTTTGAAAACAAGCGGCCTCGTAAAGGTCGTACGCTTTAGCGATGCGTTGAGAGTGCTCGAAAATTTCGGGCGCGTAGGAGTATTTCTCCCTCGGCATATAGTCGAGCTCTTCCAGTAGGGGCAAATAACAATACGACTCGATATCACATTGAGCGCCCGGATACCGGTTCCAATACCAGGTACCACCGAAATCGCCACCCGCCTCAATAATCCGTATATCCTCAATTCCCACTTCTCGAAATCGTGCGGCAGCGAGCAATCCACCAAATCCACCGCCTATGATGACGACGTCCACATCGTCCTCTAACGGCTCTCGCGAGAAACCTGGTTCAACGTAGGGGTCATCAACGACGTGTGCAAACTTGCCTTCAACTTCGACGTACTGTTCGTTGGCATCTGGGCGTAGACGTTTGTCGCGTTCCTCTCGATATTTCTCACGAAGAGCGTCTGGATCGAATCCTAGGTTTGAATATTTACGCGGCAGTACCGTGCTCATTCTCGTTTACCCCCAATGTTGGACCTGCTACCTGCAAGGCTTAAATATCGCTTGCAAGTGCTTCTTGTTCAACCTCATTCCTCAACGAAACGTTCTGCGAAACACAGACGATGTTCTCAACCTCACTCTGAACAACGTCACTGTTCGCAGAATGCCCGATGCCTTTGCCCCTACCTCAAACGCCAATGGAAGATTTTGCTAGTCCCGTTTGCCCTAAACTCAACGTCTTAAAATTCATGTCACCGACGAAGAAACGACCTTTCCCCGAGTTCGTTACTGGTCCAGACAACCCGTATTTTTTACCCCACGTTTGACGAGGATCACTCCATCACGTGCGCCAGACCGTCCGAATTCGTTTCAAAACAACATCTCCGCTTTCGTATTACCGACGTACCCGCCTATTTTTCTTATATACATCAATAGGTTATACTCACACTTCGCTATTCAAGAAACTTTTCGTCCGACCAGGCTCAGCCGAAACCCCGGCAGACATTCAAAGTCACCAGTGAACACCTAGGTACGCGATCATGACTTGTCTCAACGGTTGTTTGTTTATTAGAAAAATTCTTTGCTCCGTGACAGGTTGGTTTGGCGTCGAACAAAGCTCTCTGGCTCAACCCTCTGGTTCGCTCGTAATTACTAGAATTTCTTGCCTGATCTGCCTGGTTTTGACTGTCGACACGGCAGGAGAACCGGTTGCCTACGATTACACCTATATCGAAGGCCACTACGTCCACGGCGATAAAGAGGGTTTACGAGGCCGCGCGTCTATCTCTCTACCTGCATCTCTCTATCTCTACGGAGAAGCGGACGCAATCGATGTTAACGGTGAACACCAAGAGCTGAAGCTATCCGATTATCAATTTGGTGTTGGTTTCCATATCAATGCCGATCGTTTGGCGAGTAAATCCTCGTATCTCAGTGCTCTCAAAATACTGCCCTTGGACGGAGTCGACATTTTCGTGGAGGCCGGCCCTCGGAATTGGGATTTCGAGTCGAACAACAAAAGTCGAAGCGGTAGCGACATAGCGGCAAAAATCGGTTGGCGTTTCGGTAATCCATACAGCTGGGAATGCGTCGTCGCCGCGGGAATCCAACGACATGCGAAAATGTCGCGAACGATAGACCAAGACACACTTACACAACTTGCCACATCCGACGCCGACGCCGACGTCGATGACTACATCAAGTTCACCGGCTCAACCGAGGCCATTTACGGCTTTAAATTCTTGTGGAATCTCCGTAAGGCTTCTTTAGTCGTTGGCGTTGAAGGCAGTTCTTGGAACACCCACGGTTTTACTGTCGGTCTGCGATTAACGCCGTAACTTCGAGTATTCGCCTACCTTAGTTCTTCTCTGCGGCACTGTTGATTCAATCCATGCCGTCTATTTTTCTCTGCAGTCGGCGCATCCCGTGCAACCAACGCTCTAGATCATTCGTTTTACGCTCCATCCATGTTTGAGCAATTTCGTCCGTCAAAATAAGGAATCGTTCATCGCGAATCGATTGAACAACCATGTCGGCGACTTCTTCGGGCTCTTTTACAGGACCTGCCGCAGCACGGGCAAACGGGGAATCTCCGCCGCCGAGCATTGGTGTATTCACGCCGAGAGGCGCTAACAGTGACGTCCTGATACCGCGATCGTGGTACGTGATCGACAACCACTCGGCGAGACCGACCACCGCGTGTTTAGTCGTGGCATACGTTAGATTTCCATGAGAAGTAAGGATACCCGCCATCGAGGCCGTGTGGACGAGATAGCCCTCACCCCTTGCCAACATCGAAGGTAGCACCGCACGCACCGCATAGAGGTGACCCATTACGTTAATTTGCCATTGTTCCTGCCAGGTTTCGACGGGTGTCGAAATTGGATCACCTCCAGTTGCTACGGCCGCGTTGCTAAAAAAAATATCGATCTCCCCAAACTCTCTTTCACACGTTTGGACGAGAGCGCAAACGTCGTCTTCCTCTCCCACATCGCACCGAACCGCAATACCGCCAATCACATCCGCAACTGCTTGCGCACCCTCACCGTTGATGTCCGCAACCGCGACCTTCGCCCCCTCCGCAGAAAACGCACGCGCGCACGCTGCGCCAATACCGCTCGCGCCTCCTGTTACCACAACCGAGCGCCCTCGCAAGTCCATAGCGTATCCTTCCGACTCAAACACCTAACTTAGCCGATATTGCACGCTTTGCCGATGTTCTCCCGGAAACAACCCGACGAAATTTGCACGTCAAGATGTCTACTTTTGACTAATATGTTGGCGACGCAGTCCGATAGCGAGTAAGTGTTAATGCAAGAGGAAGATCCCCTTTTTGCAGGGCTTAAGGTATTAGATGTCGGTTCGTGGATAGCAGGTCCTGTTTCGGCAACCATTCTGGCCGACTTTGGCGCCGACGTAATCAAAGTCGAAATCCCGGGTTCGGGAGACGCCTATCGAGGACTCGCAACAGCACCCGGAACTCCAAAAGCCGAAATTAACTACACCTGGGTTCAAGACGCGCGTAACAAGCGTTCGATCACACTAAATCTAAAAACAGAGACGGGCAAAACGATCCTTCGCCAATTAGCTAGCGACTGTGACGTCTACGTCACTAATCATCCTTTACATATGCGGCGCGATTTGGGCCTTACCTACGACGACATAAAAACCATCAACCCGAGGGTAATTTATGCGTCGCTTACCGCCTATGGTGAAAAGGGGCCCGAACGCGATCGTGAGGGATTTGATCTCGTCGCCTATTGGGCCCGCAGCGGGTTGATGGATGCCGTTCGATCGCCCGGTTCACTTCCGGCCCAGTCACTTCCGGGGATGGGTGATCATCCAACCGCCGTTGCGCTGTACGCCGCAATAGTGACGGCGCTGTTACGCCGCGAACGAACCGGCAAAGGAAGCATGGTTCATACGTCGTTAATTGCCAACGGCGTGTGGTCTGCTTCGTGCATCGCGTCAGCCGTATTCGCCAATGGTGACTTCTCCAACTACCCTAGTGTGGCCGCGCGACACTTTACCCGCGAGCTGTACGAAACCGCAGACAATCGCTTTCTACAATTCACCATGGTCCGTTCCGATCAAGAGATCACCGCCTTTTTCGATGTCCTTGAGGCTACGCATCTCCTCCAGGATCCGCGGTTCAATTCGAGACGAGCCCGCGTTGCCTCGGGCGGAGCGCTAGCGCACGAATTACGACCGCTGCTTGGACGCCATGACGCAGACCACTGGATCTCAGTTTTTAACCATGCAGCCGTACCTGTTTCACTGGTCGGAACCCTCGCGGATCTGATCCAAGACCCGCAGCTGAAAACAAACAACATTATTAAGACACCCGAAGAAGATGTTGGTACGCAATGGGTGATCAATCACCCACTCAACATCGATGGATTACCGATACAAGGTGTAAAAAAGGCTCCTGGCATTGGAGAACACACCGACGAAATCCTCCACGATCTCGGCTACCGGGATGATGAAATCGAGAACTTACGCGCAGAGGGTGCCGTTTAAACCCTTATTCAGTTGGGCTGATCGCTTCGTTTCGCTTCTAACTTTCGGACTCGAAAAATCGCCGTGTGCTGAACGCGGGCAACCGCTCTATCAGCGGCATCCCGGATCTCGGTGTCATTAACGATGTAGTGGTGTCCTTTCCGCTCGTACGCATCGCGACAAATCCCCGCTACACGATAAGTTTGACCGACCCGCCCCTCGCGGAGGTGTTGTATGCGACTTTCCGTATGAATTGAAGGTCCATAGTTATAGGAATGATGTAACCAATGGATCGGCTGTTCAGCTATCCACGCAGGGTGAATCGAAGCGTCCGATCCGTAAAAACAATCCAAGGTTTCCACTTGTTTATCCCGCGCATACGCTCCCGCATCCGCCACGGACAAATGGACCTCACGAGTCCTCAATTCCTCCCCCACCGGCACATCCTCGAGGACAAGATTCGGTAGAGGATCCGCTATCGACTCAGGCGGCCTTCGACTAGGGACCCCTATATCTCCTAACCAAGGGGCTTCGCCTCTCCCGATTTCACCAGAAAAACAGCATACCTCGTCAATATCCCGACGAACCTCGAAAGACCCATCATCGTCAAGAACAACCACCAGATCATCGCCTGGATAAACGGGTTGGCGAAACCGAACATGGGCCCAACCAAAATCTAGCCACTGGTTTCCCAATGTCTCAACAAAGAGCGACGCAGCCCAACCATACGCGGTCGCTCCTCCAACGAGTGCACCTTGAAAACCATAATCCTTAGCCCCTGATGTCGAATGAATTACGTTAGATTTCTCCGCATCCGGATTTTTCATGAAAGCCTGGAGACGGTGACGGTGGCTAGGCATCGGCGTCCACCTGGCGTATCCGGAATCCGCTGATCGGAAAACGATACCCGCGCGATTCAACAAGAGCGTCGCGCGCCCGTAATTGTGGGCATTCGTACAAATCATCCACGGATTGGACCAACGCGAAGGTGAGATGGTGTTTTTCTGCTGCGGTAAACCACTCTTTGGCACTTCGCGAACGAAAGGCGTTCACCATAAGCTCTGAATATTCCTCCCAATTCTGCATACGCCCTTCAGCGGTCTGAAACTCAGTGGCCGCGAGGCGCGGTTCTCCAGTCAACTTCGCCACACCTTCCATCGGCACATTCATAACGGCGCCCGGCGCGCAGTAGAGGTGGCCCTCGCGGGTTGGCACCATTCTGAGCGCATGTTTGACCCTCCCTTCGCGTCTGGCGACCTCGCCGGTCGCCGCATATCGCCCGACTTGGCTTTGAATGAAGCCAGTCAGCACATCCGAAATCACGAAATCGATGAAGCGACTGCATCGATCGCTTCGACTCTCGATATACGCTGCCATGATCAGAGACGCGGCGGCAACTCCACCGGTCATTTCCGCCGCCCAGGGCGGTAAACGTTGCGGCGGTTGATCATATTCACCCGTTAGACTCATAAATCCGCTCTTCGCCTGGACCGAATCTTCATCCCAAGCCGGCCGTGAGTTCATCCCAAAACCACTTAGTACCGCGACGACCGAAGGCCCCTCGACGTCGGCTAGCGACGCATCACCGATCACAATGTCAGATGACTCGACAAGGCTTTCGAGCGAGTCATCAACGATTTTCTTGCCATGGTCCAAGAACGCATCCCCACCGCCATTCGAATCACCCCAGCGGTACTCCGTACTTCGGTTGCCAATTCGCCTAACATCCCAACCCAAATCCACAAATTGCCTTGCGGCTGCCGCCACGGCAACGGAACCTGCCACCTCTAATACCCGATGTCCCGGGGATCGTTGCACTTTTTTTCCACGGGACCACGGCGGTTTCGATTGGATCGTTCCAAACCGTTCCCAGTTGCCCTCGTGTTGATCAACTCTGCTAAGGAGTCCTCGCTCGACGGCAAGGGGTGGGTCAGGGTCTGGTTTAGTCCCGAAGCGCAAATCCTTTTGGCCGATGACCCCGTCAGCGATAAACTCGTCGATAGCAGCCGGTTCATACCCAGCAATTTCAGTCAGGATTTCTTGGTTGTGCTGCCCGATGGTCGTGGCGGTCCAAACCGAGTCGACGCCCCCACCCCACACTGGTCCCGCAGTCACTTCTGTTCCCGCAACTACAAAGCACCCACGACGCCAACGATCGGGGTCTCGAACAACTTCAGCAACATCGGCGACATCGATATCGGCGCTGGCGACGGGGACAGGCCGTTTCGCGCCCTTTGATCGCTCGGCAACCACCGTCCCAATATGGGCAATGCCCGTCTCGTACAACGAGACCTCCACGTGCTGAGGACCTGGTTTCTCACGCCGTTGTTCTATCGCCCCGAGCAACGCGATCAAGAGATATAACCCACAGACATGATCCGCATATGTGATAGTGCCGGGTCTTCCTGGAGTATTGGAACCCGGCTCTCCGATCATGCTGTTCTGCCCGGACATAGCTTCCGCACCAGGCCCAAATAACGGTCTATCTTTCCACGGGCCCGTGGTCCCAAATCCAGTCACCGAACAATAGATCACGCGCTCGTTTAACTCCCGAATTTGGTCAAAATCGATTTGGAATTGACGCATGACCCGTGGAGTAAAATTGTGCGCGACTACGTCAACATTTGCCGCAATGGCGCGGAAAATATCTCGACCTCCTGCTTTTGAAAGATCTAACCCCACGCTCTTTTTGTTACGAAAATAATGGATGTCCTGAAGGGGTGGGGCGCCTCGGGCATGAGACTGAATACGGATCACTTCCGCTCCTAAATCCGCAAGGTGCCGAGTTGCAAACGGCAACGCCGCCGCCTGCTCCATCGAAAGAACGCGTATACCAGCTAAAGGCTTCACAATCCGCAATAAACCTGTTCGAATTCGACGAACGAGTCATTTAGCGAGTCGGATACATCCCTCAATTCATAACGCCGAGCGGGCTGACCGGTAAAGCGAACTAGGTCCGTATTCAACATGTCATTTTCGTTTCTTCGTTTGATCCAATCTACCCTTCGCGGACCGAGGTCCACCAAATCCCCATCGTTTCCCTCGGTATTCATTCCGATGGACTAGGGTGTACGACCGTCAACGATCATTTACGACGGTCGCCTGTGACAACGCCGTGAAACGTTACCACTCTCATCGAACCTCGCGTACCTGCGCTGACTGTTAATAAATCCGATCAATCTTCGAAGCGATTTATTTTTATAATGGTCTGAATCAATAAATCCAGGGCCTCGATGAAATACCTACATACGATGGTACGCGTTACCGATATAGACACTTCGATTGATTTTTACTGCAACAAACTCGGCCTTGAGGAACTGCGTCGTATCGACAACGAAGCCGGCCGGTTCACACTCGTATTTCTCGCCGCACCGGGCGATTCAGATGCACAGGTCGAATTAACTCATAACTGGGACCCAGAACCCTTGAGTGGGGGTCGTAATTTTGGGCATCTCGCCTATAGCGTCGAAAACATCTACGCGACGTGCCAACGGTTGATGGACGGTGGCGTCGTTATCAACCGTCCTCCCAGAGACGGTTACATGGCTTTCGTTCAATCACCTGACAATGTCTCCATTGAAATTCTGCAGCAAGGCCAACCACTCGCCCAACAAGAACCATGGCAATCAATGTCCAACACGGGCGAATGGTAAAGACAATCTCGGAAATGGGGGACGAGCCCAACAAGTGACGGGCAATCGCCTCTATCTCTCACACCACTAGAACCGGTTGAGCTCTGTTATTCTGTCCAACCATTTTGCGTATCGCGGTCGTATCTTATGGCGTTGTCATTAGGAGTCCACATCGGACAACAAAATCTGTCCATGGATGAACTCCGCGTACTCTGGCGTAGGCTCGATGATGCCGGCGTCGACTGGATTTCTATTTGGGATCACCTCTACGAGGCACCCTATCAGGGGGGTAACGAGCCGCATTTCGAAGCATTGACGACGCTGGCAACGCTGGCTGCTGATACTCAACACGCCCGCATCGGATGCCTCGTGTTTTGCGTCGGTTATCGAAACCCAGCCTTGCTCGCCAAGGCAGCCACAACCCTCGATCACATCAGTAATGGACGTTTTGAGTTGGGTCTAGGTGCAGGGTGGCACATATGGGAAGCCGTCGCCCACGGGTATCCGTTCCCGGACATTGGGACCCGCTTGGACATGCTCGAAGAAGGGGTTGAGATCATTAGTCAAATGCTGACTCAAGAACGAACGAGTTACTCGGGAAGACATTACCAAGTCGACGAGGTGAGTTGTTTTCCGAGACCCCAACAATCGAAACTTCCGATATGGATTGGCGGCAGGGGCGAAAAACGCACCCTCGAACTCGTTGCCCGATACGCGGATGGGTGGAATGCAGCCTACGTTAGCCCCGAAGAATTTAAGCACTTGAACGAAGTGCTGGAAGAGTGGTGCTCAACGAGCGGAAGAAATTCTTCTGAAATTAAGCGCGGCGTCAACGTGGCCTTCGCAATGGGTATCGATCAATCCAGCGTCGCCCTACAACAAAAAGCGATGCACGATTCCTGGGGGAATACTGCAGCTAACATCAGCGAAGGGGCACTAATGTGTACACCTGACGCTGCATCCGAAAGAATTATCGAATATGTGGAAAGCGGAGTGGACGAACTCAACATCGCCCTACGCGCTCCTTGGGATGATGCAGCTCTTGAGGTTTATCTTGAAGACGTCGTTCCGACGATTAGAAAAGCGACGGCATAACAACTGTTTCTCAATCCACGGCCGCTAACGCGCACACCGTTATACGTCTTCAATTAACTCGGAATAAGCGATGAGACGGCAGGCTTCTTCGTAGTGAAGTTTCTCGATCAGCTGTCCGTTCATAACCGCAACGCCCTTCCCTGCCGACAACGCCTCGGCCCATATTTCCGTTATCTGTTTCGCACGAAGTAGCGCGTCCTCGTCTACTCCGAAAATTCGGTTTGCGGTCGCAATCTGGGATGGGTGGATCAGGCACTTTCCGTCGAACCCCAAGCTACGGCCCTGCTCGCAGACCTTTTCCAACGAATTGTTATTCTCAAGGTCAAGGTGGACGCCGTCGAGAATGTCGCGCTGTTCCGACCGCGCCGCATTTACACACCTCGAAAGTGCATAAAGAACACTGTCGCGATTGTCCGTGTGTTGGGCCCTTAAGTCGGCGACCAAGTCGCTCGTACCCATGACTAATACATCCGCAGGTGATTCCGCGATTTTCTCGACGTTGGTAACTCCACGAGGCGTTTCTATCATGACCCAAACGTTCTTTTTCGGACCATCCAATGCATCAAGACGCCGGCGTATCTCATAGACCTGCTCAGCTCGCTCCACCTTCGGAAAAAGAAGGCCGTCAACGTCAGTCGTTACCATTGTTTCGACGTCGTCGTGACACCAGGGCGTTTCGATCCCATTACAACGAACCACAAGTTCCCGATTCCCGTAACCGCCCCGCTCTATGACCTCCCGAACTAGTCCTCGAGCATGAATTTTTGAGTCGGGCGCCACCGCATCTTCTAAATCGAAAATAATGACGTCACACCTCAAAGAACGAGCCTTTTGCATCGCACGCTCATTAATCCCCGGCATGAACAAAGCCGACCGACGCGGTCTCATAGACAGAGTCTCCTTACCTCGGCTATACCCACGAAAGCACGGTTTCGCGTAGAGTTCTTCGCCCGTAGATTCCATCGCAATACACGGCCATTAGCTGTATTGACAGATCTCAACTGGCGTCTGGAAACAGGCGGACGTGACCCCGATGAGTTACCCCAATCACGGGCAACTTCCCCAGCTTGACCGATCTTGGACCGAGGTCGTATCGCTCCATCAAGGTTCAAATCGAGGCAGACCTTCATCCAGTTGTACGCCAAACGTATTCAGAGCCATCGCAAGCATCGTGTATTGCCCCACCGTAAAAACGACATCCATCACCTGTCGAGTATCGAAGTGCTCGGCAAGTTTTCGCCATACGTCAGCTGACAACATTTGGTCCCGCACCAGTTCGTCCGCGGCGTCGCAAAGAAGTTTTTCGAGTTCCCCCAGACCATCACCGTTGCTTCCAATCGCCCGTATCTCGTCGTCATTTATGCCGGCTTCGCGAGCGATTACGACATGTTGCCCCCACTCGTATTCCGCGCTGACAAGCTTTGCGGTCCGGAGAATTAATATCTCCCGCTCCCTAACCTCGATCGTCGACTTACCAAGGACATGGTTCGCGAACACGAGCCAACGACGAAACAAGTCTGGGTGATGAATTAATGTTCCGAATACATTGAATACTCGACCACCAGTTACAAAGGGCTGCATAAGATCCCTCTGTGCCTGACTCCAATCAGATTCGGGTACTGGTGCGATCCGTGGTTCCGACAAGCGCATTTTTTACCTCGCTCAAAATGAAATAATTTTGTGATCTATTTTGCACGACATACTTCCGTTCAGAAGCGCCGGGTTTCGTACGCAACTATCAAGACGTACTATCCCCGCCAATACATTCTAAACACAGGGCTCCCTCATGGCCTTTCGCGCGATCGAAGACACTCATTTCGGCGTCTCCATGTTCCCAACCGATTACTCGATTCAACCCGTGGAACTCGCAATTGCGGTCGAGGAAAGGGGCCTGGACAGTTTATTTTTTCCAGAACACACACACATCCCCGCAAGTCGCAAATCGCCCTTCCCCGGAGGAGGCGACCTGCCTAAACAGTACTGGCACAGCCACGACCCATTCGTCGCGTTAGGAGCTGCGGCTGCCGTAACCGAGCGTATTCTTTTGGGGACCGGAATATGCCTAATCATCGAACGTGATCCAATTACCACGGCCAAGGAAATCGCCTCACTCGATATGATTTCGAAAGGCCGAAGCATCATCGGTATTGGTGCCGGTTGGAATCGCGAGGAAATGGAAAATCATGGTGCAAATTTTTCGCGCCGCTGGGCCATTGTCCGAGAAAAGGTATTGGCCATGCGGGAAATTTGGACGAAGGAGGAAGCTGAATTTCACGGCGAGCACGTCGATTTCGACCCGATTTGGTCGTACCCCAAACCTATACAGGATAATGGTCCGCCGATTTGGATCGGAGCGAACTCAAAGTGGGTCTTCGATCGTATCGCCGATTACGCTGACGGCTGGATGCCTATCGGAGGTTTAGGGTCTGGAAACATGGACCGTCTACGCGACGCATTCGAAACCCACGGCAGAAAAGTCGAGGACCTCGATTTAGCACTGTTCGGCAGCCCGATGGATGCAGATCATGCACGCGGCAGGATCGAACAGGGCTTCGACCATCTGATCTTCAACTTGCCATCGGAGGCGGCTGATGAGGTTCTGCCTATCCTCGATCGTTGCGCGGAGGTCGTAAAGGCAATTCGCGATTAAACGAAGCACCGTCCACCTACGTCCAAAGAACAAGGGTCCAATTTGCGCCAGCCTTGAGCCATGGCGTTAAAGAACCTACTCATCGTTTATCACTCTAAGACGGGAAAGACCCAACGACTCGCCGACGCGGTATACGCAGGCGCAAATGACAAGTCGTTCGAGACGATTTCCGTCACCATGAAAACTGCCATCGAAGCGGGCCCTAGCGATATTATCGAGTCCGATGGTTTACTGCTCGGCACGCCCGAAAACTTTGGCTATATGTCCGGCGCCATGAAGGACTTCCTCGACCGAACTTTCTACGAGGTCGAAGGAAAAATCCAATCGCTGCCATACTCAACGTTCATCAGCGCGGGAAACGATGGCAGCGGTGCATTACGAGCGATCAGAAGAATCGCCAATGGCTATCCATTTCAGGAAGTCCAGGAGCCAGTGGTAGTCGTAGGCGATCCAACACCCGACGATCTCATTAGATGTAAAGAGTTGGGCATGGCGCTTGGCGCAGGTATTGACGCCGATATTTTTTGAGTCAAGAGCTGACACTCAACGGGTAGCCCGCGAGGATATCTCGATTTAATTCACGTCGGGCCCACACGTATCCTAATAGCCCGACCAGGACGTTGCTCACTGCGATCGCGACAAAAACACCGCGATACGCCATGAAGAAGTTGAGAACTAACGCAAGGGGTATCTGCACGACGACCATACGAAGTATGGAAATCACTAATGATGGCATCGGTTGGCCTAACGCCACAAAATAACTAGTAGCCATCATCGTAACGCCGAAAAAACCGAACGTGATGGGAACAATCAACATAAATTCATATGCTGCTCTGATCACATCCGTGTCATCGACCATGGCGCCCACAATCGAGTTCCCGAACACCGCCAAGACTGCAAAGGCCAACAATCCCCATACCATCGAAAACCGATATGAAATTGATAGCGCTATCCGTATACGCTCATTTTTTCTAGCGCCATAATTCTGACCAACGAATGGGCCGATACTGGACGAAAGAGCCATGAGTACCATGGTTGCCAACGACTCAATTCGGGTCGCAACACCAAACGCCGCAACAATCGCGTGCCCGTGGGCCGCTAGAAGCGCCATCAGAACACTCATGGACACAGGCCCAATCAAGCTCGAGGCTATCGACGGAACCCCGATTCGCAATACCTCGGTCCAAGATCGAAGCATCTTTTGTAGAGAACCCGGACGTCCAAAGAGTCCGAATCGACGGAAAACAATGAGCGCGTAAATAGAAGGTGCCGCACGCGAAATGATGAATGCCCACGCCGAACCGTCCACTCCGAGGCCATCCATATCGGCAAAACCGAATATCAATGCCGGCGCAATCAACACTTGGAGTACCGCGCCGGAAGTCATGATGATCCCAGGCGTGCGTGCGTCGCCGAGCGCTCGCAGCATCATGCCCCCGACCATGGGTATCGCAAACAACGGCAGCCCAACGAACCATATGCGTACATATGCAACGGTAGTGGGCAGGATCTCCTCGCTCGCTCCTTGCCATCTAAAAAGCACGGGCGCGTACACGTATCCCAGAATCGAGATCACAACGATTAAGAGCAACACTAAGATCAACGTGTGTGCGCCGATGAGCAGACATCGTTCTCGGTCACCGCTACCAAGGATGCGCGACATAATTGAAGTCGCACCTACCCCTAGTCCCATGGAAACGCTCGATACGGCCATCACTAGCGGAAACGTAAAGCTAACGGCGGCAAGTTCTGCGGTCCCAATCCAACCGATATAGACCGTGTCGATCATCGACGCGACAATCATCGATGAAATACCCAGAAACATCGGCGCGGTCAGACGACTTAGATGACGGGCGACTGACCCGGAGGTGAGATCAAAGACGGGCACGGCTGACTTCCCTTTGCGGAGATCACGGAGCGAGATATGTCCGCGGTCCGCTCAGCCACCATCATACCACTGCGAAGAATCACGCAAAAAACCTCATCGCGAACGAAGCTCGGGGTATATTAGGTATCGCAATTTCGGAACTTAGTTTTGACCGATCGCACGGCCCATATACTCCAGAACATCACTGCGATTTCGCCAGACGATTGGAATCACTGTGCCAATCCGGCCGGCGACGAGTACAACCCATTTCTAGACCACCGTTTCCTTCGCGCGCTGGAAGAAAGCGGCAGCGCCGCAGCAGAAACCGGCTGGCAACCATTTCACCTCTGCCTAAAAGAAGCAAAAACCACGGTCGGCGTTGTACCCATTTACCTCAAATCACACTCAAGAGGGGAATACGTTTTCGATTCGGGCTGGGCAGACGCGTTCTACCGAGCAGGCGGAGACTATTACCCCAAAATGCAGGTCAGCGTTCCGTTTACTCCAGCTACTGGGCGCCGACTACTCGTGAGCGATTCGCCAAAACGCGATCAAATCGAAGAACAGCTTTTGCATTCCCTTGTCCAAGTCGCAAAACAGATCAAAGTCAGCTCACTACACCTGACTTTCCTGCCTAAAGCGCAATGGGACCGGGCAGGCAAATTTGGGATGCTGCAACGGATGGATACTCAGTTCCATTGGCGCAACAACGGTTACGACACGTTCGAAAAGTTCCTTGAAGATCTTTCCTCGAAGAAACGCAAAAACATTCGTCGAGAACGCCGCGGCGCTGTCGCTAACGACATTACGATCGAGTGGATCACCGGCAGTGATCTAAAAGAAAGTCATTGGGATGCGTTTTACGAGTTTTACATCGATACCAGCAATCGCAAATGGGGGACCACCTATCTCACCCGTTCCTTTTTTAGCTTGATTTCAGAACTCATGCCCGAACAAACACTACTCATCCTGTGTAAAAGAAACGGTCGGTACATTGCCGGGGCAATTAACTTTATCGGTGAAAAAACGCTATTTGGGCGAAACTGGGGCTGCAGAGAAGACCACCGATTTCTCCATTTCGAAACCTGTTATTACCAAGCCATCGAGTTCGCAATCGCAAACCAGCTTGAGTCGGTGGAAGCTGGAGCACAAGGATCACATAAAATCGCTCGCGGCTATCTTGCACGGCCCACGTACTCGGCTCACTGGGTTCGAGACGCCGGATTTCGTGAAGCCATCGCGCAATTCCTCAACGACGAACGGAGATATGTTGAACAGGACATTGAGTGGGTTGAATCACACACGCCATTTCGGACCGATATCGACTTGGAAAGTTTTCAACACCGCCTTAAGCTCGATCAACTAGGCAGCTAATGCCACGGGAGCAAAACTCGGACGTAATAAGCTCGTCTCCTTCAAACTCATCGACCCTCGTAGTGAATAGATACCGGAAAGTTGCGCCTAAACCGCGGTTTTCGCCCAGACTGCGCATTAGAACCGTTTCTATTCCTTTATGATAACGGAGGTTCCTTGGTCCGAGTTGCACATGCACCATCACTCCGTAAAAGATGTACTCGAAGACGAAGTCGGACTCGATAATCACGTCCAAATAAACGGTTGGGTTCG
>Ga0066372_10000349_pt1 | contig 17005 bp, 14 predicted proteins | sample Knorr_S15_td_250_FD_77011 | JGI IMG/M metagenome (GOLD analysis project Ga0066372, IMG submission 77011) | Marine microbial communities from Southern Atlantic Ocean transect - Knorr_S15_td_250_ad_251m_LV_A | ecosystem: Environmental > Aquatic > Marine > Oceanic | place: Southern Atlantic ocean... | reverse complement strand
GGGAGATCCACAATGAACCAAAAGAAGTTAGGTGAGCTATCCAAAAAAATCATGGGAGCTTATGAAGGGGCCCTCGTTTCAGGAATGGTTTATCTAGGTGACGAGATGGGTCTCTATAGGGCTATGGACGGACGGGGTCCTATGACGAGTGGCGAAGTCGCATCTCAAGCCGGACTACACGAGCGTTTTGTGCATGAATGGCTATGTCTTCAAGCCGCTGTCGGTCTCGTCGAATATGAGGGCGACGGGATGTTCCATCTCTCGGCCGAAGCTGGAGTCCTCCTGGCACACGAAGACGACCTTCGCTCAATGGCGCGCTGGTTCGACAATCTTCCCCAACGCACAGCACTGCTCTCAGAGATCCCCCGCTCATTCAAGACCGGTGTAGGTATCTCCTGGGCAGACACCGAACGCGGTGGAACTTCAGGACGAGTGCAGTGGATGGAGCGGCTACTTCGACCCTGGTATGAGCAGGTACTCGTTCAGAGTGTGCTGCCCGAACTCGACGGCCTCATCGACGACCTGAACGACGGAGCACGAGTTGCCGATGTGGGGTGTGGAAGCGGAGTGGCCGTTGTCACGATGGCAGAAGCATTCCCACAGTCAGACTTTCACGGTTGGGAAATCGCACCCCTTGCACTAGATCGTTGTCGAGAGAACGCAATACAGGCGGGAGTGACAAACGCGACGTTTCACGACGTTCGTGACGGAGGTCTACCAGAAGACGGCAGCTTCTCGTTTGTAGCCACTTTCGACTGTGTTCACGACATGACTTCACCGGATGATCTAGCTACAGCCATCTACAAATCGTTGAATTCAGAAGGTCGTTGGCTCATTGTGGATCCGACAAGTAAAGGAAGTCTGGAAGAAAACTTGAAACTGCCACTCGCGGTGTTTGGGTACGCAGCATCCGTTGCCGGTTGCCTGCAGTCAGGGATGAGTGAATCTGGGGGAGCTGGACATGGCGTATTCGGATTGCCGGCCCCAGCGATGCAACAACTTACTGAGCGAGCCGGCTTTTCCCAGTTCCGTCAACTGGATATCGATCACGCTATGAACAGCTATTACGAAGTTCGCCCCTAAGACCGCGCGACCAGTGTTGGTGGTACCCACACAACGAAGTTCCCCATCATAGAAACCAGTATTCCAACCCAAGAAAGGAATTGACGCATATGTCTAACGCTAAACGACTGACCTCGACCGTCACCTCAGAATCGACGGTCCGTCTAGATATTGAAGAATTTGAGATCCCGACCCCAGGCCCAGACGAAGTTCTCCTTGAGGTCGAGGCCTCACCAATCAACCCGAGTGACCTCGGGATGCTCCTAGCGGGAGCGGATGTCTCAACCGTGTCGAAATCAGACACCGGTCTTACCCTGTCGCTTCCCGAAGGAACCATCGACGGCCTCACCGGTCGGCTCGACGTACCGATGCCCGTAGGAAATGAAGGAGCCGGCGTAGTGATCGACGCGGGAAGCTCGGACGAAGCCCAGGCGCTCCAAGGGCAGGTTGTTGCCGCGCTCGCAGGTGGAATGTATGCCACTCATCGCCTAGTGAAAGCAAGGGACTGCCTGGTCCTCGAACAAGGCACTGAAGCCATTGACGCCGCATCGTGTTTCGTGAACCCGCTTACAGCCTTAGGTATGACCGAAACCATGCGACTTGAAGGCCACTCAGCACTCATTCACACCGCCGCCGCTTCGAATCTAGGTCAGATGCTGAACCGCATCTGTATCGACGATGGGATCGCTCTCATCAATATCGTTCGACGTGAAGAACACATCGAACTTCTGAACTCACAAGGCGCGGAGTACGTCGTCAACTCCAGTTCCGCTGATTTTCGTGACGCCCTGGTCGCTGCTATCGCAGAATCCGGTGCAACCATCGGCTTTGACGCGGTTGGAGGCGGTGAATTGACCACGGAGGTGCTTCACGCAATGGAAGTGGCAGCAAATTTGAATGATGGCGAATACAGCCGCTACGGATCTACCACTCATAAGCAGCTGTACATATACGGCGGACTAGACCGAGGGCCAACCATGCTTCGAAGAAACTACGGGATGGCTTGGGGTGTGGCGGGCTGGTTGCTTCCTAATTTCTTAGCCAAAATAGGACCGGAGCGTAGCAATGAATTGCGTCAGCGCGTCGCGGCGGAACTGACCACAACCTTCGCCAGTTCTTACAGTGACAAGGTGTCCTTGGAGTCAGTCCTCAACATAGACGGCATGAAGAACTACTCCCAAATGAGCACTCAAGGGAAAAGCCTTGTCTGTCCACAACTTTGACGAAGCGGACACCGTCACACCAGCCTTAGCGTCGCTTTCCCAGAAACGTCTGCCAACATGGACGTCGGGCTGAAGGTCTTGCCGTTCGGGCGCTAAACATGTATCTGGCTACTCCGGCAAATGCATCTCATCTATGGGTACGCTTCCCTCAGCACAGGCCTGGTTCAAGTTCCGAGAGACGACGGGAGCAAAGCTGATGACTGATCAGATGATTGCCGAGACTTCGGCCGAAAACGTTTCGGACGTGACTACTGAGCCCGATTACGAAGTCGTGGTCATTGGCGCGGGAGTGGGAGGTCTCTACCAGATCAAAAGACTCGTCGACCTCGGGGTAAGGGCAACAGTTCTTGAAGGCGACGACGACCTAGGCGGCACCTGGTACCGAAATCGGTATCCCGGAGCTCGTTTCGATTCGGAAAGCTTCACCTACGGATACTCGTGGGATAAGGAACTATTAGAAGAGTGGCACTGGACAGAGATGTTTTCGCCACAACCCGAGACATTAAAATATTTGAATTTCGTGGCGGACAAGTTCGGGTTACGTGAACACCTGCAATTCAACTGCTACGTCGAGGAGATGGTATTTGAGGAGTCTTCATGTAGTTGGGTTATCCACCTGCGAGACGGGCGGAAGATGACCGCGCGTTTCGTCTTGACGGCAATAGGACCCTTATCGGTGCCAACGATGCCTCGTATCGAAGGAGTCGATAGTTTCGAAGGAGAGGCATTCCACACCTTCCACTGGCCGATTGAACCGGTCGAATTAGCGGGCAAGCGAGTCGCGGTAATCGGTACCGGCGCGACCGCAATACAGCTAATTCCCGAGGTGGCGAAAGAAGCCGAAACTCTGACGGTGTTTCAACGCAGAGCGAATTGGGCGGCGCCACTCAACAATCGGGATATTTCTGAAGAGGAAATGGCCGACATCCGAAAGCGTTACGACGAAATCTTCGCCGCCTGCGCCCGAACTCCAGGCGGTTTCGAACATGCACCCGACCGACGCGGTTTCTACAGCGTTTCTCGAGAAGAACGGCTTGAGCTGTGGGACCGGCTCTATGACGGGCCTGGGTTCGGGATTTGGTTACAAAACTTTGTTGAAATCTTTATGGATGAGGATGCCAACGCCGAATTCTCTGATTACATCGCCGAGCGAATCCGTCGACGCGTCAACGATCCGCAACTAGCTGAGAAGCTCATCCCGAAAGATCACGGATTCGGAATTCAGCGCGTTCCCCTTGAAACCAACTATTTCGAGGCCTACAACCGCGACAACGTTCACCTCGTAGATTCCAGCGAAACCCCAATAGAGAGAATTACCCGAACCGGGATTCAAACCAGCGACCAACATTACGAATTTGACCTGATCGTTTATGCCACAGGCTTTGATGCCTTTACCGGAGCGTTCGATCGAATCAACATTCGCGGAGTAGACGGGGTGACGTTAGAAGAGAAGTGGTCTGACGGCCCGGTGACTTATCTAGGGCTCTTAGTTCACGGCTTTCCAAATTTGGTCATGATTTCGGGACCACAGACCGCGGCAACCAACTTTCCGCGCGGAGCCGAACTCTCAGTTGACTGGGCAACTGGCTTGCTTGGACACATGTGGGGCGAAGGCAAGAAACGTTTCGAAACCGACCTTGCGGCAGAACAGGGATGGTTCGATCACGTGGTGAAAATGTATGAGCCATTCTTACTGCGAACCGCGCAGAGCTGGATCACTGGCTACAACTCGAACCTTGAGGGACACGAGTATGGGAAAACTCGATACAACATCTACAACGGAGGTGGCCCGCGCTATGCGTCTCGTCTACAACAAGTCGCTCAAGAGGGTTACGAAGGCATAACTATCGAATAGCTCCACCTGCAACGGACACTCTGGATGTGTCAGCAGAATGTGCCCCGCCTCAATAACTGAACGATGGTGGAGGTGGCGGGAATCGAACCCGCGTCCCCCGACGTTTCAATGAGTCTTCTCCGAGCGCAGTCGCTTTGCGAATTGTCGGGCTGAAAGCTGGTAACGACCCCAGATCTAGCAACCGTATCCGGCTAAGTGTCCCTGCCACCACGCCAGCGATGGTGACAGGCAAGCCTCTCAAATGAGGGCCACCGCTACCCGAGAGGCCGGGGCAGTGGGGCCGTTACCCGTTGCCTAAATTAGGCAGCGAGCGCCAGGTCATTTGTTTTGACATTGGCGTTTGTAATTGTTCCGGCTCTTTAACGTGGCTCCGGAGACCACGGCTCGCTTCTCTCATATCAACCGTCGAAGTCGAAACCGATCACCCCCGTGATCTGTCCAGAACAGGGTCTGGACCTTCAACCTCAGGGTAGCGGCGACGGTGCGCCAGCTGATCTGGAAATACCGTTTCTTAGCAAAATCGACTTAACGGTTGCGGTAGGACATGGCCCGGCGGGCTTCCAGATCACTTTCCCGCTTTCGAATTGCGTGGCGCTTGTCGTACTGTCGACGCCCTTTAGCGAGCGCCAACTCTATTTTGGCTTTGCCGTCTCGAAAGTAGATCGACAAGGGAATCAACTGCAACGGTTCTTGTTCGGTGCGTGAACGTAGTCGATCGATCTCAACTCGATGAAGCAACAGTTTTCGGGGGCGATCCACAACGTGCCCGTTCTGTGTCGAAGCGTGGCCCCAAGGCGCAATTTGCATCCCCAAAAGCCACATCTCGCCGCTTCTTACTCTGGCGAAGGCTTCTGCTATTTGAACCGACCCGCCGCGGAGCGACTTCACTTCGCTCCCCTGGAGGACCACGCCACATTCGTAGGTGTCGAGGATGTCGTAATTTGCGCGAGCGCGACGATTCGAAGCAACATTTTGTCGGTTCGAAGCATCCTGCTTGTTCATGCACAGCAGGGTACCGGTCTGTATTTGCAGGTAAATAGGTCTACACGTCGCCGATACCCGGCAAGCCCCTGCTGCGGACGGCCCACAACGACAGGTGCACTACATGTGAGTGGGCGTAACCTAGGTGCCGTGGCAGGACTCGCTCTAACGGTGCTTGGTTGTTCGGGGAGCTATGCGGGAGCAGACCAAGCGTGCAGCGGATATTTGATCCGCTCCGCCTCCACCATTGTCTGGGTTGATTGCGGCCCCGGCACCCTCGCCAACCTACAAAAACATGTCAGCCTGGATGACATCGATGCAATTGTGGTTTCTCACCATCACCCTGATCACTGTGCCGAGCTTCCAGTTGTTTACAACGCCTACAGATACTTCACTGATGTCAAGCGACTACGAGCACTAGGCACGGCCGATGTTCGGCGGGTAACGGACGCCTTCCATCCCAATGGCGACACCGGAGACTTCTTTGATTGGGAAATTGTTAGCGACGGCTCTGTTGTCGAGATCGGTGACATCGAGGTCAAATTTTCCCAAACGGATCACCCCGTGGAGACACTTGCCATGCGGTTTTCTTGTGAGGATATATCGATCTTTTACACGTCGGATACGGGAAGAGAGTGGTCGCTAGCTCAACTCGGTCACGGACCCGACATCGTGTTAGGGGAGGGCACCCTTACTGATGCCACGGATAGCCCATCGATACCTCACATAAGTTGCGCACATTTGGCGGCCGATGCCAACAAGGTTGGAGCAAAACGCTTGGTGGTGACTCACGTACCACCTGGGTCTGATCCGTTGAAACATCTAGACGAAGCAGCCGCAATGTTTGACGGAAATGTTGAACTTGCCGTCACAGGGCGTACCTTTTCAACCATCTAGCCTGCGACGGGAGTAACTATGCGAGCCGATGGTCGAGCGAACGACGAACTTCGGCCGATCCTTTTCGAACGCAATTTCACGGATCAAACCCCGGGATCGGTTCTTGTGAGTTTTGGTCGAACCAAGGTGTTGTGCACTGTGTCAATTGATGACGACGTTCCCCGATGGATGCGAGGTAACGGAGAAGGTTGGGTCACGGCGGAATACGCGATGCTTCCCGGGTCTAGCGGGGAGCGCGTCGGTCGCGAAGCCAAGAAAGGCAAACAAAAAGGGCGAACTCTCGAAATCGAAAGGCTGATCGGCCGGGCTCTAAGAGCAGTGTGTGACATGAAGGCTTTAGGTGAACGTGAGGTAACGGTTGACTGTGACGTTCTCCAAGCCGACGGAGGTACTCGGACAGCATCGATATGTGGAGGATATGTCGCGTTGCACGACGCGTTCAGTCGACTCGTAGCTGACGGAACACTTGAAAAACATCCGCTCGACGACTTTTGTGCAGCGATTTCTGTTGGGGTGGTGGGTGAGAGCCTCTGTCTCGATCTTCCCTATGTTGAAGACTCGGCTGCCGAAGTCGATATGAATGTGGTGATGACCGGTTCAGGAAATTTCATTGAGGTGCAAGGAACCGCGGAAGGCGAACCGTTTGACCGTGAGCAACTTGACGGGCTTCTTAAGTTAGCTGAGAAGGGCATCGTGGAAATCGTTGATCTTCAACGAGCGGCGTTGTCTCAGGGTTCCGATTAGTCGCCATGCGGTTAGTCATGGCATCCGCTAATCCGCACAAGGTGGCAGAGATCGCGGAGTTGTTAATCGAACATCAGATCGCACCCCGACCATCTGGGATGGGAAGCGTCCTTGAGACTGAAGCGACCCTTGAAGGGAACGCTCGGTTGAAAGCAACAGTCGTCTGCCGGGAAGCAAACTCGGCAGCGGTGGCTGACGACACCGGGCTCGAAGTTGACGCGTTAGCGGGTCTGCCGGGAGTGCGGAGCGCTCGATACGCGGGAGAAGATGCGACGGACGCGGCGAATTTGGTCAAACTGCTGGACCGGATGAAAGACGTCGGAGAGGCCGACCGCACCGCTCGTTTTCGCACCGTGGCGATAGTCGTGTTCCCTGATGGCGGGGAACTTGTTGCTCATGGAGTAGCGGAGGGAACTATCTGTAGGGCTCCCCGCGGAGATGGGGGCTTCGGATATGACTCTATTTTCGTTCCCGACGAAGGACATGGTCGTACTTTCGCTCAAATGGAAAGCGACGAAAAACACGCCATTAGTCACCGAGGGCGAGCGTTTCGTTGCCTAGCCGAGCAGTTGTCTTCGTTCTCACCAGTGACGTAGATCGATTTCCCAACGATCAACAACTTCGTCGTTGCGGACGAGATGAAGTGTTTGATGTTTGGCCATCGTCGGGTCAATGTGGGCTGGGATCAAACGGACACGATCCCCGACCGAAAGTGAACTCTCGGCAACCAGATTCGTGTGTTCATCGGAACAGAAAAGGATCTCTCCTCCCGCCCAGCCTGGATTGCCGTGATCCATGCCTTGAGCTTTGAGACCGGCATCACACACAGCGAACTTTTCGGCGACAGAAACCACTGTCGATTGCAAGAACAATCCCTGTTTGAACGGTTGATCGCTTTGTTCGGAGTACGCGGTGTCCATAAGGACGTAGGAACCCGCCTGGATTTCGTTCACCCATGTGTTAATGGCGTGAGTGCCAGTGCCGCCGCCCGTAACAAGGTCCCCTCCCACCAGATCATGAGCTTGAAGGAGTCGCTCCATCGCAGCCTCAACAAGTTCATGTCGACGATCCAGGTCAACCACACCCATGGCGTGACCCTCGTAACCCATCACTCCACGAACCGCCATTCCTGCTTTTCGAGCGCGATCAGCTAGATAACCTGCTTCGCTCACCTCACATCCGCAACGAAACCCAACTCGGATGTCGATGACGCACTCAGCTATTCCTGCGGTCGCAGCAGCGTCTACGGTTGCGTCGCTATCTACTGCCACGGTGACCCGCGCTTCGCTTCGAGCCATAGCGCTGAGCCGCTCTACATCGACTGTTTCGTTGGCAAGTAACAAGTCGTCTCCCAGGCCGGCTTGAGCTAAACCCAACACTTCGCGTGTCGTGGCACACGTAAAGCCTGTGTGCCCGGACTTGTATTGGAGGCGGGCCAGAGCCGTTGTTTTGTGAGCTTTGACATGAGGTCGCAGGCGATTCCCCGGCAAGCGTGTTGCCATCGCAGCGAGATTGAACTCGAGAACATCAAGATCTGCCCATAAGGCCGGGGTCGAAAGCTCATCAACATGCATGAGATGAGCCTACGGTGGACTAAGGCGCTACCGCCGACAACAGATAACCTCCAGGTCATGTCAGAGTCTCTTTCCGCCAGCGCGCTGTCCACGGGAAACCCAGCCGGACCCGCCGAAATATATAACCGCCTGCTCAATGACCGGATCGTCTTTCTGGGAACTGAAGTTGACGATGAAATCGCCAACATTATTTGTGCCCAGATGCTGTTCTTGGAGGGGCAGGATCGGGAAAAGGATATTTGGCTGTACATCAACAGTCCGGGCGGTTCGGTTACTGCAGGGATGGCCCTCTATGACACGATGCAATTCGTATCGTGTGATGTAGCGACGGTCTGCATGGGCCTTGGTGCGTCGATGGGCCAGTTTCTACTCACTGCTGGAGCTGCGGAGAAAAGGTATTGCCTCCCTCACGCTCGGGTAATGATGCATCAACCCTCGGGTGGAGTGAGAGGCCAAGCCTCAGACATCGCTATCCAGGCCGAGCAAATGGCGTACATCAAACGGCTGATGGCTGAGCGAACCGCGTTGCATAGCGGACAAGATGTCGATCAAATACAGATCGACAGTGAACGCGACCGTTGGTTTACCGCTGAAGAAGCGAAAGAATACGGCCTTTGTGATCACGTCATCGTCAAGAGAGGCGAGATCATTTAGAGAGCCTTGTTGCTACCGGTTAGCTGGGAGCAGGGCTACAAGTCCTCGCGATGAACGCGCTCAAATTCTCAACGGATTCAGCCAACTGACCCTCAAACTGTTGCTGCGCGGCACCAAGGGCGGCTGATCTTTCTAACGTCCCTACCTCAGTGTCGTTGACTGCGTTGGTAAGGGCCAATACAAATGCCGCTACGAACTCCGCGTCGGCTTGAATTTCGAGTGGTGCTTCTCTGGCCACCCTCGCGGCCTGCGCCGCCGTTTGGGCCAAAGCGCCGCGCACCGCGGCGTCATCTGAGGGAGAAACCTCCAAACTCAACCCATCGATGTCTTTCAACTCGGTGACTGCTTCACAAAAAGTTGTTGTTGAGTCTGGACCTGTTCCGCACCCAAACAGCAACGTGATCACCAGTACTGCTGACAAGCTTTGGTTAGCTGATGTCACCCTGGTTGAGCTTCGGTCGCTATGCGCCGAAGTTCTCGCACACCATGATCGAGACCTTCGTCGTAGTTGTATAGGGCGCTGCCCGAAACAAGGACGTTGGCCCCAGCGGCCGCTGCGCCTGAAATCGTTGAAGACGAAATGCCGCCATCGACTTCGATATCGACGTCGAAACCGCGTTCAGATATCAGACTTCGGAGCGCTGACACTTTCGACTCCATTTTGTTGATGTAAGCCTGGCCTCCGAATCCTGGATTAACCGTCATCACAAGAACCATGTCCAACATGTCGAGTACATGAGAGACCGAATCCAGAGGGGTGGAAGGATTTAGTGCCGCCGACGGCCGACACCCGAGATCACGTATCCGGCCAAGAGTGCGGTGAAGATGCGGTGTCGTTTCGACGTGAACGATGACCATCTGGCACCCTGCCTCGACGTAGGTATGGAGAAGTTCGTCGGGGTTAGCGACCATGAGATGAGCTTCGAACATTACGTCAACATGTTCTCGACACGACGCAATGACATCAGGCCCAAAGGTCAAGTTGGGTACAAAGTTGCCATCCATGACATCCACTGGATCCGGTCCACGCCAGCCGCTTCAAGGGCGACGCATTCTTCTCCCAGCCGGGAAAAGTCCGCTGGCAAGACTGAAGGGACGATCTCGATAGGACGATTCATGTAGGTGACCGTAGTCTGGGATGAATGTCGAAACGGGTCAACATTTACGATCTTGCTGTCGGAGGCGAGGGGGTAGGTCGACTCGACGATGGGCGCGTCGTGTTCGTCGCAGGTGCGGCTGTCAACGACGATTTGCTTGTCGAGGTGACGGAAGAAAAGAGTCGTTACGCGAGAGGCACCATCTTGGAAGTTGTTTCGGCCGGCGAAGGACGAATAAAACCAGCGTGTCGTCACGTCGCTAGAGGTTGCGGAGGTTGCGACTGGCAGCATTTGAGCGAAGAAGCTCAAATCGAGGGAAAACTTTTGTTAGTGGAAGACGCACTGGTGAAACTTGGATCCATTGTTTCTCCAGACGTTGGGTATGTGGCCGGGCCTGAATCTGTGAGGTATCGCACGACGGTACGAGTTGGAGTAGAAAACGGTCGCGCTGCTTATCGACGTTCACGCTCCCCGGAACTCGTTCCGGTAGATGATTGTCTGATCGCTCATCCATTAATTGATGAAATTCTGTCGGAGGGATTTTTTGCCGACGCGTCTGAGGTGATGATACGGGTTGGATCGCGGACAGGAGATCGACTGGTGATGGGGGAGCCAACCGCGGACGGATTTCGAGTTCCTGATCAGGTGTCGGTCGTCGGAAAGAATCAAGCATCGAAGTCAGTCGACGCGTACATCGTTGAGGAAGCCGCTGGCATGCAGTGGAAAATCTCAGCGCGCTCGTTCTTCCAAAGCTCGCCTGAAGGGGCCGAGATGTTGGTGGCACTTGCCGCGGAGTGGCTTGGTGTCCACGAAGTTGGTGACCGAGCGATGGTTGATCTCTATGCCGGGGTGGGCCTTTTTTCGGGCACAGTAGGTGACTGGTTTGAGAAGGTCACGGCAGTCGAATCTTCAGCATCAGCGGTAGCGGACGCGGCTCACAATCTTGATTCACACGTTGCCATTCACCGTATTTCCGTCGAGCAGTGGGTACCGGAGCTAGCTGACGTTGTGATAGCCGATCCTCCCCGCTCAGGTTTGCGCGCGAAAGGAGTGGAGATCATTGGAAAGACAGAAGCTCCTCACGTGCTATTGGTGTCGTGCGATGCTGGAGCTCTTGGCCGAGACGCAGCGTTAATGACATCGGCGGGCTACGAACTGGATCGAGTAGATGTTCTAGACATGTTCCCGCAAACCAGTCACGTGGAGGTTGTATCCGGTTGGATTAGAAATATCTGACTAGTACGCGAATTGGCGCCCGCAAGAGCGGGCGCCAATATAGCTATCGTGCCGAAGTTTGATTGATGTCAGACGAGACGTTCGACGACCATTGCCATTCCCTGGCCGCCGCCGACACACATGGATTCCAAACCGAAGGTCTTGTCTGAGTCTTGGAGCCCGTTGATCAGTGTTGTCATTATGCGAGCGCCGGTCTGACCGAACGGATGTCCAAGTGCGATAGCGCCGCCGTTGACGTTGAGTTGGTTGACCATGTCAATACCTAGTTCGTCAGCCGATGGGATGACCTGCGCAGCGAACGCTTCATTGATTTCTACTAGATCAATATCGCTCATGGTCATGTTGGCTCGAGCCAGCACCCTCTTGATCGCCTCGATCGGGCCGAGGCCCATAATTTCGGGGTTGAGAGCAGAGACCGAACTCGCAATGACTCGTGCCAGAGGGGTTATCCCCAACTCCTCGGCGCGCTTTCGACTCATGACTACCACGGCCGCGGCGCCATCGTTGAGAGGACATGCGTTGCCAGCTGTTACTCGACCATCTTCTCGGAAGACTGGCTTTAATTGAGAGACAGCTTCCAACGTGACACCGGCCCGTGGGCCGTCATCGGTTGAAACCACAGTGCCGTCGGGCATCGTAACCGGGGTGATATCCATTTCGAAGAAGCCGCGTTCGATGGCTGCTTCGGCTTTGTTTTGGCTCATCACTCCGTACTCGTCCATGGCCTCGCGACTCACGCCCTTCAACTCAGCGACGTTCTCAGCTGTTTGTCCCATAGCTATGTAAAGGTCGGCGAGCCCCTCGGCCGGAGTCCAATCACCGTGACCTCCCTCGGCTCGCACTTTTGACCGCGCGCCGGGTGCCTTAAAGATTGGATTCGCGGTATCGGGAAGGCTGTCGGCGTTCCCTTTTGCGTAACGAGACACACATTCGACACCTGCCGCGATGAATGCGTCACCTTCACCGGCTTTGATCGCGTGAGCAGCCATGCGAATTGTCTGAAGTGACGAAGAGCAGTATCGATTAACCGTGGTGCCAGGAACGTCACCGAGGCCCGCGAGTACAGCGGTTGCTCGACCGATATTGAATCCCTGTTCGCCTCCAGGAGATCCGGTACCCATGATGAGGTCTTCTATTTCCTCGGGGGGAAGTTCGGGAACCTTCTCCAAAAGCGTGGTGACGATCTGAGCGCTCAGATCGTCAGGCCGGATATCGGTCATAGAGCCTTTAAAGGCTCTACCGATAGGGCTGCGGGCGGTTGCAACGATGACCGGGTCGGTCGAAGCGTCGGTGCTCATATGAGTCCCTTCATGCAGGAGTAGCGACTTCGAAACACTACCTCCACTTGGTGGGGTAGTGCCCACTTGACCTCGTTGCCCTAACCTCCACGGAAATGGCTACCCCCGTCTATGCCCATGGCGTCGGTCCCCCCGGAGAATTACCGATGTCAGTAGCTACGTTGGGGTTGGTGGCCGCGGCGGCGGTACTCATTTCGTTCGCCGCCCTGGTTTCTGGTTGGCGCGAACCTCGTTTCCCAACAGCGAACTCCGGTCGAGTGCTGGTTAATTTAGGTTCTGGGGTTGGACGGGTCGGTCTGATCCTCGGGCGCAGCCTTGGGTTGATAACTGTTGGGTTAGCTCTCACAGCATGTTTTGTTGTCGCTGACGACACCTTGGTGAATATCGCGCCACGGATCGTTTTTGTGATGCTATGGGTGTTCATTCCCATCGGATCGGCGTTCCTAGGTGATCTATGGCGATGGTTGAGTCCGTTCGAGCTTCTTGCCTGTTTGAGAAAGCGGCGCTGCGATGAGGATTCAGATAATGAGTGGTCGCTGTACCCAGCTGCCGGGTTGCTTGCCGGATTCCTCTGGTTGGAACTCGCCTATCACCGTCCCGCGGGTCGTACTCCACTAGCGCTAATGCTCATCATTTGGACCGCATGGAGTGGAATAGGGGCCCTCCTAAAGGGGCGCGTATGGCTTCGTTCACATGACCCTCTCGCGGTGTTTTGTCGACTTGTTGCAGCTATGTCACCAATCCATGTTTCTGGCGGTTCTTTGTACATCCGCCAGCCGTTAGTAGGTTTAGGTCAGCTTGCCCCCCAGGTGGGCCTGTCAGCGCTTGTGTTGGTGGTGCTCGGGGGCACCTCGTTTGATGGCCTGTCGAGGACCGGTTGGTGGGCCGACATCATTGGGAACCGGCAAGGTTGGGACGCAACGGCGTTCAACACCATGGGCTTGCTCTTTTCGATGTCCCTCATAACGGCGCTGTTCCTGGGTTGTGTGAGAAGGATGCAACGCAAAGATGGCAACGAAAATCCTGATTTTGAAGATGGCTTTGCTTTGTCACTTGTCCCGGTTGCGGTCGGATACGCAATCGCGCACTACGTAGGCATGGGCGTCTTTGAAGGACAACAGCTGTTGATCCAACTGAGCGATCCGTTAGATAGAGGATGGAACCTATTCGGGACCGCGGACGAGTACGTCAACTACCGGCTAGTTGGCCCGACCTTGATTGCTGTCGTTCAGGCGTTGGGTATCGTTGGCGGGCACTTTGCAGGGGTCGTGGTTGGTCATGACAGAGCATTAGCGACGTTGCGCCGAAAAAATGATCTGAGTAGCCAGGTGCCGCTCGTCCTGCTGCTTGCATCTCTCACCGCGATAGCGTTGATTTTGCTTGTTGAGGCCTGAAATAACAGGGCGGAGGCGCGCTTAGATGTCGTGCCGATATTCGCTGTATTCGAAGACGCTTAGACGCTTTGGAGAGCATTCCAAACTGCTTGAGGGCTGCAAGGCATGTCGACATGATCGACTCCCAAATGAACGAGAGCGTCACATACAGCGTTGTGCACGGCTGGTGTTGAACCAATAGTGCCCGACTCACCAATTCCTTTTGCGCCCAACGGATTGCGCGGGCTTGCCGTCTCGGTGTTTGAAACCTCAAAGCTGGGTAACTCTGCAGCTGAAGGCATCAGATAATCCATAAGACTCGCTGTTACCGGATTCGCGTCCTCGTCATAGCGCACGTGTTCCCAAAGCGCCTGACCAATGCCCTGAGCGATTCCGCCGTGCTGCTGGCCATTGACCAGCATGGGGTTGAGGATCGTTCCGCAGTCGTCAACTGCGATATGACGGATTAAGTCAACGTGGCCGGTTTCTCGGTCAATTTCGACTACTGCGACATGAGAGCCGAAGGGGTATGTGGCGTCGCTACCGTCAAAGTCAAGTTCGTGAGCTAAACCGCCATCAATTTCTTGTTCTGAGGCAGCGGCCGCGAGATCTGCCCAACTGACCGATTTTGCAGGGACTCCAGCCACCTGGAGTGCTCCCTCGCCCACCACGATGTCGTCAACGCTCGCTTCTAAGAGGTTTGCTGCGAGTTGCTTACCTTTGTCGAGAACCACCTTGGAGGCCTCATAGACAGCTGAGCCTGCTGTTTGAAGAGATCGGGAACCGAGCGTTCCTGCTCCTCTTGGAACGGCTTCGGTGTCGGCATCAACGTGGGTTACCTGATCCATTGGGATGCCTAGCATGTCGTTCACAATCATGGAAAACGCGGTGTCATGGCCCTGGCCGTGCGAACTGGTACCCACTCTGATCGTTGCGGAGCCGTCGTCGTTAATTTCGCAACGCCCATATTCGACGTGCAGACCGATGGGAGCGGTGACTTCTACATATGAAGAGAGACCTATTCCGAGGAGCTTCGGATCGTCTGCTTCTCGACGTCTTGCCTGCTCTGCTCGCAAATCTGAGTATCCCGAAGCCTCTAACACAGCGTCCAGCGCTTGTTCGTACTCGCCTGAGTCGTAGTTGGACCCAACGAGGGTAGTGAGGGGAAAAGCTTCAGGCTGGATGTAGTTCTTCCTTCGCAGTTCGGCAGGATCCATGCCGATTGCGTTTGCAGCTTTGTCGAGGATTCTTTCGACCATCTGTGTTGCTTCAGGCCGCCCCGCTCCTCGATACGCCCCGATGAACGTTGTGTTTGTCACCACCGTCTGAGCAAAGAAATCTATTGCCGGAATGTCGTAGACCGCTTGGCTCAGTTGCATGGTGAGCATTGGCAGGATGGCCCCGAGAGCGGGATAGGCGCCAGCGTCCGCGACAACGCGCGCACGCAATCCGACAATTGACCCGTCGTCCTTTACGCCTAACTCGGCGTTCATCACCATGGCTCTGCCTTGGGCCATCGCAACCATGTTTTCCCCGCGTTGTTCAGTCCACTTCACCGTCCGACCTAAATCTTGGGCAGCTCGTCCACAAATGACGTACTCGACATACAAGGCTGCTTTTGGGCCGAACCCGCCGCCGACCCAGGGGGCTATTACGTGGAGATTCTCAGGTTCAAGTCCAAGGTTGGGGGCGAGTCCGTCGCGGGTGCCATGTGCAGCTTGGGTTGAGGCATAGAAGGTCATCGAGTCGCCTTCAGGGATTGCGACGCAGCCGTTTGGTTCCATCGGCACGCCGGCCAACCGTTGAGTGACAATCCGTTCACTAACGACAGCATCTGCCCCTTCGGTTACGTCTGGTCCGTCATATTCGTTCCCTATTGCGAAACACACGTTGCTTTCGGCCCCGTCCCACAACACATCTGCCCCATCTGCGAGTGCCGCTTCGATGTCGGCGTTGGCGGGAAGGGGGTCGTAATCGACGATTACTTGTTCGGCAGCATCGACAGCTTGGGAGTGTGACTCCGCAACTACAGCGGCGACGATGTCGCCAACAAATCGAACGCGGTCGACAGCAAGCGGCGGACGGTTCATGGACGGATCGATCATCTCGAATCCGTTGACTGTCGCCATTTCAAGGTTGTCGGAGGTATAGACCGCCGAGACGCCAGGCATCGCCTCGGCTGCACTCGCGTCGACGCTCTTCAACGCAGCATGAGCCATGGTTGAGCGCACAAAAACGATCTGGAGGGCGTCGAGATCAAGATCATCGACGTAGGCGTTAGAACCGGTCAAGAGACCGGGATCTTCTTTCCTCGTAACTGCATTCCCTAGGATTGAACCCTGTGACGCCATGACTGTCCCCTGGTCTGTCGTGCTTGCTTCGGAGCAGAATGAGACTACACCGCGCCACTGCACCAAATACCAAAGGTTGCGTGTTTCGGGGTCAAGCTCCTTCTCAAAAGTCTTGGAAACCTTCAGTCTGGGACAGACCTATTCCTGACCGTCGAGCCAACCGCTGAGTAGTTCAGTGGCCCGAGTCGGGTCTTCGCACATCCACCAGTGCCCCAAGCCATCAAGAACTGTGACTTCGGCTCCTGCTCGTTCTGCTGCCTGCCGATGCAACATTTCGCCGCCCGTGTATGTGTCTTCTGAAGCAATGATGCACAGGCCGGGACGTGCGGCGGCGTTGTGTAACGCTTCACCGAGGTTTCCAACCACCGGTTGGGAGATACTGCGATACACACCAAGAATGGCTTGCCCCATGTCGTCATTTACCCAAGGCGCAACTTCGGTAGCTACAGATTCACCCATACCTAATTGAGCAAAGATTGCTCTTCGATCCGACTCGGATAAATCAATCAGGGCGCTAACTGCTGCCTCTCCGTCTGGCCCCTGCCAGCTTTGAGCAGCGTCGTGCCAGACATATTCGTGGTTAAAGATCCCGATGATGTCGGTGCACCATGAACGAATCAGGTCAGGTCGGGTCATGGCGAGGCGAACGACGAGGACGCC
>Ga0066372_10000347_pt1 | contig 17036 bp, 17 predicted proteins | sample Knorr_S15_td_250_FD_77011 | JGI IMG/M metagenome (GOLD analysis project Ga0066372, IMG submission 77011) | Marine microbial communities from Southern Atlantic Ocean transect - Knorr_S15_td_250_ad_251m_LV_A | ecosystem: Environmental > Aquatic > Marine > Oceanic | place: Southern Atlantic ocean... | reverse complement strand
ATTTTAATAGGTTAAATTATAATATTAATAAATTACTTTATCTATAAATAGGCGATATTAGAAATTCATAATTAACCATTAATCATGATCGTCACAGAAATTATGATTGGATATTGAAAATCATCGCCTATCTTGACAGAAATATAAGTTGTAATTGGCTCATACCTCAAATCCTACCCCACCGCTGTATGGACGGAATATATATAAGCACTAATGTTGATGATTTTGGGGGTATCCCCCTGTCCGAAAAATAGGGGGATGGCATATCTACAGCTTCACGAACTGAAAAACCCCTCTTCCCAGTCTAGGATGATCGTATCCCGATCAGATATTCATCGAAGGATTACTTAGATTTAGGTTTTTCATACAAGGGTGCAATATCCATATAAATGAATGTGGCATCCACCTTATTGCCCTTAATTTCAAATATATCCACTACTGGCAAGGTCAACGTAGAACCATCAATCCTCGTATAAGTAACCAGCATATCGGCAACGATACTACTATCATTTTTCCAATGGCGTATGATTTCATGTTTGGTTTTCTTAACCGAAGCATAGAATTCGGTTTGAGCTTTATGAATAGCCTTTTTTCCTTTTACCTCCGGCCAATTACCGAAGCGAAAACGTGAATCCTCAGTCAACAACTTAGCATATTCATTAGGATTTCCACTATCCACCGCATCGATAATTTCTTCGATAGTGATCGTGAAGCTTTCCGCGGACACTGGTTTCTCTTTCGGCAATTCGCCACAACCAACAACGAATGAAAATATAAAAGAGAGAATAATTATGTAGAGAATGTTTTTCATAAATTAGCCGCAGTCCTTGTAATTCTTTTTAACACATTTACGAACGAGTTCTTGAGCTTTTGCCGCAAGCGGACATTCAGTTCTTTATATATTTACCGAAAATAGATTCAGAGAAATTCCAAATTAGAATACCACCTGCTATTGAAATAACTCCAAGTAAAATCCATCCATTTTTACCTAGTCTAATAATATCATAACTATACAACAGGGATATAATTGCCATTAATATGAAAAACGGGCCGGTATAAAAACAGTGTGTTCTTTTACATTGCTTGGCATTGAACAAACAAGCGCCCCCCATCCAGCAAAATGAAATAGCCCAAATCCATCCGATTATCATCTTGTTCTCCAATAATGTGGAGCAGATCAATACCAGTGTGGGGACACCCCATATCGTTGTAAATATAAGGGGATTACTAATCAAATCTGATTGGTTATGTTTTTGAATTAACAACAGGATTCATCTCCATGTTGAATAGAAGGACATTTAACTGTCCCATATGAGCAGAACACACAGCAATCGCCCTGAATTGGTTTTAGTAATTCTTTGCAAGCTTCACACTCATAAAAATACTGACAAGCATCGGTTGGCATAGATTCAGTTTTCTGATGCCCACATTTTGGGCAGGATATCGTCGACTCAAGAATAAAGTTATGCATTTTTCCATAGATTCGCTGATTTAAATCCTAATAAGTATAAAGCAACATAAATAGGAAGACATAGCGCTAAAACAAGTAGTACTTCAACAAGGGGGAGAGTTATATCTTGTAAAATAGTATTGTATATAAGGTCCCACATTACATTCAACACAAAACAGATCTTCCAAAAATTCGCCGACACTAGTTTCATTTTATAGGCATATGCAAAAAGACCAGCTAAACCATTAATAGTAACTATTAAATCGAGATAAAATAATATGGTTTTCGTTTCAGTTATAAAAGCTTCTGTGTAACCGGCAGCTACTACCAGTAAAAAAAACCAAGAATAAATTTTCCATCCCATAAGTGATTCCATAAATCTTCTAATGAAGAAGTTCCTCTAAAAAAAATTCAAAAAGATTAAGTTCCACAAAAAGTCTGATAATTTTGGTTCTGATCATCTGGCGGGTTCATGTATTCTATATCATGCTGCTTATGATCAAATGGTTTATCGAGTAATTGAAGTAAATGATCTAGATAAGAATAATCATAATTATTAAGTATTTCATAAATTACTTTTTCAACTCTATGATTACGAGGTATGAAAGCAGGATTTATTTTTAACATCGATTTCTTTATTTCTTTTTCTGGTCTATTTTCTTTTTTTATGGATTCTTTCCATTTTACTAACCAAGCATCAATTTTATTCTTTGATAAAAATTGATTTAAAAAATTTGAACTATTATTTTCTTTTCCAATAACATCAGATAAATATCGAAAAGTTAATGTGAAGTCAGACTTATCTTGATTCATTATTTGTAATAATTCTTCAATTAAATCATAATTATTTTTTAATAGTCCAATTTTTTTATACATGCTATTTAACCAATATTGCCTAAATTTATTCTCAAAGCCATCTAAAATTTCTTCAACAATTTCGATGGCTTTATTTCTTTCTGGATTTATCAATGGCAAGAGACATTGGCCAAGACAGGCAATATTCCACTGGGCTATATTTGGTTGATTACCATAGGCATAACGACCATGAAGATCGATCGAACTAAAAACGGTATTAGGATTATAGTTATCCATAAAGGCGCATGGACCATAATCAATCGTTTCACCAGATATAGACGTGTTATCAGTATTCATAACTCCATGTATAAAACCAACATGCATCCACTTAGCAATAAGAGAAGCTTGATTTTCACAAACTAATTTTAAAAAATTCTGATATCGAAAGTCATCATTTTTAATGTTTGGGAAATGTCGACTAATTGCATAGTTCGTTAGCAATTTTAAATTTTCAAGATCTTTAAAAGCTGCAAAATACTCAAAGGTCCCAACACGAAGATGACTAGAAGCAACACGAGTAAGAATACCTCCAGGTAGAAGTGTTTCTCTTGAAACCATTTCCCCAGTTGTAACAATTGCTAACGAACGTGTTGTTGGTATATTAAGAGCATGCATAGCTTCACTTATAATGTATTCCCTGATTACAGGGCCAAGAGGAGCACGGCCATCTCCTCCTCGTGAATAGCAGGTTTGACCAGAGCCTTTTAGTTGAATATCAAAACGACGACCATTATTATTTATAATTTCGCCAAGCAGAACAGCTCGCCCATCACCCAACTGCGGGACAAAATGACCAAATTGATGACCAGCATAGGCCAAGGCTATAGGCTCTGAACCTTTTAGTATTTTGTTTCCTGAAAAAATTACACTGAATAGATTTTCATTTTTTTCTAGATTTAAACCAATTTCTTTTGCCAGAGGATCGTTAAATTGAATCAGACTCGGTTCTTTAACTGCAACCGGGTTTATACGTTCAAAGAAAATATCTGGTAGCTTTGAATAACTGTTATCAAAATTAATCATAATTTTCTACGGAGTATTAGGCCCATAATTTTTAATTCTCCAATAAATCACTAAGTATTTTACTTTCGCCTATTTTTAATAAAATAGCATCATTTTTACCAAAGCCATATTCCCCAGCTGCATTTTTAAAACGTATTGGAGGTTCAAAAGGATCCTCTAAAGAAAGTAGAACTGTTCCCCAATGCATTCCCAAAACTTTTTTACTTTTAAGGTCTTGTGCAATATTGAGGGCCTCCTCTGGCGTTGTATGGTAAATGGACTTTTCAAACATAGGTCTAAAATCATAAGCCCCTATGTTAATAAAGACTAAATCGATAGGACCAAATTTTTCACCTAATTCCTTATAAATATTTCCATAGCCAGTATCGCAGGAGAAAAATAATTTCATTCCTTTGTATTCGATTAAAAAACTTCCCCACAATGTTTTATTTTTATCCATCGGTGTTCGCTTTGACCAGTGAATTGCAGGTAGCATTGTTATTATTAAGTCGTTAACTCTTTTTTTTTGATACCAGTCCATTTCTTCAACATCATTAAACCCATTTTCTGTAAAATATTTACTTAGTTTTAGTGGCGTTAATACTTTTGAACTCTTATGGGGAAAATTCTTTACTGTTCTGTAATCTAAATGATCATAATGATTATGTGTTAACAGAAATAAATTAGTCTCAGGGATATCGTTCAACGTAATCGCAGGTTTAACGTATCTTTTTGGGCCAAAAATTAAAGGCCCCGCATTTTTGGAAAAATAAGGATCAGTAATAATTGTAGTAGAGCCTAATTTAATTAGAAAAGTTGCATGACCAATCCAAACTATGTAGTCATCTTTTTCTAATTTTTTAATATTTTCAAGAACTTTATTTTTATCTACGGCATGTTTTTCTGGAATATTAACCTCTATCTTTCTTTTTTCTTTCTGAAATGTAAAGAATGAAAATTTTTTATCTGGAGAAAGCTCAGGACTTCCTTTAGGGTTTCGAAACGTATTTTCATCTGTATGGTGGTAGGGTTTTTCTAACATACTTTCAGCAAAAATCGGCATAGTTAAGAAAAATAACATAATAATTTTTATGTATTTAATTTTTTTCATTTTCTTTTTGAGATAAACGTTTTAATTTTTATGGTGTTCTTTCTCTATCAGAAATAATTTGTTGCAGTCACAGAACACATTCCATTCGTTAGCTCAACTTTAACAACAGGCTCAGATGTGGGGGACAGGGTTAATTTAATCTCAATTACAGCACTACCTTTCCCGTCATTTGTATAGATAGTTCCTGAGTTGTTTTCTGTAGCAATGAAGGGGGAAAATCCATCATCCGTATTGTATTTGAATTCAGCAGTACAATTGATTTCAACATCCACAATTTCATCGCAATAAGATTCTACAATCACATCAAATTTTGCGCTACAAGACTCATAGCCACTAATAGTTATACTATCCTTACATTCCATATTGACGTCGATGATATTTAAATCAACATTTTCTAATTCAAGATTACATTTATTTTTCTCGCTTTTAATAGGAGGGAATTTATTATTTGAGTTTGAATCAACCATTTTTAGATGTATCGATGAAACATAGCCAATCTCATCTCCTTCAAGTGTAGTTTTTGCCCATTCACCTGATGTAGAAGTTACTAAAATTTGTTGGCCTCTAAATAAAGAGCCAATGATTCTTCCTTCATTACTAGGGATAGATCTAATATTTAATGAGCTAGCAATTACTTCGGCGGTGTACATCACTTCTGCACTTACAGGAAGATATACAAAAAATAGAAGTGTATTAAAAATTAGTATTTTCATTTATATAAATAATAATTTTTTTAAGTAATAAATTGATTCCAATTAAAACTTTTATCAGCGATGACCAAGAATGATGGATTGATTAATGAGTCCTTTGTATTATATTTAATTGGGTTTAAATTTTTGTCAACAACTACTCCGCCAGATTCTTCAACAATGCATTGAGCTGCGGCTGTATCCCATTCTGAAGTTGGGCCAAATCGTGGGTATATATCTGCTTTACCTTCAGCGACTAGGCAAAATTTCTTCGAGCTACCAACTGACAGGACTTTTGAATTTTTTATTTTAGAAATAAAGTATTTTTGTTTTTGATTTCCATGAGAACGGCTGCTGGCAATTGTAATATTATTTTTATTCACTTTTCTAACAGAAATTCTTTTAATTTTATTTTTTCTATCATGTCTACGGGCGCCATAATTAATAGCCGCCGTATAACTTGTATTGATTACGGGGATATGAACGACACCTAAAACAGATTGATGCCCATCAATTAGCGCTATATTTACTGTGAATTCATCATTTTTTTTAATAAATTCTCGAGTTCCATCAAGCGGGTCAACAAGCCAATATTGCGTCCATTTTTTTCGTTCATAAAAATCAATATAAGAGGATTCTTCAGATAAAACAGGGATATCTGGAGTGAGCAGCGAAAGACTCCGGCAAATTACTTTATGTGCCGCAGTATCAGCTATTGTTAGCGGCGAATTATCCTCTTTATTAGTGACAGAGAAATCTGTTTTATATATTTCTAAAATTTTTTCTCCGGCTTTACGAGCTATATTATCTATTTCAACTAGTAATTTTGGTAAATTATTGTGATCAATTTTATTCATTTGTATAGCTTTGTTATCCTAATATACATAAAAATCTATTCTATCTGTCTTTAGAAAACATGAAACCCAAAATTAACTGGAAAGAGATAAAAACAGTATTATTGGATATGGATGGGACATTACTCGATCTGTATTTTGATTACTATTTTTGGCAAGAATATTTGCCCGAGCAATGGGCTAAGCAGAATAATATGAATACCAAGACGGCAAAGATCAAATTATTAGATTGGTATCGACAGGAATCAGGCACACTATCTTGGTATTGCCTCGATTTTTGGACTGAGAAACTAAATTTTGATGTATTTGCACTAAAGGCCGATGTTAGGCATTTGATAAAATATAGACCTTATGCAGAATCTTTTTTAAAACGACTAAATACTTTGGATCTTTCTTTAACAATGGTAACTAACGCTCATGAGAAGTTAGTTAAGATGAAAGCCGATGAAACAGGAATCGATACCTTTTTTAATCAAATAATTAGCTCGCATTCAATTGGCTATGCTAAGGAGGAGCATGCTTTTTGGGAAAAATTAACAGCAAAAATTTCATTTAATGTTAATGAAACTTTGCTAATTGATGACAATTTAACTGTATTAAGAACTGCTAGAGAATTTGGGATCAAGCATCTTTATACAGTGACAAAGCCTGATAGCCATAGACCAAAACAAAATTCAGAGGAATTTGAATCAATCGATTCTTTTAACGAAATTGATTTTTAAAAATGTTATTTTAAACCGTAACAAATATCCCAAACTTTATGATCTAATTTTTTACTACGACACTCATATCGTGTTTCAATTCTCCAAGATGGTCTTGGTGAAAAATTATTTTTACCGGCCAGATTAATTAACCCTGGGTCGCTATTACCAAGTTCTCTAATATAATTTGCGTAATCCTCCCAATCAGTCGCGATATGTAAACGTCCATACATAGCAAGTCTCATTTTTATTAGTTTTACTAATTCTTTGTTGATGAGACGACGTTTGTGGTGTCTTTTTTTTGGCCATGGATCAGGGAAAAAGATGAAAATTTGAGTTAACGAGCGATCCGGTATTTGTTCCTGAAGTATATCTATTACATCGTATTTAATAATTTTTATATTAGTTAATCTATCTTCTTCTATTTTATTTAGTAATCTTCCTATTCCGGGCCGATGCACTTCTACTGCCAAATAATTATTTTCTGGATGTGATATTGCATGATTGACAGTTGATTCACCAGATCCAACACCAATATCTAAAATTATTGGCCCATGCCGTTTGAAAATTTTTTCTAAATTAATTATTTTAGAATCATATTCAATACCATATTTAATCCAATAATTATCTAAACCACGAAGCTGTGATTTTGTAAGACGCCCCTCTCTTTTTACATAACTTCTTATTGGTTTTTTTACTACTGTATTATTTTTCATATATTAATTTAATTAATTTCAGGGAAGAAAAAATCAAAAGAATCTCCCATCAATGGGCGATGAGGCACTTGCGTAGGCCCTTTTTGGCATACGTCCAGCCAGATATGCTTCTCTTCCAGCTTGAATAGCTTTTTTCATTGCACCTGCCATTAGTATAGGGTTCTTAGCTTCTGCAATAGCTGTATTCATGAGCACACCATCACACCCAAGTTCCATTGCGATTGATGCATCCGATGCAGTACCTACACCAGCATCGACAATTATTGGGACCGATGCGTTTTCAACTATGCTGCGAATATTGTAAGGATTTTGAATACCTAGACCGGAACCAATTGGTGCCGCAAGCGGCATTACCGCCACACAACCAATTTCTTCAAAACGCTTTGCGATTATTGGATCATCGGTCGTATATACCATAACTTTAAAATTATCGTTAACGAGTTTTTCTGCAGCGTATAAAGTCTGAGTAATATCGGGGAAAAGCGTTTTTTTATCAGCCAATACTTCAAGTTTTACTAGGGCATGACCATCTAATAATTCCCTTGCTAATTGGCAAGTCCTAATGGCAGAATCAGCATCGTAGCAACCTGCGGTATTAGGCAAAATAGTAAATTTGTCAGGTGAAATTATATCAAGAAGATTCGGTTCATTTTTTTCTTGACCAATATTAGTACGTCTAATTGCTACTGTGACAATTTCTGCCCCACTTTTATCGATAGCAGATTTTGCTTCTTGTGTATTTTTGTATTTACCGGTGCCGACAAGTAATCTGGAAGAATAAATTGAGTCCGCTATTTTAAATATATTCTTATCAGAATTTGCCATAGGTATCTTTCAGATCAAGCAATATCATTTTACCCACCACCAATAGCTTGAACAATTTCAATTTTATCTCCACTATTTATTCTTTTGTTACTATACTGACTTCTTGGAATAATATTTTGATTTATCTCAATAGCATACTTACCATTTAGATCGAGATTTTTAATAAGAGAGTCTACCGAGCAATTATTTTTTACTGAATAAGAGGAACCGTTTAGTAAAACTTTCATTTCAAATTATTAATCAAGACTTATTTCCAGCGCTTCTTTTGCAACAAAACATTTTAATGACGAGTTCCTGCTTTTTATAATTTTTTGACACTCTTTCTGAATACCACTAATTATTTCATCATCATTATTTGGGTCATGAGAAAATAAATATAAGTTCTTAACATTAGCATCAATTGCCATATTTATGACATCTATGTAACACGAATGCCCCCAGCCTTTTTTCTTTTTATAATCCTCGGGCGTATATTGTGCATCATGAATTAAAATATCTGTATTAAGTATGTTTTTAACTTCTGACATATATTCTTCTTGATTCATTTGTGTGAACATAATGGTTTCTTCTTCGGTAAAACCTTTTGTATTTTCTTTTATTGATTTATCGAGAAACAAACATTCATTATCTGGAATATATATTATAGTTTTGTTTTTGGCCTGTATATTGTATCCATAGGTTATTCCTGGGTGGTGAGCACTATAATATGTAATTTCTATAGGACCGTGTTTTATTTTTTTCTGTTTTGGATCGATATAAGTTATGTTTGCCATCCATTCTTCAGTACCCACAGGAAAGTAAGGCGCTTTCATCTGGTTATCAATATATTTTTTTACTATCTCTTTTGAATTACCAGGACCAAAAAAATTTATATTATATTTAGAAATAAATGCAGGTGTAAAAAAAGGTAACCCGGAAATATGGTCCCAATGAAAATGTGACAGCAAGATTAATAGTCGATCATATTTTCTATCAGCTACCAATTTATTTCCGAGCGGTATAATTCCTGTGCCGGCGTCACAGATAAGCACATGATCATCAACATTAATCTCAACACAGGGCGTATTGCCACCTACTTCTAGGTGGGTCCTAAATGGGGCGGTATATGAACCCCGCACACCCCAGAAGCGAATATAGGACTTTGTCATACGCTAATATTTACCGTGTATTGGATGAAAAACTAATTATTATTATTTTATATGGTCGAGCATTATACTAGTAATAGATCGCATTGACATTGGTTTAACAATAAAATCAAGCGCTCCCAGCTCAGAGGCGATCGTCCGATCTTGTGAATAATCCTTTGATGTAATCATAATTACTGGAGTATCGTTATGGAGGGGCAGCTTCCTCAATTCCTCGAGAAAGGTGAGTCCATTTTTGTCTGGCATAATAATATTTAAGAAAAGTAAACTGGGTTTATTATCTTTAAGATACCCCATTGCATCATCTGTATTTCCATAGGCTTTTAAATCAATCGACAAGTTATCCATACTCCGCAAAAAAAATTTATGAGAAGTTGGATTATCATCAACAAGGACTACAGTTCGTTTGTATTCACCCATTACTAGACCACATCCATTAATATTTAATGCTGTACTAAAATTAGTACCAGCCGTTTTTTTGTGTATATTATAGGGCTAAAATATCAGAATTTGATGACTTATTATCGGGTGACAAGAAGATTTAGTGACGTAGTTCAACTTTTTTGTAAATTAGTTTGGTATTTTGCGATGTAATTGAGTGTTTTTTCGTTTTATCTGGATTAAATTTACATAGACTTATTTTCAATTTTTTGCTCTATACTTACTATAGAACTCACATTATTTTCAGATAATTTGATTTTTATTTCGTTCAACTTTTCTTTATCTTCAAATGGACCAACATAAACTCGATAAATTATACCTTTATCAATAATATTTTTTTTATCTATATATGCAGAAAGCCCTAAAAAAGCAAGTTTTGCTTCTAATGCATCGGCTGATTTAAAATTTTTAAAAGACCCAACTTGGAGTATGTATATAGTACGTGACTTATCTTCATTAGCATCTATTATTTCTTTGTATTCTTTTTTGGGAATTTTTGTTACTTGTCGTTCTTCTAATATAGTTGGAAAATCAAATATTATTTCCGTGTTTGTAATTTTATCATTATTGTTTTTCTTTTTTATATCATCTTTATCAGTTATAGCTAACGTGGATTCTCCATTATATATTTTATTAAAATGATTGAAAAAAATAGTGCTCGTAATAAATACACCCAATACTAGCCCTATTAAAAATATAAATAAGTTGCTTGCATTCTTTATTTCAGGATCTGATTTCTTATTATTTCTTAAATTTTTGTAATCTCTTGACATTACATTTCCTGAGGAGAACTAACGCCTAGTTGAAATAATCCATTTTTTATTACTTGTTTTGTTGCGTCTATTAGTGAAAGACGCGCATTTCTAATTATGTCGTCATCAACTAAGAATTTATTTGCGTTATAGTATGTATGAAAATCATTAGCTAGTTCTTTTAAATAATATGCTAGTTGATGTGGTTCAAAGTTAATTGCTGCATTTTCAATCACATCAGGATATCTAGCAAGAGAAGTGAGTAATTTAATTTCATGAGGTTCGGACAAAACGTGTAAATCCGAAAGTTTTTCTGATTTTATAAAAGAATAGTCCTTTTTCTTCATTTCACGAAAGACACTACAAATTCTTGCATGTGCATATTGTATGTAATATACCGGATTGTCATTTGATTCTGATTTTGCGAGTTCTAGATCAAAGTCTAAATGTTGTTCATTTTTTCTCATAATGTAGAAGAAACGTGCAGCATCTTTGCCAACTTCCTCCACTAATTCTTTAAGGGTGATAAATTCTCCAGATCTTGTCGACATTGACAATTTTTCTTTACCTCTAAAGAGGGCGGCAAATTGTACAAGCAGTATTTTTATCACATCAGGAGAATATTCAAGGGCCTTCATCGAGGCCTTAACTCTTTCAATATATCCATGATGATCGGCTCCCCAAATATTAATTATTTTTTTATAACCACGTTCAAATTTCGACACATGATAAGCAATATCGGAAGCAAAATAAGTAGTTTGTCCATTCTCTCTTACTAATACACGATCTTTTTCATCTTCGAGCTTGCTAGAACGGAACCATTTTGCATTATCTTTTTCATAAACCCATGATTTGTCATTAAGATCCGAGATACACTGGCTAACTATATTCTTTTTTGTTAAAGAATTTTCTGAATACCAACTATCAAATTTAACACCAAAATCATACAGGTCGTTTTTAATTGATGATAAAATTGATTCTAAAGATGTTTCAAAAACCATACGATATTTCTCATCTCCGAGTACGCTTTCGCAATGTTTAATTAATTCATCAATATTTTTATCTGCGTCCTCTTTCTCATCTAGAATATTCTGAATATCTTTGTGTGGTGCTATAAATTCTTTTTCAAATTTATTTTTTAAATCAATAGCAATATTAATTATATAGTTACCTTTATAAGCATTTTCAGGGAATGGAACTTCTTTTTCGAATTGTTGTAAGTAACGTAACCAAACGCTAACAGTTAGAATATTCACTTGTCTTCCCGAGTCATTTACATAATATTCGCTGTGAACATCAAAGCCGGTTTTTTTTAACAAGTTACAGATAGCTGCTCCATAAGCAGCCCCCCTACCGTGACCAACGTGTAAAGGCCCAGTAGGGTTTGCGGAGACAAATTCAACTAACGTAGGTTTGTTCCCTCCAATTTCAGAATTTCCATATAAATCACCATTTTTTAAAATATCTAAGATGACTGATTGATATGAATCTTGGTTGAGAAAGAAATTAATAAATCCTGGACCCGCAATCTCTGTGCGTTTTATCAAATGCGATTTTGGAAGATTTTCAGAGATTTTGTTTGCCAATTCACGTGGAGCACATTTACAGCTTTTTGCTAGTACCATTGCTATATTAGATGCAAAATCACCGTGCGCAGGATCACGACCGTATTCAATTTTGATGTCGTTTTTATTAATTGTAATTTCAATCCCCTCGGATTTGAGTATTTGTAGGGATTGATTAATTAATTCTTGAAGTCGTTTTTTCAATTAAGCCATCTCAAAAAAAGTGGCATTATTGTATTCGTTTTAACAAAGCAAGAGAAGTTGATTAGGCAGATCTATTTAACTACAGTTAATCCAAGAATTTCCCAATCTTGCATACCACCACGATACCATTTAAGTTTCTCAGCCGGATAACCAAATCTTAGCAAGGTTTTAATGCTGGAGGGTGATTGACCACACCACATGCCGTTACAGAATAAAACGAGTGTTTTTGCATTTGAAAAATTCCATAAGCCTTCAATATTTATTGCGCCAAACTTTTTTTCCAGAAGTTCCGCTACTTCGAAAGGGTCAGCTCCGGCTTCTGGTTTTAATAAAGTCCAAGGGATATTGATTGACCCTGGGATCGTACCTTTTTTAACCCAATCTTTAGTACGCGAATCAATAATAAGAATTGAATTATCACCACTTGAACTTTTTTTTAAGTAGTTTAATAACTCTAGTTCTCCTATTGTCTCGACACCGTTTCCGAGATTATATGGTTGTATACAGAATGGTGGGCATTTTCTGGAAGTTTTTGCGTATTCAGAATTAACTAGATTATCTAGCGACTGATTTCTCTGAATTCTTACTTCTTTTCCGTTATGTTCTACATCTATGAAGCTAATTTCATTAGTTATATTAACATCAAGCCCACCGCTTGATACTGTCGAAGTATTTGTTATTAGCAAGAAAGCGACGAGGATTAATAAGTAATTTTTTAATATTTGACTCATTTTTTGCCTAATTCATATTTTGAGGGTCTATATCTAAAGACCATCTAACTTTTTTGGAGTTCTTCATTTTTTCAATTTTTTGCAACCATTTATCTAAATGTGCATGTAATAACTTTCTGTTAGTTGCTTGTATAATTAATTGATAACGAAAGCGGCCACCATACTTTTCTATCAAGGCTGGAACTGGACCAAACAGTAACAGTGTGTCCCCCGATAATTGTTTTAATCTCATACTTGCATTTTTAATGAAGTATTTTACTTGTTCAATATTATGCGCTTCTACCCTTAATAATGCCATGTGTGAATGCGGCGGTAATGATGAGAGTTTTCTTTCTTTTAATAGCGATTTAGCGAGATGATTATATCCATGTTTAATTAGATTATGAAACAGCGGGTGATTAGGATTATATGTTTGAACAATGACAGTGCCTTTTTTCTTTCCTCTTCCTGTTCGGCCGCTCACCTGCATAAAGAGTTGTGCTAATCTTTCTGTGGCACGAAAATCAGTTGAAAATAATCCGCGGTCTGCATCAACGATGGCAGCTAAAGTAACATTTGGGAAATGATGCCCTTTTGCGATCATCTGTGTACCAACTAAAATGTCAATATTGCCTGAGTGCATTCTGTTTAAAAAAATATTCATTGAGTCTTTTTTTTGTGTTGTATCTCGATCTATCCTAGCGATGTTTACCTTAGGAAATTTTTCTAAAAGAACCTCTTCTATTCGTTCAGTACCATGACCAAGTCTAAGTAGTTCTGATTTACACAAGGGGCAATCCTTTATATTTTTTTTCGATGAACCACAATGATGGCAATTAAGACGATTATTTGATTTATGGTATGTGAGTGGTATTTCACATCTATTACATTGCGCCTTCCATCCGCAATGGTGACAGTAAAGATGTGTCGCATAACCTCTTCTATTTAAGAATAATAAGATTTGGTTATTAAGTTCTAAATTTTTTTCAATTTCATCAATAAGCATTTGTGATAATGGACCATACATTTTTTTATTTTGTATATCTAATAATTGGTACTTTGGTTGTTTAGCAACCCCAGCTCTGGTTGGCAAAACTAAATGTATATACTTACTTTCTACAGCATTATTAAGGGTTTCTAGTGAAGGAGTAGCGGAACCCAGTATTGCGGGGACACCGTCTCGTTTTGCACGAACAATCATTAAATCTCTTGCCGAGTATTGAAAACCATTATGCTGTTTGTAAGATAGATCATGTTCTTCATCCGCAATATAGATTCCGGGGTTTAAAAGTGGGGTCCAAACTGCAGAACGTGTTCCTAGTATAATTTTTGCCTTACCGGTTTTCGCATCTTGCCAGTATTTGAGCCGTTCAATATCAGAAAGGCCGGAATGTTGTATAGCTATATCTACTTTAAAGCGGTCTTTAAAACGCTGAATTAATTGAGGTGTTAAACCAATCTCTGGTAGTAAAACTAAACACTGTTTTCCAGATTTGATTACAATATCCATTACGGACATGTAAACTTCGGTTTTACCGCTACCAGTTAAACCATCAAGTAGAAAAACTGAATGGTTGTTTATCGAATTACAAACTGTATTTATAGCTTTCTTTTGGTCTTTATTTAGTTTAACAGCTCTCTTATTTATTTTTACCAAGTTGCTCGAATTTTTTTTTGTTTCCTTTCGTATTAGACCTCTTTTCTCAAGAGCATTAAGTGAGCGTTTTGCTCCAGGAAAAATTTTGTTCAGATCAAATTGACTAATTGATACCTTACTTTTCTTTAAATGGCCCAATATTTTAATTTGAGTTGGTGAAATTTTTTTACTATTTACATTGGGCAGGCTATTATTTTTTGATAAAGACCAAAAACTATCTTCATAATTGGTTATAGAATTATTTTTTCTAAGTAATGCTGGTAAGGCGTTGTGAATTACCTCACCAATTGGGTGATGATAGTAGTTACTAGCCCAAAGCAATAAATTTAAATGTTCAGTATTGATTATCGGGCAGTCATCTAAAATGTTATTAATTCTTTTTAATTTATGCTCAGGATGGTCTGTTTTATTGTTTATTGAAACAATAAAACCAGTGACATTCTTTTGTCGACCAAATGATACCGAAACCCTTAAGCCTGGTTTAAGAATCTTATGGTTAGTATTTTTATCAGGCAAATAATCAAACAAGCATCTTAGCGGCGTAGGTATAGCAACGCTTAAAAAAATATTTTTGACTGTCATGAATAAAAATCTTTTGTATAGGTAAACTAAAACAATTGTTCTGGAATAGATATGGCCCCATCATCTTTTAGTAGGAGATCAGACTGCTGTTTTTTGTTTAGTGATTTTGGGGCATTCTCTAATCTAAATACTTCAAATATTGCATCAGGATTTTCAGCATTTGTCACTTCTCCAGTTTTAGAGTCTACACGAACTGTAACCAGACCTTTTGGTCTTTGTATTACAGATTGTGGCATTCCCTTAAGAGCTTCTCTCATATAGTCAATCCACATTGGTAGTGCGGCACGCCCTCCAGTTTCACGAATACCCAGAGGCTTAAATTTATCAAATCCAACCCAGCTCACTGTAACAATGTTCGAATTAAACCCAGAAAACCAAGCATCATGCTGATCATTTGTTGTTCCTGTTTTCCCAGAAAGATCATCACGTTGTAGTTCTAATGCCCTTCTTCCCGTACCATATTTTATAACATCTTGTGTTATTGAGTTCATAATCCAGATATTTTTAGCATCAACAACACGAGGCGAATATATTGTATTTAGAAGGCTATCATCCCTATAGGGTGACACCGGTCCATCCTCCTCTTCAGGCGTATCAATTTCTTCGGTTGAAGATTTTTCTTTCTGAATATCAATACATTGATTACATACAACCAGCGGGTTAGCTCGAAAAATTATTTTATCAGCATAAGTCTTAGTTTCATTTATAAAATATGGTTCTACTAAAAAACCTCCATTAGCAAAGACCGAATATCCCCTAACTAATCCCCATGGCGATAACTCTGCGCTTCCCAATGCGAGAGAAAGATTTTTTGGGAGTTGTTCAATATCAAACCCAAATTGTTTTATATGGTTAAGTGCAAATGGAATACCGATAGAGTGTAATAGTCTTATTGAAACTAAATTACGCGAATGTATTAATGCTTCACGTAATCTAGTCGGACCATGACTTTTTCTACTATAATTTTCTGGTCTCCATTCATCTTCAATGCCAGGATCTTCAAAAACAACCGGCGCATCATTTATTATACTGGCAGAAGTTTTACCCGCTTCGAGCGCAGCTGAATATATGAATGGTTTAAATCCAGAGCCAGCTTGTCTTTTTGCTTGAGTTACATGGTTAAACTTATTTTTAAAGTAATTAAAGCCACCAACTAAAGCAAACACAGATCCATCATTGGGAGAAATAGAGATTAATCCACCCTCAACATTGGGGATCTGTGATAATACCCATTCATTATTTTCAGTTTTAAATAGGCGAACAATATCTCCGGGTTTTAAAAATTCACTGGCTTTTTTTAGTTTTTGCCCTCTTCTATTTTCAGAAATATATTTTCTTGCCCATTTCAGACCTTCCCAATTAATTTCTACTTCACCAGTATTTAGAACATACACATTGGCAGATTTTTCATTTACATTTTTTACTAGCCCCGGGTAAAGATTGCTAAATACCGGAAAGGTTTTTAGAATATTAATAATATCTTCTTCGCTTTTTAACTCAATATTATCGATAAACTGCTCGGGGCCACGGTAGCCATGCCTTTTGTCGTATCCTAGCAATGCATCTCTAAGTGCTTTATTAGCAGCTCTTTGATTCCGATCTTTTATAGTCGTTGTAACTATTAAGCCATTGGTATAGGCATCTTCCCCATATCTCTGGGTTAGATCATTTCTTACCATTTCTGCTAAATAATGAGCTTCAATCTCTGGCGTTGGAATGTGTAAGCTTGCGCTAATCGGAGCTCTTTTAGCTTCTTCAAATTCTTCTTCTGATATAT
>Ga0066372_10000345_pt1 | contig 17055 bp, 13 predicted proteins | sample Knorr_S15_td_250_FD_77011 | JGI IMG/M metagenome (GOLD analysis project Ga0066372, IMG submission 77011) | Marine microbial communities from Southern Atlantic Ocean transect - Knorr_S15_td_250_ad_251m_LV_A | ecosystem: Environmental > Aquatic > Marine > Oceanic | place: Southern Atlantic ocean... | reverse complement strand
AAGATGCGCCCTTCACGGCGTTGAGTGCCATTGACGCGCAAAGCGGCATAGCCCGCGCTGAAATCGTGGGAACGCCACCCGACGATCGCTTCCCCGAGCACGAGGGTTCCCGATCCACTTCCATCGGCAAGGATCGCATTCAAGGGTGGGAATTGGTCATCGTGCGCGAAACGGCACTCGGCGATCTCGAGGCCCGGATGGATCGATCCTACGGCGTCCTCGATATCGTTACGCAGATAGGGAGACGACCGAGGAGACAAGGGTGCTGACAATCGAACCACGAGTTCAACCTCGACGAGGGGGTGAAGCAGCCTGCGGCCTTCGAGTCGCATCGGTGAGAGGTGGATCTGCGGCTCGTAGACGGGACCGTAGATCGGTGCGTTCGCCCGCAACCGCCTTTGCATCTCCGGCTTGAACGCTGCAATTTTCCATCCAGCGACGTTCCAGCCAAGGCGGCGCGACACCTCACGCGACACTCGATACGCCGCATCCGTATCGCCTGGAACGAGGTCGGACGCCAACCCACTTTGCTGCTGGTTTTCGAAACGAAGGGCGGTAAGCAGTTCCGCTAAACGCTCGTTCTCAACGGTTAGGGCTATGTCCATAGGGCAGTATCCACAGTGTCGACAGAGGTGAGCAACGTGCTGGTATGCACTTGCGTAAGGACGATCGTTTCTCCCTTACCCCTCATTTCGCAATACCACCTTCTCCAACTCTTACCAGGTATGTCAATAAACCTCATGATGAATTTCCTTCACTTTAGTGAGTAACGTTGTAACTATACTCAAAAAAAGTACTGGGGAATTTTTGGGCAAAAAAAGAACGCCCCGTAAGGCGCTTCAATAATTTCGAAATCAATTCAACCATTATAACATAAATCGAATGTCTTATGTTGAACTATGCGCATTTGGTGGTGAAGTAGGCTCAAAATACCCCTACGAAATGACATGCTTTCTGAGGCATTGGCCCCTTTTTTGGGCCAATCTAACTACCCAAGAAAACATGAATCCCTTATGTATCAAGAGAAAGAGGCTAATCAGACGAGACGTAATCTTGATCGCGTACTTCTTTGAATGCATTCCATCCTTCTTTTTCGCGAATCTGATGCTGTCGATCAGCGTTTTCATCACCTTTTTCAATTAAGGTGGTGATTTCGGGAACATCCTGATACATAATTGCGTCATCAAAGCCAGCAAGTTCATAAACTCTTCGAATGATTGCCTTATTACTTCGCACGGTATTTTGCGGGAGCTTAGATAACTTGTCAGCCCAAGTACGAGCGGTCGTAATAAGATCTTCATCAGCAACAATTTTATTAACCAGTCCTAGCTCTAAGGCTTCTTGTGCGGTCAGAGTCTCACCAAGCATCAGGATTTCTTTGGCCTTTTTTAACCCTACTAAAAAAGGTGTAATTAGCATGGGGATGCCAAAACCGTGTCGGATCTGGATCTCACCCATCTTAACGTTTTCAGATGCGATAGTGAAATCGCAAACACCTGCCAACTCAAAACCCTGTCCGACAGCGTGACCGCGGATGGCAGCAATAACTGGTTTATTCATTTTCCAAATATAAGTTTGCACGTCAGTGCCTGAAGGTCCCGGTTCATCATCAGGATATAAGTGTGACCACATGTCACCGCCTGCGGAGAAGGCTCGACCAGCTCCCGTGAGAATTACGACTGAGACCTCATCGTCAATATCAGCCCTCTGAAGTGCGTCTAGAAGGAGTCTTTGCACATTTTTATTTAGCGCATTTAGAACTAGTGGTCGATTTAGAGTGATTGTTCGGATGCTGTTGGTTGTCTGAGTCAGTACGTCATCATTGGACGGGGGTGGGATCGGAATGCCGTCTGGAGTTTTTTGCCAAGTGTCCGTGTTTGTATTGCTGGTCATAGGGCGTTCTCCATCAGGAATTTTCTGGTGTTTTCACCATTTTAGCTGAACGACTAAGCAATCGCTTGGTTCGACTAAATCCGAATATTCGCTTATAAAAATTGTTGCGGATAGAGTTTAGGTGAGTGAGAGCTATTCGTGCGAACAAATGTAACTACGATACTTACTAGCAAATTCCCCTAAGGCAAGTTTCGTGAAAAGTAAGTTTAAAGATCTCGGTGTACCCGAATCATTGGTGCAAGTGCTTTTGGACCGCGGCATCGGTGACCCGTTCGAAATTCAGATGGCGACGATTCCCGATGCGCTGGCTGGACTAGATATATGTGGACGAGCTCCAACGGGCTCAGGCAAAACGATTGCGTTTGGCATTCCATTGGTAGTACGAGCGCCGAAGGGGTATTCGCAAGAACCGACTTCCCTAATACTTGCTCCAACCAGAGAACTCGCCGAGCAGATCACTACGGTAATCAGGCCCCTCGCACGAATGATGGAACGAACAATCCTCTCGGTATATGGTGGTGTGAATATGCGTCAGCAAATCGACCGACTTGCCAAAGGGGTTGATATTGTTGTGGCGTGTCCAGGTAGACTGAATGACCTATTGGAACAAGGAGCACTTACCCTCGAGAAGGTAGAAATAGTAGTTATTGATGAAGCAGATCGTATGGCAGACATGGGATTTTTACCACAAGTTCGGAAGCTATTAGACCAGACTCTTGCCGATCGGCAGACGGTATTATTTTCGGCCACTCTTGATGGAGACGTTGCCGTGCTTACAAAGGACTATCAGAAGAATCCTGTAAGACATGAGGTAGGTTCGAAGAAGCCTGATATTCATTCAATGGAACATAAATTTTGGTCAGTGAATCGTCCAGATCGAATTCCAGTAACTGTGCATGTGGTGGGGAAATATGGCAGAACACTTATTTTCACCAGAACCAAGCATGGCGCAGACCGTGCAGCTCGCCAATTAAAGCGGATGGGAGTTTCTGCGGCAGCGATTCATGGTGACCGAAGTCAACATCAACGTAAGCGCGCATTGGCTGCTTTTGCTGACGGCGAGGTCCAAACCTTGGTCGCCACTGATGTGGCGGCAAGGGGTATTCATGTAGACGATGTTGAGTGCGTTCTCCATTTCGATCCACCGGAGGACGATAAGGCTTACCTCCACAGATCTGGAAGAACTGCTCGTGCTGGTGCGAAGGGCGTGGTCATCTGCTTTGTAGATCAGGTACAACACAAAATCGTTAAGCAACTTCAACGATCGTTGGGCTTATCGATCTCAATTATTAGCCCTGAAGGCAGTGTCGATAGATCCACAAGAAATCTGATAAGTCCGGACAGAGTCTCAGATGAACCTAAGAACCGAGGGACGAGTCTAACAAAATCTCGCAGTAAGCCTAAGCGAGGCGGTGCCTCACGATCGGAGTCACGATTCGGAGACGATTCAGTACGCGACCGTCCTGCGCGCGACAAATCTCGCAGTAAGCCTAAGCGAGGTAGTGCCCCACGATTGGAGTCACGATCCGGAGATGATTCAGTACGCGACCGTCCTGCGAGCGACAAATCTCGCAGTAGGCCTAAGCGAGGTAGTGCCCCACGATCGGAGTCTGGATTCAGCAACAACTCAAACGATAGTAAGCGAAGTGGGAAGGCTAGCTACGGGAAACGCTTAAAGCGAAATCTTAAGGCATCTGGAAAACCTCGAAAGAAAAGGAATAAACCGGAAGTATCCGTTTTTTCTTAGCCGTCTAGCATTTTGCTCGTACAACTATCTGTTCTTAAATTCAGGTATCCGTTTTTCCGAAAAAGCCTTAGGGCCCTCGGTTGAATCCTCCATACCTATTAGATTTTTCTCCAGATTTTCGGCGTAGCGCTGTGCTTCCATTGAACTCATATTAGTGCCGCGATAAAGGATTTCCTTTAGATTTCTCACAGAACGTGGAGCCAAACGAGTCATTCTTTCCGCCCATTCCATTGCGGTGGGTATTAGATCATCTGGATCCACCACTTTGTTAACGAATCCCCAGTCGTAGGCTCGTTGAGCAGAGATACGTTCATCACCCCAGAGAGTTAACTCCAGCGCATTTCCTAGCCCAATGATTTTAGGTAGATGATGTACCCAACCGGCACCTTGATTCCATCGTACTTCTGCGATACCAAACTCAGCTTCCGAGGATGCGATACGCACGTCACACTGCATGGCTTGATTGAACCCGCCTGCAATAGTGAGACCATTGATAGCGGCGATCATCGGTTTCCAGCAGTTGATTTTTTCAGAGAGTGGAAACATGTCCTTCAGATAATCTGGGAGTTGAACCATTGGGTCGGGCAGCCCAGCAGCCGCTGCAGCATTCCGTTCTGTTCGTTCCTTCAGATCTTGTCCGGTACAAAATGCCCGACCATTTCCAGTAAGTATTGATACCCAAGCTTCCTCATCATGCGCAAACTCCCAGTATGTTTCATAAACAGCTTTTCGTAACTCTCCGTTAAATGCGTTAAGGCGCTCCGGTCGATTTAGGGTCATAACCCAAATACGACCATTAGCTTCTTTATCCAGTTGTAGTACACCATCTTTGACACGCACCATATTGTTTCTCCCGTTCTTATTTAAGTTTGTTTGTGACAGCTTACCGAGTCAACAGAAATATATCTGAATTTTAAATTGTTGTGTTCGAAGGGGACGTCTCATATTGAGGTGGTGGGTGTCGACTCGAACGATACCCGTCGAAATGCCACGAAGAAAATCAAACCAAAGATTAATAAGATAACTCCACTTGTTTCGTATAGAAGGCTGAGGTGTGCAGACGCTATCATTGAGAGCCCGACGATCGGTCCTAGTGCGGAACCAAAGTCTTGAAATGTAGCGTAGACCGAGAGTGTTTCCGTGCGAGATATTTTCTGTGCGATTTCGCCAGCCAACGCAAGTAGTTGCATGTTAAGCAATACTCCACCAGTGAATGCAAGTATCAGAAGAATGAGCATATTCAATGCGTTCAGATCTACTCCTAGTCCCATGACACAGCTCGCCGAGAATATGAGTGTGATGAGAAGGACCCGAATGCGCCCATATTTATCAGATAGATATCCACCCATGGGTCCCACGAAGACCTCCGCAAAGCTTCGCAGGCCTAGGACTAGTCCAGTAAAACTAGTGACTCCTAGTGCAATCGTAAAAAAATTCAACTCGAGACCGTACCTGAATCGCAAATAATGGCCGATAGTTCCCGACAATATTCCAGCCCAAATTAGCCCTACCACCAAGGCACAGCAGTTAATAACCATAATCCGCGGGTTTCCTAAGATGTGTCTGTACTGACGGTTTTGTTGTTTCTTCTGAATTGTCAGTTCAGAGATTTGCTTGAGTGTTTTCTTAGACCAAATACCTGTTACTACGAGAGTGCTTAACCCAAAAACTAGTAATGCTTCTCGGTAGCCAATGTAATCAGAAAGTATTCCTCCAAAGAGCGCACCACCGATAGCGCCTATTCTTATAATTGAGGCGTTATACGATAGATTGAGGCCTAAGTTAAATTTTGAACTATGTTCAAGCGCTGTCCATTGCGCCCCAAGCCTTAGAACTGACCAGCATGCGCCCCATAATAGGCGCGCCAGTAACAGTACTAGAAAATTCGTTGAATACGCGTAGATAATAAGAACAATTAGACTGCTCCACATTGCAGATGCAAAGGGCCTACCAACTCCAAATCTTCGAACAATCTCTGAACTCATGGGGTTAGTTAATAATCGTACAAAACGATTTGCAGAGAGCAGTATTCCAACTTCAGCGATTGTGAGATGCCAGAGTTCGGGTCTGGAGGGCATCACTACATATAGCATTGCGTCACCGAGTAAAGCCGCAGCGACCGCCAGACTCGTCAGCAAGATAGTTGTATTAGGTCGTGTGAGACTGGTTTTAATTGGTATGGTCTCTTTGAGAATAGTTTTTTGTAGGTGACATCATTCTACTGGACGAGCCTTTTATTCAGTACCGCCTTATCAAATTCAACGCCCAAACCCGCTCCGGTTGGTGGAGTTATATAGCCATTTTCGAATATCAGAGGTTCTTGAAAAATCGACCTATGAAGAGGTCCTTGATTAGCCTCTTGTATGGAAAAATTCGGACTGCAGGTGTCGATTTGAATTGCCGCTGCGGCTGCAACTGGTCCACAATACATATGTGGGGCAATCACCGCATAATGTGCTTCCGCGATACCGGCTATTTTTTTTGCTTCGGTAATTCCCCCGCATTGACCTACATCTAGTTGGATAATTTGAGCTGCTTTTTTTTCTAATATTTGAGCAAATTCATATTTTGTAACAAGTCGTTCTCCCGTGGCGATCGGGATACTGGTGTGGGCTGCGACTCGTGCCATCTCCTCAAAGTTTTCTGGCGGTACGGGTTCTTCAAACCAGTATGGATGAAATGGTTCTAAAAAGTTTGCTACTCGAATGGCACTGTAAGTGGTAAGTTGACCGTGCGTACCGATACCTATTTCTAGGTCATTCCCAACAGATTTTCTAATTTGCTCAAAAATTTTTCCGGCATTTTCCATTTCGCGCAATGAAATATCTCTGGGTATTGGGTAGAGGGGCATGAACGGGTCAAATTTACATGCTGTATTTCCCTCCGCAACAAGCTGTGCAGCCACCTCACCTGCTATTTCAGGGTGGTCATTAAATTCTCGCATCCGAGGCATATAGGCGTAGGCTTTAAGTTTCTCATGATATTTACCGCCCAAAAGATTGTAAATAGGCTGGCCAGTCGCTTTCCCGGCAATATCCCAAAGTGCGATATCGATCGCACTCATTGCTGGAGTGGCATATAGGCTTGGATGCCGATAGTCATGCCTTGACGCATACATTCGATCCCAAATTCGTTCAATATTGAACGGGCTTTCACCAATGACGTATTGACTTACTAGCTCCTCGAGTAAGCTTATTTGTCCTCGTATAAATGTGGCAGCGATGCTCGATTCTCCATATGAGCTTCCAACAACACGTTCTCCAATTCCGGTAATACCTTCATCTGTGGCAAGCTCGAGAAAAAGGAAGTAGCGCCCTCCTATAAATGGTTCCTCGTTTTCTACAACAAATGTGTTTAGCCCTGTAACTTTCAAAGTTCGACTCCCTGTGATTTGTAGTTATTTACGGGCTGACTGTATTAAATCCGTGCACGCACATAAATGTTGAGTGAATAGTAGCAAAGTTCGGTGTATTTACGAGTTTGCCATTCTCCCAGAGAAATCCCAAGTGGTCACAGCGACTACATCAAGTCGAATAGCAACTTTACTATATGCCCATCACGCAGAGTCGCATACCGAATATGATTATTGTCGTAACTAAACCAGTGGGAGATAAGCATCGGAAGATTATCATTATTTAATGCAGCGATTTGGACGGGAATTTCCACCTCAGCTAGATATGTCCGAACTGTATCTAGTGACCAAGGTCCTGTTATTTTTATCGCCACGTGTTGAAAACTCCGTAAGACTCGCTATTCCCTTAGGTCGGTCCCATCTCATATCGTTGTCTAGCATCCGAGGGTTGCATAGATTCTTAAGTATTTCTTAAAGTCTTTGGAAGAAACCGTGGTTAAATTAATAAATGCAGCCTGAGCGTATTGGAGTTGTTTAGATGAACATTAGCCAGTTGTGCAAACGGTATTTAACGTTAATTCTTATCTCTGGGGCTTTGCTTGGATTGTTGGCCTGTGGCGGGAACTCCGAGCCAGATAACGGCGTCGCACGAGTTGACGACGCTGAAGCGGTACCAGCAAAAGTAGCTACCGTTCAGCAAGTCTCCCAAGAACCAGTTCAAGCGACAGCAGACGCTTTTACGGCCTGTATGTCAAATTATGGCTTTGATCTTCCCCCACCTGCCTTAAACAGTGATGGAGAAATTGATATTGAAGCCTTACGTGAGGCCGTATTATCAGATCCAAAGTTTGATCTGAAAGATGAATCTACTCGTGATGCGTTAGCAGATTGCGCTCCAGAATTAGTTGAAGTCAACGATTCTGCGGTGCGCACAGATGAAGACATAACGACCGACTTTACCACTTGTATGCGCAAAAATGGATTTAGTATTCCTGATCCAGAGCTAAATGCCGATGGTACCGTGGATACAGTGGCGTTGCGTGAGAGTGTGATTCAGGATCCAAAATTTAATTGGCAGGATCCTAAAACACAAGAGATACTGGGGGAGTGTTTGCCATTATTGCAAGGTGCCACATTTGCTCAGGAGGCTAGCGCAGAGGAGCAAGTCGAATTTCAGGACAATTTACTAAAATTTGCTGAGTGTCTTCGCTCAGATGGCGTACCGGTGTCTGATCCTGATTTTTCTGGTGGCACTAGATCTGCTATCACCTCTATGTTCGCTGGGATCGATACTCAGGATACGAAAATACAGGCGAGTATAGCTACGTGTCGCGAGGTGTACTTCGGTCAATAGTATGAAATAAATGGGCTGGAGTTGTTGGCTCTAAGTAATCGATAGGATTGGTGAATAATCAATGAAGGTATTTTTAGTTATATTATTGACCGGTATTTTGGTGGCCTCAGCGGTTTTGTTGGTCCCCCAGGAGGCTCTAAGAATTTGGGAACCTGACGCGTTACAAGTCAAGTCACTTGTGACCTCGAAAGTGAGTTTGGAACGCAAAGACTTAGTGACCTACGAAGAATTTGATGGGGTATTGGAGTACGGCGAAACGATCGCGGTTGCCACCTTCGGGAGTGGCGTTCTCACTTCAATAGCAACTGAAGGCGCTCGTTTGGAGCGTGGCTCGGTAGTCTACGGCTTTTATAGATCTGTATCTGACGCAGAAGCGTTGTCGACCGATCAGCAGATTGCATCTGCTGAGGCTGCGGTTTTACAGGCTGAGGTATCTCTTGAGAAGTTGAAAGATGGGCCGACCGCTTCAGAAATAGCAGCAGCGGAAGTCGCTATTTCGCAAGCAGAAGTTTCGCTTGAAAAATTACAGTCTGATCCTACTCAAGCTGAGATTGCGGCAGCGGAAGCCGCTATTTCACAAGCAGAAGTTTCGCTTGAAAAATTACAAGCGAAGCCCACGCAATCAGAAATAGCTGCAGCTGATGCTTCAGTTAGCCAAGCTGAAGCCAGCTTGGTCACGGCTGGTGGCAAGGTTGATACCACATGGGATGCATTTAGAGATAAGCGAACTAAGTATTGTGACGTGGTAAATCAACGTGGGTATGAGATTTGTGCTGGTACGAGTGAGGAAGAATTAATACCAATGACTGCCCTCGGCGTGAAGAACTTACGTGATCGAATGTATTTGGACAAGGCGTGGCTTACGGTCAGTACTAACTTGCTTCTAGCTGAGGAAAATTATGCGTCCGCCGTTGGTTCACGAGATTCCGCAACGAAATCTTTACAATCGGCCAAAGAGAAGCGGTCTGCCCTGAACACTGCTCCTACTACGCTCGAACTAACTCAGGCTGAGAAATCTTTACAATCGGCCAAAGAGAAGCGGTCTGCTTTAAATAATCCGCCAACTACACTAGAGCTGGCCCAAGCTAAAAAATCTTTGCAATCTGCCAAGGAGAAGCGCTCTGCTTTAAATAATCCGCCAACTACACTGGAGCTGACTCAAGCTCAAAACTCGCTAAATTCGGCCACGCAGAAGCGTTTGGCATTGGATATTCCTCCCACAACTCTCGAGTTAGAACAGTCACAAAAAAATCTTTCCAGCGTTCAAGCCTCCTTGAAGTCAGCTCTCCAGAAGAAGCAAGATTTAAAGGAAGGTCCCTCGGGAGCGATTCTTTTGTATGGAAGTAAACCTAGCTGGCGGGAATTTAAGTCGGGCATGTCCGATGGCGTCGATGTGCTACAGCTCAAGGAAAATCTTTTGGTGCTTGGATATGGAACACTCAATGAATTAGACATGGACGATAAGTTTACGCCGGCAGTTGAAGATTCAATCGCAAGAATGCAAAGAGACTATGGTTTCCAGGTAACGGGTAGGTTTGCTTTTGGAGAGGTATTATTTGTACCTGGCCCATCTTTTATCGAAGCGTCGCAAGCATTTCCCACTGTTGGAGCTGCGATAAGTCAGAACAGTACTTTAGTTTTTCTGATTCCAATGCAGGAGGTTGAGACGGAAATAGCAGAAGATGGTGGCTTTAGTGAGGTCACTGTGTCACTTCAAGGTGTATCAACACAAATTGAGGTGGGCGATCAAGATCTTCTTTCTCTGGGTTCAGAGGTCGAAATAGAGCTACCAGACGAACAGATAATCATGGGAACAGTGAGTTCTGTTGGTGAAGTAGCCGTCGTTCCACAGGATGGCCAAGGGAGCCCATATCTTGAAGTCGAAATTGATTTATTGAAAGGGATCGATTACCGGCAATGGACCGGTGCTCAAGTAAATATCTCTGTTACGAAGTCAGTTGCGACTAATGTTCTCGCGGCCCCAGTGACAAGCCTTTTGGCTTTGCTCGGTGGTGGCTACGCACTTGAGGTAGTAGGAAATGGTGCATCACGATTGGTAGCAGTGGAGGTTGGTACCTATGCCGATAATTGGGTTGAGGTGCGAGGAGCGGATCTCGACGAAAATACCGAGGTAGTTATTCCAAAATGATGCAGTCATCTACCACTCTAGACCAGTCTTTTTTTGATTCGAGCGAAGAATTTGCCCTTCAACTCTGGCAAGTGACGAAGAGCTATGATGGCACTCCGCCTGTGCATGCGCTTTCTGACGTGACCATTTCGGTAAAACATGGAGAGTTTGTTGGAATTGTAGGAGCGTCTGGAAGCGGGAAGTCAACTTTACTTCATGTGATAGGTACGCTTGCGCGTCCGACGAGTGGATCTGTTTTTATTAATGGAATGAATACGGATGGTATGTCAGATGGAGCACTATCGGGCCTTCGTTCACAAGACGTGGGATTTGTATTTCAGGAATTTTTTCTTATTTCAGGCTTGTCAGCAGTGCAAAATGTGGCGAATGGACTTCTCTATTCTGGGGTGTCGGAAGCGGAGCGCCTGCGACGGTCAGAGATAATGCTGGATAAAGTTGGTTTGGCACACAGATTGACGCACATGCCTAACGAGCTGTCAGGTGGTGAACAACAGAGAGTTGCAGTTGCTAGGGCATTAGTTCACGAGCCGTCATTTGTACTTGCCGACGAACCCACAGGGAATTTGGACTCGCGGAGTACCGAGTCCATGATGGAGCTTTTCTACAGCCTTAACAGAGAAGGAACGACGATAATTATAATCACTCATGATCGAGAGGTTGCCGAGCGATTTCCAAGGCAAGTGCTTTTGAAAGATGGAAAAATTGAATCAGATTCAGCGCTTGCCTAATGGTAAAGAGACCTGGCGTGCCTACAAATTCAGGACCTAGGAGCCGTCTCAGTATCAGAGATACATTGCGTACAGCCGCTACTGGGCCAAGGTCTCGTAAATTACGTTCAGCACTTTCTGCTCTAGGTATCACGATCGGGATTGCTGCTTTAGTTAGTGTGTTGGGTCTTTCGTCTTCAGGTAGTGCAGATTTGATAAGAGAATTAGATGCGCTGGGGACAAATTTATTAACTGTTGAAGCAGGGCAAAGTTTCGGGTCTGGTAACTCATCTCTCCCAGTTGACGCTCCTGCTAGGATTCGTCGAATTGATCCTGTATACGAGGTTGCAGCGGTCAGTAAAATAAGCGGAGGAGTGTATCGAAACGATCTGATAGATGAGGGGAGAACTCAGGGACTGACTATAATTGCCGCGGATCTGAATCTTCTAGATGCTCAACGAGGATCGATTTCTCAGGGACAGTATCTTACGTCTGCTCTTCAAGATTTTCCCGCGGTGGTATTGGGCGCAGTAGCAGCTGAAAGATTAGGCATCGTCGAATTATCAACCGCTCGATCCATTTGGCTTGGCGATGAATGGTTTGTTGTAGTAGGTATTCTCAATCCTTTACCATTGGCGGCCGACCTTGATCGTGCTGCGATAATTGGATATCCAGCAGCTGAGCGATTTTTGGATTATGAATATGAACCCGATATCATTTATGTCCGCGCATATGCGGAACATGTCTTGAACGTTCGATCTGTTATGTCTGCCACAGTTAATCCGGAAAAACCTGAAGAAGTCGAAGTGAGCAGAGCATCAGATGTTCTTGAAGCGCGAGCGGCCACCCAGAGCACATTTACTAACTTATTTTTGGGTCTGGGGGTTGTAGCACTGCTCGTTGGTGGAATTGGTATTGCTAATGTCATGGTGATTGCTGTTATCGAGCGGCGTAATGAAATTGGTCTCAGACGTGCGCTGGGTGCAACACGTTTTCACATCGCTATGCAGTTCCTTACCGAGTCATTTTTCTTATCAGCAGCAGGCGGCTTGGCCGGAGTCATGTTAGGTATTGCCGTAACTGTTGGGTATGCAATTATCCAAGATTGGGCAGTAGTGATACCGAGTTACGCACTCATCGGTGGTTTTGGATCTTCGTTAATTATTGGTGGTTTGGCAGGTTTGTATCCGTCGGTTCGAGCCGCTAGTATGTCCCCAACTGAGGCTCTCCGAACTCGTTAACCTTTTCAGGACAGGCGGCGGTGATTAATAACAGGTGTGTGACCGGATACGAATATGTTTGTTTGAGAAACTTTTGATTGCTCTGTTGTAGTTGGGAGTATACAATCGAACCTTGGTGACCTCCCCAGGTCATTTGGGTCCGGAGCCCAGACGATGTTTCCATGCTAATAAGACATAAATTTAGTTGCGTCATTAATCACGGCGTTTGCTCCGGTTGTTGAAGGAGAGAATTATGCGTTGGAAACTTATGATGCTTTTGTTGCCGGCGCTACTGGCACTGGGTGCGTGCTCAAGTAGCGATGATACTGAATCAGTGTTGACGAGTCAGTCGGCAGCAACAACAGTCGCGGCAACAACTGTCGCTGCGGCGGCGACTGAAGCTCCAGAGCCATTTAAGCTTGGTTTGATATTGGTGGGACCACGAGATGACCGAGGCTATTCGCAAGCTCATTTTGAGGGTGGAACGTACGCGGTTGAGAAATTACAGGGCGAGCTTATCGTTGTAGATAAAGTAAATCCGGCTGATTCACCGAACATCACAATTCCACAGATCGTGGATGACATGATTGCTCAGGGAGCACATCTGATTATCGCGACGTCTGACGACATGAAAGACGGAATCCTAGAAGCCGCTGCCGCTCATCCAGATGTTCCGATGATTCATGCATCTGGAGATTCTGCTTGGGCTGACGGCAAAGCCTATCACGCTGAGCTGCCGATGTTAGGTAATTTCTTTGGGCAAATGGAGTACGGCAAAATGATTGCTGGTTGTGCCGCTGCACTACAATCGGATGCAGGAAAAATCTCGTATCTTGGACCTCTGATTAATGACGAAACCCGAAGATTAGTGAGTTCTACTTACCTGGGAGCGAGACACTGCTGGACTGAAGTTTTAGGGAAATCGGCTTCTGATCTAAGCTTCAATGTTAATTGGATTGGATTCTGGTTCAATATCCCTGGATTTACTCTTGATCCAACTGTTGTAGCGAATGAGTTTTTTGCGTCAGGGAGTGACGTAATTATTTCTGGTATTGATACTACTGAGGCAATCGTTGAGGCTGGCAAAAAAGCCTCTGCGGGAGATACAGTGTGGGCAATACCCTACGATTATGAAGGCGCGTGTGCCGAAGCGCCAATGGCCTGTCTTGGGGTTCCGTATTTTAACTGGGGTCCGACCTATCTTAAGAATGCCCAATCTGTGATTGATGGTGAATTTACCGCGAGCTTCGCCTGGATTGGTCCTGATTGGAGCGACATAAACAACCATGATACAAGCACGATTGGATTCTTGAAGGGTGATGGACTTACCTCGGCAAATGCGGAAAAATTAGACGATTTTATAGCGTCATTGGGTGACGGTTCCTTGAACTTGTGGACTGGCCCATTAAATTTCCAGGACGGAAGTTCTTTCTTGGGTAGTGGTGTTGCTGCAACTGACCTTGAAATTTGGTACATGCCTAGTCTTCTCGAAGGAATGGAAGGTCCAGCGGAGTAATCGTGGAAATAACGTGTCACTGAGCTTATGAGTCTTGAACTTCGGGCTATAACTAAACGTTTCGGGTCCGTCGTTGCAAACGATACAATTTCGTTGAGCGTCGGACCCGGAGAAATTCATGGCTTGCTTGGTGAAAATGGAGCTGGTAAATCTACCCTCGTAAAAATCCTTTCAGGTTTTATCACCAGGGATCATGGGGAAATTGAGCTTGACGGCGCTAAACTCCATCTTCTTTCCCCTAATGAAGCAGTTGCAAACGGAATCGGTATATTACATCAAGAACCGCTTGTTTTTCTGCCATTTTCGGTCGTGGACAATTTTTTGATAGGGTCGCCCAAGGAATATGGTCATGCTGAGGCATACGAAGCATTATTGAGAATTAGCGAGCAGTTCGGTTTTGATCTTAATCCTGATGTGACTGCGTCGAATCTTAGTATAGGAGAGAGGCAACAGTTAGAGATTGCTCGTCTTCTCTGGTTAGGTGCACGAGTTTTAATTCTGGACGAGCCGACTACTGCAATATCTTCCACTCAGCGTGAGAAGCTTTTTGCGACGATACGCGATCTTGCAGGTAATGGGATGTCAGTAATTTTCGTGTCTCATAAACTTGAGGAAGTACAAGAACTTTGTGATCGAGTGACAATCCTACGCGAGGGAAAGATAGCAGCATCTGTCGATTTGCCGTCTCCGGTAGAGTATTTGGTGAGCAAGATGTTTGGTACTGGCGTATTGCCGGAGACTCGGGGCGCTAAGGTCAACGGCTCATCTTTGCTTGAGCTTGTGAATGCATCTGCTTCGGAACAGTCAGGACAAATTATCGATGCTAACTTGGCAGTCACACGAGGGCAGGTGATTGGTCTAGCAGGACTTGAAGGTGCGGGCCAACGAACTTTACTCCGTGCTATGGCTGGCTTCGTACCCTTTACTGAGGGAAGTTTCAGAGTTCAATCCGCTGAGATTAGTGAGCTAGATTATTTAGATCGACTGGGGCTGGGGTTTTATTATTTACCGGCAGATCGCCTCCGCGAAGGCCTTGTAAACGGACTGTCAATCACCGAGCATGTAGCATTGAGTGTCACGGATCAGTCAAAGGTTATTGATTGGAATGTGGCACGGTCAGAGGCGGCCAGACGGATCGATAAATTTTCGATAAAGGGAACGGTGGAATCTACACCTGAATCACTCTCTGGAGGGAATCAGCAACGGCTTCTGCTTGCACTTATGCCAGAGGCACCTTTGTTACTGTTGATGGAACACCCAACTAGGGGATTAGATATCGAGTCAGCAACGTGGGTTTGGAGCTATTTACTTACGTTAAGCGAATCTGGTACCAGTATTATTTTTTCATCATCTGATCTTGAAGAGCTTACTACTTATAGCGATCAGATAGCCGTCTTTTTTTCTGGAAGAATTATTGATCAATTTGATGCGTCAGAAGCAACTGTTGAAGAACTGGGTCTGCTAATTGGGGGAATACGTCGACGATGAATGTGCTTCAACAAACCAAGTACTTTGCTGTCGCAATCACTATTTCTTTGGTGGTGAGTATATTTTTTCTGTGGCTAGTTGAGGCACCATTGGTCGACACCGCGAAACTACTCGTAGAAGGTGCATTTGGTACTAATCAGAGAATCGGGGATACCTTCATGATATGGGTGCCTCTTCTTCTGGCGTCAGCATCCTTGGTGGTTACATTTAGTGCGGGTCTCTGGAATATAGGAGTCGAGGGCCAAATTGTAGCGGGTGCAGTCGCAGCGTCTTTTGTAGCACGTGAGGTCCAGGGATCAACAGCTGTCGTTTTGACACTTATGGTGATTGGTGGTTTTGTAGGAGGGGCGCTCTGGGGACTTCTCGTCGGTGTGCTCCGTGTGAGAGGGGGCGTAAACGAAATTTTTGGTGGTATAGGACTTAATTTTGTGGCCACCGGCTTGATTGTTTACCTTGTAATTGGACCGTGGAGTCGAGATGGCGTAGCGTCCACGGGTGGAACAGAGCCATTCGGTTCCCAAGCGTGGTTTCCGACGATAGATGGTTTGCGAGTGTCTCCCCTAGCCCTGGTTATCGCATTTGTTTCACTTGCATCCGTCATGTTTTTGCTATCCAAAACACATTTCGGTTTAAGACTTCGTGCCACCGGTAAAAATTCGCTCGCGGCGAATCGCTTCGGGATCGCCACGAGCAGATATTTGCTAATGGCTTTTATAATCGGTGGCGGTGTCGCTGGTTTAGCTGGTGTAACGCAGGCTGGCGCTGTTTATCATAGACTCGTTCCCTCAATTTCTGGTGGATATGGGTTTCTTGCGATACTGATTGTGCTTCTGGCGCGTTTTAGAGGGCTATGGGTGATACCGATAGCTCTATTTTTTGCCACGATAGCAATGGCAAGTTTTCAATGGCAGCTCCGACTCGGATTACATTCCGCGTTGGGGGGAGTAATTCAGGGTGTTCTGGTTTTGTCAGTTGTGTTGGTCATGGGCTATCAGGCGGTGCGGCAGCATCGTGAACAACCAAACACTAGGGACAAAACTACATTATGAATGCTGCCACATTTGCGATTATCGTTGCATCCGCGACCCCTCTGATTTTTGCTGCCATCGGTGAAACTATCACTGAAAAGGCTGGAGTAGTCAATTTATCGCTTGATGGAAGTATGCTGCTATCTGCGATGACTGGCTTTGCAATTGCTTATACAACTGGGAGCGTTGAGCTTGGTTTATTAGCAGGCATGGCGACATCGGGTGTTGTTGCATTTGTAGTCGCCTTTGGTGGCATTAGCTTAAGAGTTAATCAGATAGCCGTTGGCCTTATTCTCACATACTTCGCCACAAAATTATCTGCCCTGTTAGGGGGGGAATTTGTTCGCAAGCCCGGTCCCTCGGTACAGAAAATGTCACTACCAGTACTCGAAGATATTCCGTTTTTTGGTGAGATTCTATTTCAGCAAAATCCGCTGGTGTATTTCAGCTTTTTGCTCGTCATAGTCTCATTTTGGTTGATCTTTCATACTCGAAGAGGACTTGATCTGCAGGCGATAGGGGAGCGACCTGAAGCAGCCTTTGCTAGAGGAATACCTGTTAATACCCTGAGATATTTTTACACAGTTCTTGGCGGAGCTTT
>Ga0066372_10000344_pt1 | contig 17059 bp, 10 predicted proteins | sample Knorr_S15_td_250_FD_77011 | JGI IMG/M metagenome (GOLD analysis project Ga0066372, IMG submission 77011) | Marine microbial communities from Southern Atlantic Ocean transect - Knorr_S15_td_250_ad_251m_LV_A | ecosystem: Environmental > Aquatic > Marine > Oceanic | place: Southern Atlantic ocean... | reverse complement strand
GCATATGGTATTGAGTTTTCGTCGGTAGGTGGGAGACTTGCCAGACTTAGAGAGAGTATCCAAATAATCAGGTCGCTTCTTGACGAGGAATTTACAAGTTTTTCAGGTAAGTATTACGAAATCACGAATGCGCCACTCAGCCCGAAGCCTGTCCAGAGTCATCTTCCGATTCTTGTGGGTGGGGGCGGCGAAAAGGTTACATTAAAAATCACTGCAATGTTTGCCGACGAGTGGAATGTTTGGGGTAGTCCTGAAGTGTTGAAACAGAAAGGGCGTATTCTAGACCAACACTGTGAAGCAATTGATCGAGACCCACTAGAGATTAGGCGGTCAGCTCAGGCGTTATTTTTTCTTTCAAAAGATACGGCGGCTGTTGGGCGAGCTAAGGAAAATGCGACGGATCGGTTAATAGCAGGTAGTCCAGATGAGATAGTCGAGGTTATTGCGCAGTATGCCGAAGCTGGGGTCGATGAACTGATCGTACCTAACTTCAATATGGGTAACACAAACAAAGTTAATGAAACTTATGATTTGTGGATGCACGATGTTATACGGCAGTTAGGCTAACTAAGAATTCCATAGGAGTGTCTAGCAGTCTTATATACGTTGTTCGAGCAGGGACCAAACCATATTTTCGGTTTGAGTTGATGCGTGTCCTTCTCTAAGAATTCTTACTAATAATCTGCTGTCGTATCCAAATTCGGAAAGATACTGTTGTATTTCTTCTACGCGATCGTTTGCCTGGAGAATTACCGCGAGCACTAGCTCCCATTCAGGCGGTGTACAAGGAATCCGATGTCCGTCAAGGGATCCATGATTCAAGGCGTTCCAGAGAGAAGGAATTTGCATCGGGGAAAATCTCTCTTCAGCGCCCTGAAATACTGGGTCACCAATCACAAAAATAGGTATATCTTCTCGGGTGAGATGGAGACGTGTACCAGATACCACCGCCGATGATATTTGGTCAGGTTCTTCTCTAAGCATCTTGCCGATAGTTTTAACTATGTTATTTGTAGTCATAAATTCGATTGTGTCGTAGTCGGTGTTTAAGCCTTGCAGTTGCAGAGACCCACTACCGATCAAGGCCCAATCAGTGGGTTCCGGCGTCGCTTCTTCCAACACACTAACAAGGCTTCTGAGTACTGTTTTATAAGTTTGAGTCAGCATGATTTTCCTTATCGTCGACCCAGTTAGGGGTCTTGAATGATATCCCTAAATACGCTCAATGGCGAGAATGAATCGCTTAATGAAGTTTTTCGGTATTATCATTGTGGGCCTGTAGCTCAGTGGTAGAGCAATCGGCTTTTAACCGATTGGCCGTGGGTTCGATCCCCACCGGGCCCACCAATCTTTCAATCTTCTTTAAACATCGAAACGACCGAGGATCTGGCGAGGTTATTTTTGTTTTAGGCCGTTGGAAAATAGTTCTAGCGATCCGACCTGTTGTTTTGCCACCAAGTGAACGTCTTTCGATCAAGTTATATTAATTGGGAATGTGGAGGTTTGAAATATGAAAATGGCCGTTACTACTTTGGATCCAATGGTTTTTGAGATTATTGAATCGGATATGACCCCACCAGATCAGACGGAAGTTATGATTCGAGTTAAGGCATGTGGCATCTGTGGGTCTGATCTGCATGCGTATAGAGATCCTAGCCATTGGCTCTCACCGGACGCTAGTTGGAAAGCGGGGAGAGTTTTAGGTCACGAGATAGCTGGAGAAATCGTGGAACAGGGGGCAGGCGTCCGACGCTTTAAGATTGGTGATCACGTAACTCTTCAGCCTAGGTTGTTTTGTGGTGAATGTGCTGAATGCCGAACAGGCCGCACCGAGATTTGCCAGCAATCTAGTGGATTGTTTGGCGGTGAACTTCCTGGTGGGTTCTCAGAATATTTAACTGTTCCACAAGAAAACTTATTTCGAATTTCTGACTCTGTTGATTTTGCCGTGGCAGCATTAGCTGAGCCATTGGCGGTGGCGGTTCACGGCCATAGAGTGGCGGCACAACTTGACAGTACTCGACCAACATATGGCGAACGTGTTCTGGTTCTTGGATCTGGGCCGATAGGATTAATGTCTACATTTTATGCTAAGCAATCGGGTGCAAGTGAAGTAATTGCTACTTACCGTTATCCGCAGCAGCGTGATGCTGCATTGCTTTTAGGAGCGACTCAAGTGTTTCATTCTGAAGATGAGGAAGGGTTAGAATCCTTTTGCGAGTCAGTACCTGTAGATTCAGTTATCGAGACGGTTGGGGGAAGCGCAGATACGGCAGCGCTTGCCTGCAGGTTAGTCAGGCGGGGCGGGCGTGTTGTTATTTTGGGAGTATTTTCCAGAAGTGTGATGATGCCGGCGCATGTCATCCTCTCTAAACAATTGCGGGTGGCAGGAACAGTGTTTTATAGCTACGTGGGCTTTAAACATGATTATGAACTGGCGGTAGAACTTTTGGAGAGTAATACCGATCGTATGTCGGCGTTAATTACGCATCGTGTTTCACTACAAGATGCGGGGAACGGGATAAAACTTGCAGGTGACAAGGCCAGCGGAGCAATTAAGGTCACCATTCAACCCTAGAGATGGTGAATGTGGCTATATTGCGATAGAAATCATTTGTTTTGTCAGATGTGATCAGAATTGTGAGGTAAAATAACACTATGCTAGTTTTGCTATCCCCAGCCAAGGGTCAGAATTTCGAACCAACTGAGGCTGAAGTCCATGTGTCAGAACCACGATTACTTTCAAAAAGTAACGAATTGATCGATATACTTCGTTTATATAGCCCGGACGAGCTTATGACATTGATGAATGTCAGTGAGAAAATTGGAAATTTGACAGCGGAGCGTTTTGCCTCGTTCAGTACACCATTTAATGAGTCAAACGCGAAGCCAGCTGCATTTGCATTCTCCGGTGACGTATATAAGGGTTTAGCGATTGATGATTTTACGGAAAGTGACCTTCAGTTTGCTCAAGATCACATACGGATTCTTTCTGGGTTGTATGGTGTGTTGAGACCTCTTGATCTTATACAACCTTACCGTTTAGAAATGGGAACTCGTTTGGATACCAAGGCTGGCTCAGATTTATATCAATATTGGGGATCTTCTATTTCAGATTGTCTAATGGCAGATTTAGAGGAACATGAAGACGATTTGGTTATCAACTTAGCATCTAATGAATATTTCAAAGCGGTGAATCACGCAGATATCATGGCTAATGTTAATACCCCAGTGTTTAAAGACTGGAAAAACGGTAACTACAAGATTATTTCGTTTTTCGCTAAAAACGCTCGAGGTGCTATGGCTAGGTGGATCATTAAGCAACAGGTGGAGAAAGCCACAGATTTGTTTTATTTTCGAGAAGGCGGTTACGAATATAGTGAAGAACTTTCTGCACCAAATAGTCCTGTTTTTCTTCGTGGCTAGTTTCCGCAAATCCAGCAAATTAGCTCTGTTAATTTTAGTAAGTTGATGAAATGTACAGATTTATTGTCACTAATGTATAAGCGCCTATCCATTTGATATTGACAGGTTGCTATAAAAAATTATACAGTTCAGTACCCAGTAATTTTTACGCTTAAACGCTTTGGCGAGTGATCATTTAAAAGCCAAATGTTTGAGTACGAGGTTGGCTTAATTATTTCCCCGAGCCAAAGAGTAACCGAGGCACAAAAATATTGTGCCGATTAGTAACTAAGTAGGAGTACTTGATGAAGATCAATCGTCGTTTTACAAAATCAGGTCAAAGTCCCTACGATGGCGTTTCTTTTATAAAACGAGATTCTCGTATAACTGAATTTGACGGGACTATGGTGTTTGAGGCAAAGGATATATCAATACCAGAATCCTTTTCTCAGGTCGCCACAGATGTAATGGCTCAGAAGTACTTTAGAAGGGCTGGGGTTCCAAGTGAGACAACAGCTGTCGCCGAGGAAGGAATCCCGGAATGGGCTCAGAGACGTGAACCTGCCGAGGGCAGTATTTTTGGTGGCGAAACGGATGCTCGGCAATCATTTGATCGTTTGGGTTTAACGTGGGCTTATTGGGGATTAAAGAACAATTATTTCGACAGCGAAGAGGATGCTTTGGCGTTTGCGGATGAAGTACGTCACATGATGGCTCGTCAAATGGTGGCACCAAATTCCCCTCAATGGTTTAATACAGGCTTGCACTGGGCATATGGAATCGAAGGTCCGTCTCAAGGTCATTGGTTTGTTGATCCTGAGTCAGCAGAGATGCGACCATCCACATCGGCATATGAACGACCTCAACCACATGCCTGTTTTATTCAGTCGGTAGCAGATGATCTTGTTAATCAAGGTGGGATCATGGACTTATGGACTCGTGAGGCACGAGTCTTTAAGTATGGCTCAGGTACAGGCTCAAACTTTTCGTCGATCAGAGGTGATAATGAGGGATTATCTGGTGGTGGACAGTCTTCAGGGTTGATGTCATTCCTGAAGATTGGGGACAGATCAGCTGGAGCTATTAAATCAGGTGGGACAACACGCCGAGCGGCGAAGATGGTCATTTTGGATGCAGATCATCCAGATGTTGAGGAATTTATTGAGTGGAAAGTGAAAGAGGAGCAAAAGGTTGCAGCTCTTGTCACTGGCTCAAAAATCACGCGCCGACATTTAATTGATATTTTCAGACTTGCCTCAGATGAAGAGGCTGGCGGTATTGATGTCACTGAGAACAAAGCTCTTCGAAAGGCTATCAGATCAGCGCGAGCTGATAGCGTGGTCGAATCAGTCATATCAAGAGTTCTTGATTTTGTTCACCAGGGTTATGTGGATATCGATTTTGATGAATTCGATTTGGATTGGCAAGGCGAAGCATATCAAACTGTTTCAGGACAAAACTCTAATAATTCCATCCGCGTGACGGCTGACTTTTTGGAGGCGGTGCGAAAGGATGATTCTTGGGATTTGATTCGAAGAACAGATGGGGAAATTAGTAAAACTATTCGGGCAAGAGATCTCTGGTCAAAAGTGGCGTTAGCAGCATGGCAGAGCGCTGATCCTGGAGTTCAGTATGATTCGACAATCAACGAGTGGCACACTACACCTGCAGGTGGACGTATAAACGGATCAAATCCATGCTCCGAATATATGTTCCTTGATGATACTGCATGTAATTTAGCATCACTTAATTTGGCATCCTTTTACGATGCTGACACGAACACCTTTGATATACCTGCCTATGAACATGGAATTCGATTATGGACAATTGTTCTGGAAATCTCGGTACTCATGGCTCAATTTCCGTCGGAGGCGATTGCTCGGCGTTCGTATGACTATCGTACGCTAGGTCTTGGGTATGCCAATCTTGGAGCTTTATTAATGCAGAAGGGCGTCGCGTATGATTCGCCAGAGGCCTTGGGATTTGCAGGAACATTAACGGCTATTATGACTGGCTGTTCATACGCGACATCAGCTGAGATGGCTGGTGAACTAGGTGCTTTTCCTCGGTATGAGGAGAATGACGGTGCAATGTTACGAGTCATGCGTAATCATCGAAGAGCTGCATACTCCTCGCCAGCTGATGATTATGAAGAATTAAGCGTACTTCCAGTAGCCATAAATGAGGCCCACGCGGATTCACAACTTCTTGAAGCATCAAGAAAATGGTGGGATTACGCAGTCGAATTAGGTGAAAGGCACGGTTTCAGGAATGCTCAAACGACTCTTATAGCTCCAACCGGAACGATAGGTTTGCTGATGGACTGTGATACGACTGGAGTTGAGCCAGACTTCGCACTAATTAAATTCAAGAAGTTGGCTGGTGGGGGATTCTTTAGAATTATTAACGAATCCGTGCCGGCCGCTCTAAAGAAATTGGGCTACGCAGAGACTGAAGTTGATGATATTGTTCAGTATGCGATTGGATCTCATTCGATTACTAGCTCCCCTCATGTGAATAGGCAGTCACTCAGTGAATTGGGTTTGTCCGAATTGGATTTGGATAAAATACAAGAGGCTTTGGTTTGGGCCCCTCATGTTTCAGTCGCGGTGAATACGCTAGTAACTGAAAGTGAATTAATGAATGCTTTAGGAATCTCACTAGATGATTCGAGTGTTCCGGGTTTTGATCTGCTAAATGCGCTGGGCTTTGGCGCTACAGAGATTACACAAGCCAATGATTATATAAACGGCCGAATGACAGTTGAAGGCGCTCCTCATTTGCGTGATGAACATTTGGCCGTCTTTGATTGTGCAAATAAGTGTGGCGATTACGGAACAAGATACATTGAAGCAATGGCACATGTCAGAATGTTGGCAGCGGCACAGCCGTTTTTGTCAGGAGCTATTTCGAAAACTATTAATATGCCAACAGAGGCCACAGTTGGAGAGGTAACCGAGGTTTATGATGAGGCGGCGCGATTAGGTGTAAAAGCGCTGGCATTATATCGTGATGGATCCAAGTTATCGCAACCGTTGTCTTCTGATAAGAGCATGTTGTTGTCGGGTGGTTCACAATTTGAGGATACCGAGGAATTCACACAGGCGATTGTGGAATCGGCTGAGCGATTAATTGGACTGCGTCGTGGTCATCGAGAGGATTTACCGAGTCGGAGACCTGGTGGGTATACCCAAAAAGCTATGGTAGGTGGACACACTATTTATTTGCGGACGGGTGAATATCCGGAGATCGGTGCTGATGGTCGGCCACGTTTAGGAGAAATATTTATTGATACGGCGAAGGATGGTGCAGCTTTCCGTAGTTTGATGAATTGCTTTGCAACGGCCGTTTCTGTGGGTTTGCAATATGGTGTTCCTCTCGAGACATTTGTTGATAAGTTTACGTTTAGAGCATTCGAACCAGCGGGACTGGTACAAGGACACGATCGAATTAAGAATGCCCGCTCGATTATTGACTATATATTTCGAGATTTAGGTGTGACATATCTTGGTATGGAGAATTTAGCGCATGTTCCTGAGGTTGAGACAGAGGAACAAAGTACTTCGATTCATGCCGAGCCGGAAATACTTCCGTCTGATTTAGTTGAGGAACCAGATAATATTTCAGTCTTGGAATTTCCTGCCAGAGTACCAGTGGTGGAAGAATCAGTAGCTCCAGTAGTCAGCGGTGAAAATGATTTTCCCTCGATGAACTCAACACTCTTAGCACAACAGAAAGAGGCAAAGCGATATGGGTTTGAAGGTGACGCTTGTGCAATGTGTGGTGAATTTAAGATGGTGAGATCTGGCACCTGCTTGAAGTGTATGGTTTGCGGAGAAACTACAGGGTGTAGCTAGGCTGATATTTCGTCGATTTTGGAAGGGATTGCATCCGATAGATTTCGTTGGCCATTTCGTGTGACGAGAATGTCGTCCTCAATCCGTATACCTATTCCCTTGAGTTCTTCGGGTACGCCGTCAATATTCGTCGGGAAATAAAGGCCTGGTTCGACCGTGAGTACCATTCCGGATTTTAGTTTTACGGGAGTCTGGTCAGGATTGCTGTAATTACCCGTGTCATGGACGTCAAGACCTAACCAATGGCTGGTTCCGTGCATGTAAAACGGCCGATACGCAAAAGATTTTTCAATACTTTTTCGGGTGCCCTTGAGAACCTTGAGATCTTTTAGTCCATCTATTAGGACTTGGACAGCTGCTTCGTGAGGCTGATAGAAAGTTATACCAGGTCTTACGGATTCAATAGCGGTTTGTTGAGCCGACAAGACTATTTCGTACACATCTTTTTGTGCTGCGGTGAATGTTCCATTAGCTGGATATGTTCGACTTACATCAGCGGAATACAAGTCCCACTCTGCACCAGTGTCGAGTAAGAGGAGATCTCCATTTTTAATACGCGCGCGGTTAGCAGTGTAGTGGAGCGTACAGGAATTATTACCTGCTGCAACGATAGATGGAAAACCGTCACGTACTGATCCGAGTCGCCGGTATTCAGACTCGAGAATTGCCTGAACTTCGTATTCAGTTCTTCCAGGCTTATCGAGTTGTTCGATGTTGGCTAGGCCAGCCGCAGTGATATTTATTGCTTCTTGTATAGCGTTAACTTCATTATTCGATTTAATTACTCTCAAATTGTCAATTATTTCTTGAGGATCGCGTATTGCATTAAGTGGTGAGCCGCCTCTCTGTCGCCCGTCGCGTCTTTCAGTGATTTGATTTGTGACCAGTTGATCGATAGTTGAATTTGTACCGATGCTATACCAAACACTGTCACTCATTTTGATGAGTCTCGGCAATTCCGAGGAGAGTTCGTCGATATCAAATGTCTGATCGGCATCATACCGACTAATTGCTTTTCTAAGGCCTATTCGTGGACCTACCCATGTCTCCATTACCGGATCATGTTTTCTGACAAAGAGGGTGTATGGCTTGCTACTGCCGGGCGCGAATATGGCTACTGAACTTGGTTCTGGGAAACCTGTTAGATAATGAAATGAAGAGTTCTGCCGAAACGGAAAGTAGACGTCGCCGTTTCGGATTACTTCTTCACCTGAAACTAATATGGCGATGTTTCCATCACCTATTTTTTTCATGAACTGATTTCTACGGTTAGTGAACTCTTCTCGAGAGATCGTATTATTTGAACTCATAGAGCAAAATACTATCTGAAAATATCACCGGCTGCACTTATACCAATAATAATCAGTCCAATTGCGAGAGCTCGCATCAGGCTTCCTTCACCAGTTCGCTGTCGGAGCTTTATGGCGATTGGTGCTGCTATGAAGAGACCGGCTGCAAGCCAGGGAATATCGTTGACTGGTGAGCCACCCACGTTATTAAAGAAATGAACGCCCGTAACGCTGAGAGACTGTATGAGTATTAATAAATGCATGCTGGGTACCGCTATGTCGTGCGGTACTCGCTGTACGCGGGTCATTACAGGTATCCCGATTGGGCCGCCCCCGATACCAGCTAGAGCTGACAAAAATGCAGTTCCGACTTGTGTGACTCCAGATTGAACTATCGGAATAGAGTAGGAATAGAGATTTCCTTGTCTATCTTTAATTTTTCTAGGCCAACCGTCACTAGGGATGAAATCTTCAACCGTCGTTGGTCGAAAAATGATATAGATACCGATTAAAACCAAGAACATTCCGAACGCGAACGAAAAATAGATACGGTCGATTAATCCTGTAGTCAGACCTCCAAGAATGGCGGCTGGTACTCCTATCACCGCCAGCAAGAGAACTAGCTTTCCGTCAATTCTTCGCTCACGAATCGTGAGTACGACTTGGATAGCCGAGTTAATCACCACATAAATTAATGCAGCGGCGGTAATCTCAGTTGGAGTGGCGGCGGGATGTCGCAGTAGCAGGATGGGGGCTATCAAGAATCCCCCACCTGCGCCGATGGCTCCGGCATAAATTCCTATTACCGCTCCCAACGCTATGAGCAAAATAGGATCACTGAATTCCATCAGTAAACTGGTGCGTTCTTATTATTGGGCAGAGCGAAGAAATTCTGGCAAAAGATGATCTGGATATCTGTCTCCTACATGACCTTGCTCGAGTAACTCTTTATATTCTAGGTCACTATAGCCAAGCAATTCCTTATATATCTCCTCACTATGCTCACCGAGTCTTGGGGGAGGTGTACGCAGTGTGTTTGGTGTGTTGATCCATTTAGTCATTATTCCGGGGTAGCGATAGTTTCCGATTACGGGCGAGTCTAGTTCTTCAAAGAAGCCACGATCGATGAGTTGCGGTGAGTTAAGGAGTTCAACGTCGTCAGTGACCGGACCAGCGCAAACTCCGGCTTGCTGCAGTTGCTCAAATAGTTCGTATTTGTCAATATCGATTGTGTATTTTGTAAGCTCTTCGTGTAGGGCGTCACGATTCTTGAATCGTGATAACTGCGTCGTGAATTTTTCGTTTTCCTTTAGCAAGTCGGCATCAAGTACGTCGCACAGTGTCCGCCATTCGCTATCTTCTGATACGTCTATCGCAATCCACTGGTCCACACCGAGGGTAGGAAAGACTCCATGCGGGGCGTGGAAATGATGAGTATTTCCTTGTGGACCTGCCACTCGTTGATTCATTTCGTAGTCAAGAATAAATTCGCCTAGATTGGGTAGAAATCCTTCCGCTAGTGGCATTTCTATCTGCTGACCTTGACCTGTTACGTCCCGAAAACGCAGCGCAGCAGTGATTGCGGTAGCGCCAAGTAAGCCGGCAAAAGCATCTGCGGTGAATGCCTCGCCGGTTTGATCCGGAGTCCCGTCGGGATAGCCGCGTAGGTAGTGGTGGCCAATCATTGCTTCAACATGTGTACCGAATGCACGATAACCTTTGTACGGGCCGGACAGACCATATGCCGGCATTCGAAGCATAATAAGTCGTGGGTTTATTTCTTTTAGCGTATCGTAGGTGATACCTGCTTTTTCTATAGTTGTGGGAACATTGTTTTCAACGAGCACATCGACTTCTGTTATAAGTTTTAGGAAGGCTCGTTTACCTTCACTCGTCATGATGTTGCATGCCATTGATTTCTTGTTTCGGCTATGTGAATTAAATCCAGGGTTCCTGTTCCAAGGCTCATTACCGGGGTCGAAGTCAGGATATGCACTTAGTGTGATTCCATTATTCGCCATTTCAATGAGTTGCTCCCGAGGGGCAACGCGTTCAGCTCCTCTTGAATAGGGCTGAATTGCATCTACTGGTTCCACTCGGATAACCTCTGCTCCCCATTCCGCGAGAACTTGAGTGCAGTGCGGGCCCGCCCAGACTACCGTGATCGCAGCAACTTTAACCCCATCCAATGGTAGATCAGGCCTACTTGAAGTCTCTTGTTTAGTTGCCATAATTAGTTACTCCTTAAATCACTTTTGCCCGACGTAATTGAACTATGTCGGAATCGGTGTAACCCATACCCGAAAGAACGCTAACGGTATGCTCGCCTAGTAACGGAGCGCGTTTCATTTGTTTTCGAGTTGCGCCCGAGGTGACAAAATGTCGTCCAGGGTAGCGGATACTGCCTGTTTCAGGATGGTCGACTTCCTCCCAGACATTTCTCTCTTGGTAGTGCGGGTCATTGAGGAGATCTTCCACCGTCAGTATTGCTCCACCTAGAATTCCAAGGGACTGAGTGGCTGCTACAGCTTCTCGTTTTGTGCGTTCGATTAACCAAATGGCATATGACGCTTCCATTTCTTCTATGAACGTCGTCGACATTTGCATGAACGGTTTTTTTGCGTCAGGTTGTTCCGATAAATCTTCGCGACCAATAAGCCGCAGAAATTCAGGGACATGCTTGCTGGGTCCAGCCATTATGTTGGCGTATCCATCTTGTGCCGGACGTGGCCCAGAGGCAACTCTACCTAATGATCCACCGCGCTTATTGCTCCTCCCTGTATAGGATGCAGATGTGAGACCGGGAGCTCTTCTGTCACGAAATCCAGCTTGAGCCTCATAGACAGACTGGTCAATATGATCACCGGACCCACCGCGCTCGACTCGTAAACGAGCTAGCACGCATGCATATGTCAGAGATAATCCGGCATGATAATGAGCTAGATTTCCTCCGAGCTTGATGGGTTCCCTGGTTGGGTCACCGTTCATATGCATTGGACCCGCCATTGCTTGAAGAACCAACTCAGACCCTTTGAAATCTTTCCAAGGTCCAGTTTGTCCGAACGGAGTAAGCGATCCCAGTACTAGATCTGTTCTATCCGAAGTAAGTACCTTGTACCCCAAACCAAGCGACTCGAGGGTTCCGGGATTGAAATTTTCAATCACTATGTCATGGGAGTCGATCAGGGAGCGAATTATATCTTTTCCGTTCGGTTTAGATAGATCACACGTAATAGATCGCTTGTTCGTATTTAAATGCAAAAAAAGGGCTGAAGTTTCTTTGTTTGGAACGTCCTTTAGGAAAGGGCCTTCGGCACGCGAAGGATCTCCGTCTGGTGGTTCAACCTTGAGGACATCGGCACCGTAATCGGCGAAAAGCTTTCCTGAGTATGGAACACCAACCATCGTACCCAGTTCAAGTACCCTTATGCCTTCAAATAGTTGCCTAGTCATTTATCGAACCGTAAACCTTCATCCGTTCACAAAGTGCACATTAATAGCCCTTGAAGTCTGGAGCTCGACGCTCAACAAATGAGCGAAAACCTTCTTTCGCGTCACTCGTTTTTAGTAATCCCGCCTGAGCATTCCATTCATGTATCAGCCATTGTTCCGCAGATCCTGATGTATCTAATGACGAATGCAGGAGGCGTCGAATCTCTGCTGCCGCGAGTGGTGGACCAGCCGCAACTCTCCGCGCATAGTCGATGGCCTCTGATAGGAGGTCCTCGTCTTCAACGACCCTGTTTACTAGGCCAAGTTCAAGCAATTTATCAGATGGCATTACATCACTGTGATACATAACTTCGAAAGCCCGAGCTGATCCTACTACTCGAGGAAGAAACCAGAGCACACCATAATCTGAGACGATTCCGCGTTTGAAAAAAATTGGTCCCATTCGTGCGGATTTCCCTGCGATCCGAACGTCACACGCCATTGCCATGCCAAATCCAGCGCCTGCTGTCGCTCCGTTGATAGCACCGATTATCGGAACATCAGATTTAATGAAACTTAACGCTGTTGCGACTGATCTGTTGTGATGTGGTAGGCGTTCGTGTCGTGGAAGGCTGGGAACGGCGTCACTTGACTCTTGGCTTGAATCTGCCGGTGTACGATCAGGTGTGATTTCGGCTCCTGCACAAAAGGCACGACCACTGCCCGTTAGTACCATAGCTCTCACTGAATCTTCTTTTGAGGCGAACGCTAATGCGGCTCCCAGACCTTGTCCGAGGGTTGCATTGAGCGAGTTCATTTGCTCAGGGCGGTTGAATGTTGTAACGAGCACTCCTTCATCATCGAGTTCCGCAATAACGTCACCCCTTGAAATATCTTGGATACTGTCTATTATCTTGCTCATGGGTTCCCCTCGTCGAATGTCTTATAGTTGACCAGTCTTTATGTTGTGAGAGTGTAGCCTGTCTGGGCGGCATCCGTGAGTGCCTTGATGTTCTAAAGAATGGGAATAGTTGCTTTTTCTTATTTTTAAGGCCATGCTAGTCAATTATTGGAGTGATTATGGAACTTGGTAAATTACTTGTGGCTAATCGAGGTGAAATAGCAGTTAGAATTATTCGAGCTGCCTCTGAGCTTGGCATAGAGACTTGCGCGATATATTCTGAGGCAGACATTAATTCAATCCATTGGCGAAGGGCCGATGAGGCATTCTTACTTCAGGGCTCGGGTGCTCAGCCATATTTAGACATACAGCAAATCGTACAGGTGGCTACTGATGCTGGATGTGCCGCGGTCCATCCGGGATATGGTTTTCTTAGCGAAAATCCTGAGTTTGCTGTCAAGTGTGAATCCGCTGGGATAAAGTTTGTCGGTCCAGAATCTTCCTCACTAAACGTTTTTGGTGACAAAGTATTGGCGAGACAGGTCGCGATGCAGCACGGAGTACCGGTTGTACCTGGACTTGACCACCCTGTAACCGTAACCGAAGCAATTGAATTTCTGGGATCTTTGGAAGAGGGTCAGTCAGCGGTTCTCAAGGCTGTGCACGGCGGAGGTGGGCGTGGAGTTCGTGTACTCGAAAAGGACAGTGATGTCGAACAAGCGTACCGAGGGGCACAGACTGAGGCTGAATCGTCCTTTGGGAGTGCAGATCTCTATATCGAAAGATATCTCCCCAATGTTCGTCATATTGAAGTGCAAATAGCCGGTGACTCGACCGGCGCAATCTCACATTTTTGGGAACGCGATTGTTCCGTACAGAGGCGTCACCAAAAAATTATTGAGATAGCTCCTGCCCCGTTTTTGGATGGGACCGTTAGGGATGCATTGCTGAAGGCAGCGGTGACGATCGGAGAGGCTGGGAATTACGAAAATCTAGGCACCGTGGAGTTTTTGGTATCGGCAAACCAGACAGAATCGAGCGAATTCTTTTTCATTGAGGTAAATCCAAGATTGCAGGTAGAACACACAGTAACTGAAGAAGTCACAGGTATTGATTTGGTACAGACGCAATTGCGAATTGCTTCAGGTGAGAGTATTGCATCACTTGGTCTTTTACAGGGTTCGATTGCGCCAGCCCAAGGTTACGCGATTCAGGCAAGAGTAAATATGGAGAAAATCAACGAAGACGCCACCGTGGTTCCGTCAACGGGAACTCTGTCAGTGTTCGGTCCGCCCTCAGGTCTTGGTGTACGGACAGATACTTTTGGTTACAGCGGTTACCAGACTGCTACAAGTTTCGATTCACTTCTGGCAAAAGTTATCGGGTATTCTAAAACCACAAATTTTGCTTCGGCGATTGCCAGAGTTGAAAATGCGCTGGCTGAGTTTGATGTCAAAGGTGTGGATACCAATATACCTTTTTTGAGAGCCATTCTTGGTCATCCATCGTTTCGGAATGGAGAGATGCACACACGTTTTGTTGATTCAGAGGCCGCTGAACTCAGTCAGCTCGCCAAAGGAATTGGCGACAACGCCTTATTGGGCGTTGTCGAGCCTAACGAACAGGCTGGGGCCACGATCGACTCCAACAACCCTTTGGCAGTATTAGATTATGGAGTACAAGCGAGTCGGACTGCAGAGACACAATCTTCTCCAGAACTAGGTGGACAATCTGGTGCCCCTGGATCAGTCAAATCACCTCTGCAGGGTACTGTCGTATCTATTGAAGTCTCGGTTGGCGAGGAAGTACAAGCCGGACAACTACTTGTGGTAATGGAATCGATGAAAATGCAGCATGAGATCAAAGCTCATTTAAGTGGTTCGGTCACCGTTATTAGTGTTGGTTCGGGCGATACACTCTGGGAGAATCACACACTGATGATCATCGAAGCACATGAAGTCTCGGGGTCTGTTATCGAAGGTGACAACACAGTCGATTTAGACTTCATCCGTCCTGATCTGGAGGAAATTTTGTTACGCCGTGCTGCGACTCTCGATGAGAATCGAGAAGAGGCGGTGTCCAAGCGTCATTCTCGAAGCCTGAGAACAGTTCAGGAAAATGTAGAGGATTTGTTCGATACAGCAACTTTTCTGGAGTATGGACCTCTAGTTCTAGCAAACCAGTTCTCACGTCGTAGCTTGAATGAATTAATTGAAAAGACACCAAGAGACGGGATGATTACTGGTATAGGGAGCGTGAACGGAGATCTATTTTCTGACCCTGAATGTATGGTCGCGACAATTGCATATGATTATATGGTTTTGGCTGGTACGCAAGGGAACAGGAATCATCAAAAAACCGATCGACTGATTGAAGTAGCGCGAAACTCACGACTACCGCTGGTATTGTTCGCGGAAGGCGGTGGTGGTAGGCCCGGAGACGATGGACTTCATGCAGCTGGAGGCAGCTCGACGTTTGCTTCTTTTTCAACCCTAAGCGGCTTGGTCCCTATGGTCGGAATTACGGCAGGTCGTTGTTTTGCAGGCAATGCCTCATTGCTTGCTTGTTGTGACGTGATTATCGCTACCGAAGGATCGAATATTGGGATGGGAGGACCGGCAATGATCGAAGGTGGTGGCCTAGGTATTTTTGCTCCTGAAGATATTGGTCCGATGGAAATACAGATACCCAACGGTGTTGTAGATATATCAGTTAAAGACGAAGCGGAAGCCGTTCAAGTTACCAAGAAATACTTGTCTTACTTCCAGGGACCAGTGGATACGTGGGAGGCTCCTGATCAGCGTGAAATGCGACAGATTGTTCCTGAAAACAGATTGCGAGTCTATAACGTTCGAGACGTGGTTAATACGTTGGCTGACGTTGACTCTGTACTTGAGATTCGGCCTGAGTTTGGGATTGGGATGGTCACTGCACTGGTCCGAGTGGAGGGGAGAAGTTTGGGCGTTATTGCTAACAATCCTGGTCATTTGGGCGGTGCAATTGACTCGGATGGTGCTGACAAAGCGGCTCGGTTTATGCAGCTTTGTGACGCGTTTGATCTACCGTTGCTCACTCTAGTTGACACTCCTGGCATCATGGTTGGGCCTGAGGTAGAAAAAACTGCTTTAGTGCGGCACGCCAATCGCCTATTTCTGCATGGGGCCAATATTGAAACGACTTTCATGTCTATTATTTTACGAAAGGCATATGGGCTCGGCGCAATAGCCATGACTGGTGGTAATTATCGTCAACCACAGTTCACAGTGTCTTGGCCGACGGGGGAGTTTGGCGGAATGGGTCTTGAGGGGTCAGTGAAGCTTGGGTATCGTGATGAACTTGCTTCTATTGCAGATCCAGGAGAGCGATTAGAGAAATATGAAGCTATGGTGGCTCGGGCATATGAGCGCGGTAAAGCTTTGAATACGGGAATGAACTTCGGTTTTGATGACACGATCGATCCCGCAGAATCGAGGGCATGGATTGCGGGAACGCTCAAGGCAGCAAAATTGCCTCCAATAAGATCTGGAAAAAAACGCCCGTTTATCGATGCTTGGTAGGTAGAAGTTCACCGGAGCCTTAAATCTAAAGGTGATGCAACTTTTTGCTTTAGAGCAGAAACGAGATCGATAACTGTTTTAATCTCGGTTGGGAATATGGTTGCTGCTCGTCCAACCGCCTGAACTGAATGTGCATCTGACCCTCCGACCGCGACTACACCTAGTTCCTTAGCAAGTCTCACATAGTAGCCATCATCACTGTCCGAATGATCGCCGTTAACGGCTTCAATACCAGTGAACCAGTTTTTGATTTCTTCACTAGAGGGTCTACGCAGAGTTCCCGTCGAACGCATGGGATGTGCCACGATCAAAGCTGCGCCTTCTTCTTCGGCACTTTTAATTAAGTGATCTATCATTAATAATTGGGGACGATATCGAGAGAAACCGTAGGCCAGAACATGGCCGAAGTTCGTCCCTAACTCGATAGCCGGAAGAACATTAATCTGGAAAATTTCGCTGAGGCGCCTGGTATCGTCTTCAGGCCAAAGTGCGTTGTGTTCGGTCAGGCAAATACCATCTAGTCCTAGAGCGGCCGCTTGACCTACAAGTTTCTCAACACTTACTCCACTATCGAGCGATTTGTCTGAACTATGTGCATGCATCTCAAAGACAGAACCG
>Ga0066372_10000343_pt1 | contig 17078 bp, 12 predicted proteins | sample Knorr_S15_td_250_FD_77011 | JGI IMG/M metagenome (GOLD analysis project Ga0066372, IMG submission 77011) | Marine microbial communities from Southern Atlantic Ocean transect - Knorr_S15_td_250_ad_251m_LV_A | ecosystem: Environmental > Aquatic > Marine > Oceanic | place: Southern Atlantic ocean... | reverse complement strand
CCCCCAAAGCGGCTATTTCGATTTTGCCGTAGCCAAGAGCACCCAAGAATTCAAAGCTCCCGCAAAAGTCGACGAGATCATCGAACTGTATGTCAGGGTTTCTCACATCGGCACCGCAAGCCTTGTTCTCCACTTGGAGATATACCCTGAGAACAGCGACCGGATGTTAACCTATATCGAAACGGTTTATGTCGGCTATGACTCCGAGAAACAGAGAAGTAAGCCGGTCCCAGATGCTATCCGGCAACTGGTTACCCACTACGAAGAGACTGGCGAAGTTCTGCCCATCGAGCAGTTCCCAGAATTGGCCAAGGCAACCGGATTCCAAAATAACTAATAGCTCGACACGTTGACCATATCCGTAACGCTGTCTAGACTGAACCATACCCTTACCGCGGCTGGCTGAAAACCGACCGCTGAGAGCTAACAGGCATCCATGGCCCGATTATTTGACCTCCATATCCACACGACTAAAGGTAGCAGTGACAGCAGCCTTACCCCCGAAGACCTGATTCTTGAAGCCGACCGTTTGGGTCTCCGCGGCCTCTGCCTCACCGAGCATTCCGGCCCTTGGGACCGGCACGAATTCAAGGCTTTTGCCAGTCTCCACAATGTGGTGTTGATTCGTGCTATGGAGGTTGAGACTGACTTCGGTCATATGTTGGCTTTCGGCCTAGACCGCTACCAGGCCGGATACAACAAGGCCGCCGAGCTACGGAAGGCAGCCACCGCAGGTGGTGGGTTCGTCGTCTCTGCCCATCCATTTCGAGGGGTACTCAGCAGCAACGGCAACCGCAGCAGAGCGCTTACCTATCAGTCCATTGACGACCCACTGCCAAAGGTTCCCAAAGACGCCCTAGACCACCCGGTATTCAAGCTGGCTGATGCTGTGGAAGTTGCTAATGGTGGAACTATCGACCGGGAGAACAACTTTGCCATGGAAGTTGCTTCCCTGTTGAAATTACCGGTCACCGGAGGTAGTGATGCCCATTCCACCCACGGCCTGGGTAAATTTCTCACCGAGTTTCCAGACGAAGTCAATAACGAGGAGGAATTCTTAAAAGCCCTCCACACCAAAGAGTTTCACCCAGTCACCGGACTCCGCACCGGCAACCTTCAGCCATACATCTTATAAATACCCACTCACCCAACATAAGCAGCTGTATTTGCCCTGCGTTTGGAGATTGGACTGGCGATCTCGTTTCACAGCTAATCCTGTCACTTTGGGGTCGAAGCGGCGTCCCAGCCGTGCTAAACTGCCCCAGGCAAGGGTTCAGGAAATTATCGCAGGTTATGTCAGCATGAATGTGAGGTTGTGGAGGGAGTTAGATGGTACTTTTCGATAAAGACATTTCCCCCTTCGAACAGGTCAATGTGGCTCTGGACCTGGAGACCACCGGCCTGGACTCCAACCGTCACCAGATACTTGAGGTCGGGGCCGTACGTTTTCGCGGAGACGAGGTCGTCGAGACTTACCAGACCCTGGTAAACCCCGGCGTCGCCATACCAGAGTTCATACAAAGGCTAACTCACATCTCTCCGCAGCAGGTCAAGCGCGCCCCGTTCTTCTCCTCAGTGGCTTCCGAGATTGAAGACTTCCTTGGAGCCGACCCAATCATCGGCCACAACATCCAGTTCGACATCGGGTTTCTGGCCAACAATGGCGTCCGGTTGAACAACCCCTCGTACGACACGTGGGATCTCGCGACTGTTTTCATGCCCCGATCACGGCAATATTCGTTGAAGTACCTAACCTCCCACTTTAAGGTTGAGCACAACGACGCCCACCGTGCGCTGGCCGATGCCATGGCAACCAAGAACGTTTACGTCAAGTTGCTACGGCTGGCTGCCGAACAGGACTCGGGGTTGTTGGCATATCTGTCGAACCTCGCCGCTCGCAGCCACTGGTCCATCAGTGGCATTTTGGCAGGCCTAGAGGGAGTAGGTGACGCCCAGACCTCTTCAGTAGGACTGACAGGTCTTGACTTAGAACAGATGTCTATCAGGCTCGGGTCTCCTGAAAAGCGGCGTGCCGACCCTGCTTTAAGCGACCTAAGTGAAGATAAGGTAGCTGGGTTGCTGACCAAAGACGGCCCATTCGCCAAGGTGTTCTCCGGATTTGAGCACCGACCCGAGCAAGAACAGATGCTTTCTAGCGTCACCAAAGCTATGTATCACAACCAACACCTAGTGGTTGAGGGTGGTACCGGCGTTGGCAAGTCGATGTCTTACCTGCTTCCCTCTGCACTCTTCGCTATTTCCAAAGGGCAACGGGTGGTCATCTCCACCAATACTATCAATCTGCAAGAACAGTTGATGAACAAGGACATACCAGCGCTCACAGAGGTTTTGGAGCAATCCGGACTGGTCGAGCAAGGAGTGTTGAAGGCTGCTCTACTTAAGGGTCGGACCAACTATCTGTGCCTGCGGCGCTGGAACCATCTGGCACGCAGCGACTCACCGACGATCGACGACGCCCGTCTCCTTTCAAAGACCTCCGTTTGGATGCAGAACACTACGAGCGGTGACCGCGCTGAGATCAATCTATCCGGACGGGATGCTGGGTCGTGGAGCCACGTATCAGCTGGCGAAAAAGGATTCTGCCCAGGGCTCCGCGATGGCACACCGTGCTTCTTAAGGGCCGCCAGAGAGCGCGCAGAACAAGCACACATCGTGGTTGTGAACCATGCATTGCTTCTTTCGGACCTGGCCCGTGGTGGCGGTCTGATCCCTGAGTATCAACACCTGATAATCGACGAGGCCCACAACCTAGAAGACGAGGCCACCAGACAACTAGGTTTCAGCATATCCCAGGACAAACTGGACGAGGTCTGGGAACCGCAGTCCAGACTGACAACTCAGATACGTCAAGCTACCGCAGCCGAAGGGCTGGCGTCATCCATCCGCGAAGAGGCTAATAATTATGTATCGACGGTCGAGGCGGAAGGACCGAAGTTACGCCAAATATGGGGCCGCCTCTGGGCTGAAGTCGAGCGGTTCCAAGCAAACCAAAGGTCAGGCACCCGTGACAATGGCCAGCAGATGCTCATTTCTTCTCAGGTACACGGCTCCCAAAGTTGGAACGACCTGCACCTAGCCTGGGAGAACCTGGATGTCGGGCTACAGCAGGCTTCCCAGAACGTCGGACAACTGCACCGGTTCCTCGACTCGACCCTGATTCCGGCTGCCAACGACCAACCGGCTCTGGTCATGGAGACCGCCAATCTGATGGACGAAGTGGAAACCATGAGAGAGGAGTTCGTCTCCATCTTGGGCAATCCCTTAGACAACGATATCCACTGGATCAGCAATGACCAGATACGGGGCAACCCCATCGTCTCCTTGAATTCAGCCCCGCTGGACATCAGTGGTACGCTTGCGGCAGAGCTGTTCCATCACAAAGACAGCGTCGTCTTGACTAGCGCCACTCTCAGCACTGAGGGAAACTTCGAGTATTTCAAGTCCCGCGTTGGCGTAGGTAGTGACTCAGAGGAACTACTGGTGGGATCTCCCTTTGACTATCAAAAGGCAGCGCTGCTTTTGATTCCAGAGGACATGCCTCCACCCAACTCAGATCAATACGTCGATGCCATGGTCAGAGTTCTGACCGACCTAGGCACCACTATGAACGGTCACACGATGGCTCTGTTCACTTCTTACGCGTCTCTCAGGGCTGTCGCGCAACGGCTACGCGCTCCGCTTATGGGCCAGGACATACAGGTCCTGGCTCAGAGTATAGACGGCTCGGCCCAACAGTTGATGACCCGTTTTGCCGAAGAGCCCAACAGCGTGCTGCTTGGCACCGCCAGCTTCTGGGAGGGAGTCGACTTGCCGCCAGGTCTACTCAAAGCGCTTGTGTTAACCCGGCTGCCTTTCGCGGTCCCCACAGACCCTGTGGTGATGGCACGCTCCAACCAGTACGAGAACCCTTTCAGTGAGTTCTCCGTGCCCCAGGCCGTGTTACGGTTCCGGCAGGGGTTCGGCCGCCTGATCCGCAACAAAGCGGACCGAGGGACCATTGTCATCATGGACAACCGGATCACTGGAAAGTCTTATGGCAGCTCCTTCTTGAAATCTATCCCTCCCTGTACTCTCAAACCCAGCAGTTTGACCAATACCGGCCAATTGGCATCCCAATGGCTTGCCTAGATCTTCAGGCGTGCAGGAGTGAAGTGTGGAACTGACGATAGACCAGCCTTTTGACCTTGGAGCCAGCCTAGAGAGTGGCCAAGCACACCGATGGAAGAAATCAGACGACTGGTATGCCGGCGTAATCCGTGGCGAGTTCATCCAGATACGCCAAAATGCACAAGTCGTGGAGTTCTCATCGGGTCCTTCACCTGAGGAAGCTGCAGCCAAGATGCTGCGAGACTACTTCCGGTTAGACGACGACATCGATGCCATATACTCGGACCTCAACCGGGATGGCCGAGTGGCAGCTATGGTCAACAAATATCCAGGCCTCCGTATCCTCCGCACTGAGCCATGGGAATGCCTGGTGGCCTTCATCTGCTCTGCCAACAATAACATCGCACGGATCCATCAGTTGATGGAGCGCATGTCTGACGAATTCGGATCCCCGCTAACTTTAAACGGGCTTACACGCCACACTTTCCCGAGCCCCGCTGACCTCGCAGAGGCAGGCGAAGACGAACTGAGGCGATTAGGGTTGGGATTCAGAGCGCCCTACGTGGACCAGGCATCAAGGGCCGTATTGGAAGGGAAACTAGACCTACCCGCCCTAGTGCGGATGCCCTATCCAGAAGCGAAAGCAGCCCTGATGGAACAAAAGGGCATCGGCTCTAAAATAGCCGACTGCATAGCCGTGTTCTCGCTGGAGAAGCTGGAGGCGTTCCCTATAGACGTATGGATACGTCGGGCCCTGGCTGAATGGTATTTCCCAGGACAGAAAACCCCGCCCGACCGTGCCCTGCTGGAATGGGCCCAAGGCCATTTCGGTCGCTACGGCGGCTACGCCCAGCAATACCTGTTCCATGGACAGCGGCTCCGTAAGAAAACTACAGACTGACAGCCGTTAGCTGGCCGCTTCTATTGTGTCAGTATCAATTTGCCGAAGAAACTGGTCTCGTCCATGTACTTGTGGGCCTCAGCAGCGTCAGCCAACGGGAACGTTCGGTCGACAACTGGTTTGACTACCCCCTTGTTCATCAGCTCCACAATCTCCCGCATGTCCTCTTTCGTTCCCATGAAAACTCCATATATCTCTTTCCGCTGACTGAACAGCAACCCCAAGTGCAGTTCCGTGCGTAATCCAGTGGTTGCCCCGCAAATACCGTACCGCCCACCGTTGCGCAGTGAAGCGAAGGCTGGGCCAAAGAAATCGGCTCCCACGTGATCGACAACGCAATCGACACCGGCCCGACCTGTAATCTCACGAACCCTTTCCCGGATGTCTTCCTCGTTGTAGTTGATGACCACATCCGCACCCAATTCGGTGGCCTTAGCTGCCTTCTCCGAGCTGCTGGTAGTGGCGATGACGTTAGCGCCAATAACGTCCTTCGCAACTTGGATGGCTGCAACGCCTACACCTGCAGACGCGGACAACACTAACACCGTCTGCCATGGTTGCAGTTGCAGCTTGCGTTGCAGCATGTTCCACACAGGTAGATAGGTAGTGGGAGCTGCCGCAGCCTGTTCGAACGAAACATCGTTTCCCAGTAAATGGGCGTTAACCGCCGGGACCACGACGTACTCAGCGTAGCTTCCATCAACGGCACTGCCCAAGAAACTCTCGCTGCGGCAGAGGTCGTCCTGTCCCGCCATGCACGCTGGGCACTGCATGCAGCTAATCCGAGGGTTGACCACCACTCGGTCTCCCGGTTTTAACACGGCCACACCGTCGCCGCATTCAGCCACTTCACCGGCACAGTCTCCGCCCAAGATCAGGGGAGGAGGGAATTCTCGGTCCAATCCTCTGCCACCGGCCCTGGTGTAGAGATCCAGTCGGTTCAAAGCCGTGGCCTTGACTCGGACTTTGACTTCTCCCGTCCTAGCCTCAGGCTCAGGCCTGTCTCCGTATGTCAGGACTTCAGGTCCGCCTTGGGCTTCTATATAGACTGCCTTCATGGCCGTGTTCTCCTTGGGATCGGGCCCCTAATAATCGAGGCTGTTGGTTTCCCGGAATCGTAATCTGAGGGTCTAGGGACGGCGCCCGTAATAGCAGTCGTCGCAGAGGAATACTATAGCTAAGGCGTCCTCGTGGCTGCCGATGCGGCCACACTGAGGAACGTCGCTATCCTGGCTCCAAGGTTGGTGGAACTTCCCTCCGCACATCTGGCAAGAGGTCTCTTGGATGCCGTCGAGGGCGTCTCCACAGATGACGCAGGACTCCAGTTCGTTTTCAGGAGTTTCTAGGTTATCAGGCACGCCGGTCTGTTCTGCCATTATTAGGAGGTCAACTCCCGCGCGATATTATCTGATTCACCAGGGCTCTTTCACCCTCTTCGTTGCGAACCAAGCCGTCCAGCTTAGCAGAAAGTAGTTCTTGCAATATTTCGCCGACCATTGAACCAGCAGGGACTCCCATCGTTAGCAGGTCGTCACCGGTCAATCTCGGCCTCACCTGTTTCCAGACATCTAGATACCTGCCCAACCTGGCCGCAAACTGAGGTTCTAGGGAAAGGCGAGCCGAAGCTGCGATTGCATTATCGTCCAAGCCTTCCAGCGCAGAGCAGACGGCGGAGACCTTAACCGACGGCCCAGAAATCATAGGCGATATATCCTGCAATACAATGGTATCACGTAGCACCCGTGCCCAATCGGCCGGCAGATTCAGGCGGCGGCTCACTTGTTCGCCGTCGGCAGGCGACAGAGGGATCGCTAAGGCAGCCAAATAATCACTTGCGGCCAAACCGCTCTCACCTGCCAAAATGGCCAAGGGACGGCTATCACACAAAGCCGGGTGGACCGCAGCTAATAGACCCAGTCCAATGGCCCGGATGAGCATCTTAAACGCCTGGGATTCCCCGAATATCTTCTGGAGCTCTTGACGCCATCGGTCACCAGAAACGGCATCAGCGTAACCACTAACAATGGTCCGACGTAGGTCCGACACTGTGTCGCTGGATATCTGAAAACCTAGCCTCTGTTCGTAGCGAACGGCACGGAACATTCTAGTAGGATCATCTGTGAAGCTATCCGAATACATGGTCCGGATTGTTCTATTAGCGATATCACTGAGTCCGCTATGTGGGTCGATAACCTCCGGAGAGTCTCCGACCAAGGGAAGGGCCATGGCGTTGATCGAGAAATCCCGACGGGCCAAGTCGTCCTCGAGACTGCTGGCAGACACTTCCGGAAGGGAACCCGGAGACGGATAGCTCTCTTTCCTGGCTGTCACCACGTCCACACGGTCGTCTCCAATATCGATAGTGGCGGTCCCGAATCTCGGATGCACGATCACCTTGCACGCCAATTCTTCTGCCACCTCTGCCGCCAGCGCTGGCGCGTCGCCTATCAATACGAAATCCAAGTCGTTGGCGGGAATGTCTAGGACAGCGTCCCGCACCGGTCCGCCTACCAGATAGACGGGCAGACTCTGCTCGGTGGCTCTTCGACGCAGCGAGTTGAAGACCGCCACCTGGCCGCCGCTGAGGCCGCCGGCGACCCGGTCCAAAGAGATGAACGTTAAGGGCGTATCAGGCGTAGGAATGCCTCCTCTAGAGAGCAAAGCCAGAGTCCAAATTATAGCATTATGGCTAACAGCCAGACCAAGAGGAGCAAGTAACCCCAACCGATGCGTCGAAACACTGGAATTACCTGCGTTTTAAGCTTTGACATCCTGAGGTGCTCTAGCTACAATCCCAACGTGCGCAGCAACTTTTAGTACGCGTAACACAGCGAACCTGCGAAATTTGGGAGGTAACACCATGGCTGATGCCCAGTTCACCACCTTTTACGACTTCCGTTGACCATTCGTCTACAACGCGGCCGTGTGGCTGTCGAACGTAGAGGAATCCACTGGAGAGGCGGTCAAGGTTGATTGGAAACCTTTCTCTCTAGCCCAAGTCAACAGCGACAACAATGACAACAACGTGAAACTCTGGGAGCAGCCCGGGGTCATGGACGGCACCGACAAGACCTTCCTTGCTCATATGTCTGGTCTCGCCGCCAAACGCCAGGGTGAAGAAGCTTTCCAGTCCTTCTTCATGGCCCTCCTACGGGCCCGTCACGAAGATAAGAAAGACCTGGAAGACCCAATAGTCATGGAAGAGGCCGCGGTTGCCGCTGGTCTAGACATGGCCCGATGGCGCGAGGATGCGGCCGACCCCGAACTGCTGAAAGATATCGCCGAGTCCCACACCATCGCCGTTGAAGAACACGGTGCCTTTGGCGTGCCGACTTTCATATCACCGAGTGGAAACGCGACATTCCTCAAGATGTTCATACCGCCGGTTGAACAGTCCGCTGATATCTTCACTACCATGACCAAGGCGATGGATGAGTTCGACCACGTAGGCGAATTCAAGCGCCCCCAACCCCCGTGGCCACATGGGGTCATCTAAAGACCAAACCGTACCCAATAGGGCCTCGGCAAAGGCCCTTGAAATAGCGCTGGGGTTCTCTTTCAAGAACCCCAGCCTACTACACCAAGCACTGGTGCACCTTTCCTACTGTAACGAAAACAACCTGGACCCATCCGCCTCTTACGAACGGCTAGAATTCCTCGGCGACGCCGTCCTGGAACTAGCAGTTTCTACGGAACTCTACTCCCGTTTCCCTGACGCTGACGAAGGGGAGCTCACCAAGACTCGCTCTTCCCTGGTACGCCGCGAAACCCTGGCCAAAATCGCACGCCGCATCGAACTTGGCAGCTATCTGTTCGTGGGAAAAGGAGTCGAGGCGAGCAATGGCCGGGAGCAGGATTCAGTGTTGTCCGCTGCTTTTGAGGCGATGATTGCCGCGGTCTACATAGACCAGGGAAACGAATTCACACGCAAGCTGATCCTGCGACTCTTCGACGACCAACTAGCCCTGACCGAAAAGACAGGGGCACCGCCCGAGAACCCCAAGTCTCTCCTACAAGAACTGGTGCAAGGCCAGGGGCTCAACCCGCCGACGTATAATTTGGTAAGCAGCGAAGGCCCTGATCACGGTCCAGTGTTCACGGTCGAAGTGCTCGTCAACGGCCAGGTAGTGGGGGCTGGATCCGGCGGCAAGAAATCAGAGGCGGAAGGTGCAGCTGCAAAGTCAGCATTGGCCGCGCTGACCGGTCAGGTGTAAACGAGTTCTTCATAAAACCCCATAACAACCCAGAGATATGATGCTCAGATTCTTTAAGCGGAACCGACAAGAAAACATAGAACACATCCAAGATGCGGTGAAACCCAGCCGGGAGCGGTGGTTCGGGAAGATACTGAACGTCCTCCGGTCGTCCCGTTTGGACGACGCACTCTGGGAGGAACTGGAAGAGATACTTATCTCATCTGACGTTGGCGTGGACACTTCACTTGGCATAATTGCAGACCTAAAAGAGACTGTCAGGTCTGAGAAACTGGAAACCGGGGAGCAAGTGTTCGAGTCGCTGAAAGACTCTCTAGTGGCCGGGATGGAACCTGACGAAGCCACCTCTATCTGGATGGATGAGACTGAAGTCAACGGACCCTACGTGATATTGATGGTGGGCGTAAACGGAGTGGGCAAGACCACTAGCATCGCCAAGTTGGCCCACCATTTCACCCAGGATGGAAAGAAAGTCATATTGGGGGCGGCCGACACCTTTCGGGCCGCAGCCGCCGAGCAACTTGAAATCCTAGGCAGTCAGATCGGAGTGGACGTCATTAGACATGACGCAGGCGGAGACCCTGGAGCCGTGGCCTTCGACACCTACCAGGCTGGAAAAGCACGGGGCGCAGACATATTAATCATCGACACCGCCGGCAGGCTGCACACCAAGTCCAACCTGATGGAAGAGCTGCGCAAGATCCATCGTGTACTGGCCCGTCAGAACGAGACCGCCCCACACCAAGTCATCCTGACCCTAGACGCCACCACAGGACTTAACGGCCTGGCCCAAGCCAAGTCTTTCAAGGAAGCAGTCGATTGCACCGGCATCTTCCTTGCAAAGCTAGACGGCACCGCCCGCGGCGGCATCGCCCTTGCCATAAAAAAAGAACTCTCAGTGCCGATCTTATTCATAGGCACTGGTGAAAATGTGACCGATTTGGCCCCATTCAACACACGGGACTTTGTAGACTCGCTGCTGGCCCCCGTTGCCTGAGCCGTTTTTGTCAGCCGCATCTATCTGATCGATCAAAGCGATTAATCAATAAGAAATGCTAGACGCCTTAAGCTGGTACCTCTTCATACAGGTCCTGGGTCTTCTAGCATTACCGGTTGTGTTCGTGGTGTTCAGAAGGTTGCCTGACCGCGGGTTCACATTGATTAAACCAGCGGCATTGGTTTTCTTCTCTTACATCCTTTGGGTCTTAGGCCTGACTCACGTTTCTGCCAACACGCAACTGACCATCGGTGTGATTCTGCTGGTAGCCGTGGCACCGGGTATTTTCCTGATATGGCAGAAGCGAGAGGACATCCGCGAATTTATACGTGAGCATTGGCCAATGCTCCTGGCCTCAGAGGTACTGTTCGCTGGGTTCTTCCTGATGTGGTTGGGGATAATCTCAGAGGCCCCTTCCATCAACCACACCGAAAAGCCCATGGACTTCGGGTTCATGAACGCGGTGCTGCAGAGTCGATTCTTCCCACCGGAGGACCCATGGCTTTCGGGCAATAACATCAGCTACTACTATTTCGGCCATTTCATGATGGCTTTCATGACACAGGCAACCGGAGTTGCCTCAAGTGTGGGCTATAACTTGGGAGTGGCTTTGATCCCTGCTTTGGTTGCCATCGGCTCCTTCGGCCTGGTCTACAACCTGGTGCGGCTTTCCAGCGGCAGTATCAAGGCCGGTATTCTCTTTGCCGCCGCGGGGCCGGCCCTCATACTCCTAGCGGGGAACCTAGAAGGCACCATGGAGTTCGTTCATCTCCGAGGCTGGGCCGGCGATGGGTTCTGGGAATGGCTTGGCATAAAAGGCTTAGATGGCACGGAATTGGGAACGGGTGTCTTCCCAGATAGCCAGTGGTGGTGGTTCAGAGCCAGTCGAGTGATAGACACACTGTCCGGTGGCCAAAGCTTGGATTACACCATCACCGAGTTCCCCATGTTCAGTTTCGTGTTGGGAGACCTGCACCCACATGTCCTCAGTCTCCCTTTTGTCTTGTTAGCGCTGAGCCTAACTCTGAATTTCTTCTTGTCCCCCCGCACCCTGGGCTTAACCTGGCTAAGGGATCATTCGATGGAATCGGCCTCCTTGGCCTTATTCATCGGATCCCTGGCATTCATTAACCTCTGGGACCTCCCAATTATCGCAGTCATCTTCGGGGCGGCGGCGTTGGTCAAAGCCTACGGAGATTGCAAAGGGAAGTTAGACAGTGCCGCGGCAGGGGCGGCCTTCGTCGTAGTACCGGTATTACTGGTAGGCCTTGCGCTGTTCATTCCGTTCTACCTCGATTTCGAGGCAACGACGTCTGGAATTCTACCCCTGCTGGGTGTGAACACTCGACCTTTCTTGCTGTTCTTGGCGATGGGGCCGTTAATCTTCCTGACCGTTTCGTTCTTGATTCGCCAGGTCACCAGACTAAAGATGCCGAGCAACGACGACAATTCGGCGGCCGTATTAGTCTCTGTCGTGGTGGCAGGACCCTTCGTTCTATGGGCCGCTTTGGCATTCTTTGTGACTTGGATGGACGACGGTATCGTACCAGCCCTGAGCGAGATCGGCAGCCGTTCGATTCTGGTAGTGCCCGGAATATTCTGCGTGGCGTTGGCCGGCTTCAGCGCCATGCAACGCGTCAGACTCAACATTGCGCCGGCGACAGCATTCCCACTTCTGCTGGCCGGCCTCGCCCTATACTTGCTAGTCGGAGCTGAATTGTTCCACGTGGTTGACCAATTCGGTGGAGGCTTCCGGCGGATGAACACAGTGTTCAAGACGTATTATCAGGCTTGGCTGCTGTTGGGAATAGTTAGCGCCTACGGCCTGTACTATCTATGGTCAATCCAAGCCTCGGATGGCATGCCACGGGTCTTGAGCAGACTCATTCGTGGAGTCCAGGCCGTTTGGGCCGGAATAGCTCTTCTGCTTGTGGTGTTCTCCTTCTACTATCCTGTGGGGGCGGTCTTGGACCGGACAGGAATCTTCCAAGAACATCACACTATCTCCGACAACACACTCGACGGGCTGGCCTTTCTGCAGCAGGACTCCCCCGACGAATATGCGGCAATCCAGTGGCTGCGTGATCAAGCTCCTTGGGGCCGAATGGTCGAGGCAGTTGGAGACGACTATTCGGACTTTGGTAGGATATCATCTAGCACCGGCCTGCCGACTGTCCTCGGTTGGAAGGGACACGAACGCCAATGGCGAGGCTCCACGTCATCGCTCAATGACCGAGAAGACGATGTCAGAACCATCTACACCAGTGATGATTCACCCGAGGTGCTCAGGTTATTGGTTAACTACGGCGTCCGCTACGTTTACCTGGGGCCAAGGGAGCGAAGGACCTACGGGGACAAAACCCTAGCAGGCGCCGACAAATTCCTGAGAAGCGCCTTTCAACAGGACGGCGTAATAATTTACGAGATGGTTCAATCCATGGCTCAAAATAGATGAACGACAACTCTGAGACGGTACCCTCCAAGGCTGGTCACTCGTCCATTATCGCGATATCCCGCCCTTGGGCCGGGCGTACCTTTAGCCGTTTGGAAGCTGGGTTTTTGACCGTCATAATCATAGCCTTGGTCATGCGGCTCTGGGAATTGGGCGGCCGCACAGTCCATTATGATGAGGCCATCCACCTGCACTATGCCTGGCGGCTGACCCAGAGCGACGGCACATTTCTCGGCTGGCCGTGGATCTTCGGCACCGACTACATCCATTCGCCCTGGATGCATGGCCCATTCCAGATCGAGTTCACCGCATTGATGTTCAAGATCTTCGGTGACACCGATGTGACCGCTCGTTTAGGCTACGTCCTTTTCGGGACGGCCTTGGTGGCGGTTCCCTACTTCTTCAGAGATCATCTAGGCCGCATCGGGGCGCTACTGGCCGCCGTCATGCTGGCGTTGTCGCCGACACTTCTATATTTCAGCCGGTTCGGCCGCAACGATATCATCATGGCGTTTTTCGCAACGACTTTGTTGATCTTGATGTGGCGTTACATCCACGAAGGACACCGACGTTATCTTTACCTGGCATCGGCCGTTCTGGCCTTGATGTTCGCCACCAAAGAAACTGCTTACCTAGTGGTGGCAGTTCTTGGGGCAATCTCTTTGGCTCTGGCGGCGGTAAACGGGGGACGTCCTCAATTGCGCCAAATCAGCCTATCCCAGGCGGGACGGCCGGCAGGATTCCTGTTGCTATTGACCACCATCACTCTGCCTCAATGGTCTGCCGTTTCCGGAATAGTCCAGGACATATTCGGGCTGACACTGGCCAACCCTGACGCCCAGACCGGGAACAACGTCGCCAACGTGGACGGAACGGTAGGGCTGGTTGGAGCTCCTGCATGGGCCGGCAAAACACTGCTATTGCCAGTGCAAGACTTACCCATAGGCGCCCACGTCGCAGCGATAATAGCGGGCTTCGCGGTGCTCGTTTGGATTGTCAATCGGGCGGCAGTAACCAACCGGAGCCTCGCATGCCTAGTGGGTGCGCCTTTAGCGGTAACTGCAGGCGTGGCCCTACTACTCTACCGTCCTATAGCTGACGTCATCGAAACTCAAGGCGTACCGGCATTGGACCTAGCCTTGGCCATACTTCTTGTTACAGGCGCGTTGTCGACGTTTATCTACCATCGTTATCCGTTCCAACGCAGTGTGTTGTTGGCCGCCATACCAGCTTTCGTAACGGCTCTATACGCCTTCCTATTCACGCCCGTGGTCGACCTCCAGGCCGTGGTCGATGGGATACTGCCCAATGAGGTGACGATCGGTGCGGCAGCCAACGGTCTCCCGGTTAACTACGTGGTAGCTCTCGGCATACTGAGCTCCGCCGTAGTGGTATCGGTCGCCATCGGGATTCGTTGGTTAGGCAAGGAGTGGTTGGTCTGCGCGGGAATCTTCTATCTAATCTGGGCAGCCCTTTACACAACCCTGTTCACCAATATGTCAGGGGTGTTCAGCGGCTCGTGGCAGGGCATGGGTTACTGGGTTGCCCAGCAAGAGGTGGCCAGGGGTAACCAGCCATGGTATTACTATTTCGTGGGCCTACCGGTCTACGAGCTTCTCCCAGCGGTCTTCGGTATCGCCGGTGCGGTGTACTTCTTAAAGAAGCGCGACATGCTTGGTATAGCATTGACCGTCTGGTCCGCTGTCACATTCCTGGCCTACACACTGGCCAGCGAGAAGATGCCCTGGCTGTTGGTCAACATCACTCTGCCGTTGATATTCCTGTCTGCCAAGTTCCTGGGCGACCTCGCTGATTCAATCCGTTGGCGGGATGCACTGCGGCAAGGGGCCGCAGGACTATTCTTCATCGCACCGATGGCGGTGCTGGGAGCTGTATTCGTTCTTTACGGATTCACGGGCGGCGCCAATGGACAGGAAGGGCTCACCGCTCAGCACTGGGCGGTGTTAGGTGGGGTTGTCTTTGCTCTCATAATCGCCGCAGCCCTGATCAGGGCTACTTCCTCTACCAATGGCGGTACACTTGCAGTCATCGGCATTGCCTCTCTTCTTCTGGGCTTCGGCACTTGGAGTGCCCTCCGAGCGAGCTATACTTTTGACGATTCCAACCGGGAGATGCTGGTCTACGCCGGGGGAGGATCAGACCTCCAGGATACATTTACGTCCTTGGAACAAGTCTTTGACCACCCCTCCATAGACGCCGAAGCTACCTTCACACAAAGGCGAGAAGTGGAGGTCGATTACGATATCTGGTACCCCTTCCAATGGTACGTGAGGAGCGCCGAATCCGATGGGTTGCTGAGGTTCACATGTTTCAAAGATGAAGGAGAAGAAGGCTGGAACGCAAGCTGCAATTCCTTGGAAACCAAGCCTGAACAAAACGAGTTCCGTCCATCTTATCTGCTCTTAGCATCGAGCCACACCGATAGTATGGACGCGGAACTGGCAGACTATGACAAGAGCGAGCCCCTCCACAGCCTGCTGTGGTATCCCGAGACCTACCGGCGGCCGTCAGAGGCGCGGCAAGACGAGGACTGGAAGGAGGAGTTACAGAAGGACGTGGAGTTCTTCAAAAACATGGCTTCCAGCAAAGAGGCCTGGCGCAGCATATTGGGCTACTGGGTATTTAGAGACCTGAAACAGGACTGGTTCACGAGCGACTACTATTCCTTCAGCCGGTAGCTGGCCCATGATTTGTGCCCCAGGTATACTAACTCCAGGCTCCAAGGGGCGATCTGTTAGGACTTGGTTGGTTGATTGATCACCACTAAATGGCAATTCTGGCTGGGCGGCGGCGTTAGCGTAGTCCTGTTGCTACTCTTGCTCTACCAAGTGGACATCGGAGACCTCAAAGACGCCTTGCGCGAAGCTAACTATTATCTGTTAGCACCTTCCATCGTCGTCTATTTTATCGCCGTCTTCTTTCGTGCAATCAGGTGGCGTTATCTGCTGAGCCCCATGGGAAGGTTTCCCGTGAGCCGACTCTACCCGGTGGTGGTTATCGGCTACATGGCCAACAACCTCCTACCGGTACGCCTAGGCGAGTTCGTACGCTCCTACTACCTTGCCCGGCGCGAAGATGTGAATACCAGTTCTACTCTGGCAACCGTCGCAGTGGAACGGGTCTATGACGGCATAACCCTACTGGCGTTCGCCGCCCTATCGGCGCCGTGGCTGTTGTTGCTGGGCCAATTTGACGGCGCCGCCGATGTGTCCCGAACCACCGGCCTAATCTTCCTGTTAGTAATCATCGTTGCATTCGCACTAATGCTCACGGTATTAACTCTCTTGGGCAGTTCCCCAGCTTTTACTAATCGCGCCGAAGGGTGGTTAAACATCATCCCCGCTAAACCCAGGCCCAAGGTCAAAACAATTTTTCGGACATTTGTGACAGGACTAGCAGTTCTGAACTCCCCATCCAAACACCTATCTCTCTTCATATACTCACTGCCCGTATGGTTGTTGGAAGGCTCCATGTATTTCATGTTGGCCTACTCCTTCGGGATAGACGATTACTTCGATTCCGCGGCGGTGTTGCTGTTGGTGGTGCTGCTTCTAACCGCTACTTCTAACCTGGCAACATCGATACCCAGCGCTATCGGAGGAATAGGGCCTTTTGAGATCGTTGCCCAACAGACGTTGATGTCCTTGGGAGTCGGGGCGTCATTAGCAGGGGCCTACAGTGGGTTTGTACACCTGGTCGCACTTTGGCTGCCGGTCAACATCGCGGGGCTGGTCCTCTTGTGGAAGAACAATCTATCCCTCCGCGAGATAAGCACCGCCAGCCGATCTAACAGTCTGACCGCAGAGCCAAAACTTGCCGAGGAAGACAACCGATGCGAGTAGGAATAATCGGTGGAGGCATGGCCGGATTGGCCGCCGCACATGAATTGACCAAACAGGGCCATTTCGCAGAAGTGTTTGAGCAATCAGATTTTCTTGGCGGCCAGGCGTCCACATTTGAAGTGTCCGGTGGAAGGCTGGAGCGAGGTTACCACCACCTGTTCACCAGCGACACCGACATAGCCGATCTGATCGAGGAACTGGGACTGGGCGACAAACTAGCCTGGCTGGAATCTAGCGTCGGTTTTTATCTGGACAAGGGCCACGGCGGCAAGATTTGGAACTTCGCCACTCCTAAGGACCTCCTCAGATTCAAACCTCTATCTCTGCTTAGCCGGCTAAAGGTGGGCTTCTGGACGCTGGTCCTTAAGAACACCCAGAACCACCAAAAATTCGAGAACATCACGGCCAAAGACTGGCTGTCGAAACGCATGGGTCAGCAGGCATATGAAGTCATCTGGGAGCCACTTCTCCGTGGCAAGTTCGGGGAGTTCTACGACCGCATAAGCATGACCTGGATCTGGGG
>Ga0066372_10000342_pt1 | contig 17082 bp, 6 predicted proteins | sample Knorr_S15_td_250_FD_77011 | JGI IMG/M metagenome (GOLD analysis project Ga0066372, IMG submission 77011) | Marine microbial communities from Southern Atlantic Ocean transect - Knorr_S15_td_250_ad_251m_LV_A | ecosystem: Environmental > Aquatic > Marine > Oceanic | place: Southern Atlantic ocean... | reverse complement strand
TGATTAAAACCACCATTCCTATTGGGAACAGCACCCTCAGGTTTCTCCCAAATTATATCCTCTAAGAACTCAAAGCCTAGGTCCTCCATCATAGGCACAAAATAAAACGGTAATGGTATTCTATAACTTTGTTCACTTCTTTTCTCTCTACTAACAATTACAGGTGCTATGTTTATTATGCACATTCTACTTTCCTTTAAAATTCTATAAACCTCTTCAAAAACACTTTCCATTGTACTCATATAATCATCCAGGCTTTCATACTGTGAATAGTCTTTTGCGTTAAAATAAGGAGGACTGGTCACTGTTAAATCAATATAATTGTCTGGAAGTTTCTTCATCTCTTCCACACAATCGCCATGTATTACGGTCATTTTTTAACAAGTGAACCATGTAGTTTGCCTTTACATATACAGACACAACGTTTCTTTTTTGATGCTCCACACGCACTAGTATGCATTTCTAACCTCAGTATTACTACATATCTTACAAACGTATTTGCCAGAAACAGATACTAATTTGTGCCCAAAATTGCACTTCATACACACCCATTGGGGTTGCCTTTATTTAATTGTTTTAAAGATCTTGTGTATCTGTGCCTCTTTTTGAGGTGACTTTCTTTGCATCTGAGCTTTCGGTCTCAGGAATATCATCTGCACTTACTGTACCTGTACCTCTGTCTTTTGCTAGTTTTGCATCACCAGCTTCATCAAGACGCTCTTTTTGGTACTTTTTGAATTTCTTTCCTGCCCAATTCGATCCAGATTCATCGTCAACTTCTGTCTTCGAGGTGCCTCTGTTTGTTGTTACTTCAACCATAACATGTAGATACTGTCGCTATATTTAATATTTTAAATATCACTACAAGTACGTTCTGCACCACAATTATAACAACGGAAATGACATGCCGTAAGATCGACCATATCAAAGCCACATTGTGGACACTTATTTCCCTCTGGATAAGCGGTTGGTGCTTCTTTTACTTTTTCTGTTTCACCCATTTTCAACAATCATATGTGTTGATTTAATATGTAATATAACTTCTTCAGAGTCTTTGAAACCAACTTGGCCACAATGAATACAATGTGTTATCTCATGTGGTTTTTCTGGTGGTGGATTACTCATCGTTTAACCCCTTTCTTTTTCTTTTTGGCTTTCTGTTTAATTCCAGAGTAAAAAATAAACCCAGTTGGGGCTGCGGCGAAAGCGGGTAAAGCAACACGTTTTATCTTTTTCCTTGTCTTTCTTGTTGGGATTCTTGTAGTGAGAGCGTGAGAGCCACTAAAAGTTGTATAGAATTTATACCCACCACTGGGGGGTTTGGATTTGCGGGTTTTACCAAATTTGAACGTAAGATGTTCCACATCACGCCATCTATCGATACCAAAGCCTTTTTTGTCATGTGTTGGCAGGAGATCATAAGGATCAGTATTATATGTATCAAAATGATGCTCAATTGTAATTGACGGTTTAACGACAGGTTTATGTGGGAACTTGATGGTGTTTGTTTTTGTTCGTGCTGTTGTCAATTTGCCAAAAGTATACACATCCTTACGCCAATCGAAATCACCACTATCTTTAACAACTTTCACACCAAAGCCTTTTTTCCCCCTAACATCACTACCAGCCATTATACCACTAATGTGAAAAGATTTCCAACCACCAATATATGGGTCTCCCATCTCTTCCATCCCTTCTTGTTTAACCGCCTCAACCACACGTTTGGGTTTAGCAATTCCCCAAAGTGATTCTGCCATTGGCTTGTTTTTAATTCCAAGGCCATATACAACTGAAGTTGTCCTGACTGGGAAATCGGCAAAATCAGTTGCGTATTCTCCACCCAAACCAGAACTAAAAGTGTAACCTGACTGTAATTGGTCTTTTTGTTTATACGCTATTATTTTTTTAGGTGCACCTTTCACTGATACAACAGTTTCACTTATGTTAGGTGCACCGATGGTCATACGTGCTTTCCCCCCAGCCGTAACAACATCCATAGGGTCGCCCATAACTTCTTCTGATTTCCTAACAACGAATGGTAACACAGAAGATTCGCTTGTGACGACACGGCGTCTTTGTACCATATCAACATCAGGAAGTTTATTCTTATGCAAATCTTTGTGAACATATTTTGAACTGTCTGGGTCCAAGGCCACTTTTGGTGACAGATGTGCTATATTGTCTATGTCTATAGGATCACCATACTTATCAAGTTCTTGTGTCGTCGTAGATCGTGTCTTTTTTATCTTTACAACATCTTTACCACGCCTGGCTGCCTTTTTCGTGACGGACTTGGCTTTTCGTAATGCTAATCTTCCTATCAATCGTGTTGTTGCTGATATAACCATTAGTATCCCTTCTTCCTAGTTGATGTAGAACCAAACATATCTGTCCTCTTTGGTTGTCTCTTTTTCTTTTTCTTTATTTGCCCAACACCATAAGCAGCACCACCTATTACACCCCCAGCAATTGCATACTTTTCAAGCTTTGTTGGGTGTGGCAAAGTAAATCCAAAACCATATGCATCGTCAGTAAGGCGATACATCTCATCATCATCCAACCAATATTCTGACTTCTTCAGTTTTTTATGACCGCCATATTGAACCCTCACCTTTGTTTTCGCCCGTGTAGTTTTTCTCTTCCCATGTATTTTCGGTGTTTTGGTTGTTGTTAGCTGAACAGCCTTTCTTGCACTAAAACCTAAACCACGATACGTTCCTACGCTGACGGCTCTTCGTGTAGTGGTACTGTATACTTCTATTGGTGGCTTTATTTCTAGTGGACCGCCTACTAATTTCATTAGACGTCTCTCATCAGACTTTAACTTACCAGAATACACAGGGTTGATAGCTTTTGCTGTATAGTAATACTCATCACTTAAAGGCGGCCAAGATTTTTTAATAAAAGCCATCCCTCGAAGATCTTCTCTATACAAGACTTCTCCCTCTTTCCCCTTGAAATATTTTAACCCAGTCTTCGCTGGTATACCAGCTTTACTTAATTCAGTATGGGCATCTGTTGCATAATGCTCATTATATTTGTGGAACTTTTTGGTAAAAAACAGATCCAAACCAAAACTTTCTGAGAGCTCACTATACCTGTAAGCAGCAAGCATTGTGTCAGGTGGTAACTCTAAGAAGTTACCAACAAATTTGTCACCTTTACCACGAGATGTGTTAAGCTTTATCGGCTTGGATTTTCTAACTGGTGCATCACCACCAACACCTATTTTTGATTTCGATTTTACTGCCTGTAATGCATATCCTGGATATTCAAAAAAATCCCCCATAAGATTAGTTAATCCCTTTTGTTTTATAGGAAGCCTAAGACCATATGTATTAACCACCTTATCTTCACCCGCTTTAGTATCATACTTCATTGATCTCACTGACTCGGATGGGTTATCACTCCAATAATTCACACCTTTTTTTGATCCTTTGGTATGTCTATCAATATCAATACCTGTTACATCATCATCTGCACCTACAACAGATTTCCTTCGTAAAAATGGTACCCCATCCCCAAAACCAAAGTCCGTGGTGGTAGGCTTGATGAACTTAACATCTTTGAAATGCCGTAACGGACCAGTCGGTCTCGGGTTTACTGGTATCCAGTTTGTTGAGAAAGAGTCATAATTAGTGTACAGCTGTCCTTTAGTGTGGTAATAATATGCATTCTTATCTTTTGACCAAAAGACTCTCTCTGGCTCAATACCCCTAAGTCCCGCTTCATATATAGCGGCAATATCATCTTTCGCTAGATTCTTTGAATCAGGTATTCGAATATTTGTGCTTGGTAAGACTTCTGGAAAAAGTCCACTGTCCTGAGCGAACTGCTTGCTCTTATAACCTGGTTCAGCCTGTATTTTTTTGTGTAGGAATCTGGTAGCAGTTGGAGAATTTCCCATGTAGGAAGTAAGTTCCTTGGGGATGTAGGCACCTTGAGCGTTCTTATACAGCTTAGCATCAACTATCTTTTGTTCTGTTATCTGTTTCTGTTTGTAATTATCTACGTCGCGTGCATAACTGTCATAGTCACGCGTAGCTTTGTCTGTACTTGCTTTTGTAATATTCAATCTTTTTGCGGATTTGTCATATTTCATTCTTTTGTCTGTGATGGTCTTCCACGAATCTTGGTAAAGTTTGTCTGGTCCACTTCCTCTTTGCAATGGAGCGACTGAATACTTAATTCCACGCGGTGCTCTAATTTTTTTTACTACTTTTCTTGCACCTGTTTTAGTTAGAATTTTTCCTGCTGCTCTAGATACTGCTGATATAACCATTAGTATCCCTTCTTCCTAGTTGATGTAGAACCAAACATATCTGTCCTCTTTGGTTGTCTCTTTTTCTTTTGTGGTTTATAGCCAATATCTTGTCTATACGGATTTACTTTCCTGCCTTTTACTGGGCGAACATCAAACATTGACGGGGTTCTTGACTCGGACCACTTTTGTTCGCCTAGTTTTTTATCAAGTCTGGTAATCTTACGTGGTTCCTTTTTAGTAAATGACACATATGATTGACCACCCTTAAAGTAATAACCCTCACCTTGAAACCATACTTTTGGTGCGGCCCACGCAATCTTCTTTTTCTTTTTCTTTTTCAACATGGCTTCTTTCTTTTTCCTTTGTGCGGGGTCTAACCACGCAAACGCTATTAGTGGTATCGGTCTAACACGGGGTGGTGGAATAACTCTTCTGAGAGGCTCATCATGTCGAAGTTGGCCTCTCTGTTTTAGTATTTCTGGTATTCTTAGTTTTTGTTTTTCTATAACTTTTTCTCTTACTATCGCTTTTTCTTTAGCTATAAGACCTACACCTGGAATTAATTTAGTTTGTAACATCGACGCTGTATCAGTTCTTGTCGAAAGATCAATAACTGTACTTGAAATTGTATTAGATGATTCCTTAAGGAAATCTCTAACACTCGTTGTATCAGGGGCTATTCTTGGCACTATGATCTGTGGTCCTGATATACGTGGACTTTCTGTTTCCAATTCGGGTCTCACTACAGATGGTGTAACAACTGCAACTGGAACTGTAGTTTGTCTAATATCTGGTGTTGCTTCCGCACTAGGTATTGTACCATGTGTTGATGTAACTGTAATGCCTGGTGACTCTGAAATGCTTCTGACACCCTGATATATTCGTCGAGTAGGTAAAGGTGGAACTGGTGTAGATAGGTCTATTGGTACTACATGAGGTGCACCTAATTGACTAGTCTGTGGCTTATCCATCATGACTGTAGATTGCTTACCTGACTCAACTGTGTAAGAACCCTTTTCAACATCGGAATATGTGACATGTTTGAAAGTATTGGTTTTGGTTGTTATGTTCTTATTCGTACCAAGAACGTTTATCTCTCGTCTAAGACTGTCTATTGTCGCTTTTACTTTTTCATCATACAATCGCTTTCGTAATCTGGAGGCTGTGTTGGACCCATGACCAGGATCTTCTTTAAGTAACTTTTCAAGGTCTTCTTGGCCTTGTTTAATATTTTTTTCAGTGTTTTTAACTCCATCGTCAGTTAGTTTCTTTGACTCAACAATCTTCTTTAGTTCTTTTGCACGCTTAGCAGTTATTGATAATTTACCAATTTCATAGCCTAGTGATGTCTCTATGTCGTCTATAACAGATACATGTGTTGGGTCATATGTAGACGGGTGACCATATGGCCTTTTTTCAGATGTTTCCCTCATTCCCCTCCTCGATACATACTTTGTTGGTATATGTCGTGCGCCTGCGGGGGTTTGTATAGTAGGTATACGCTTCCCACTACTTATTGCAGTGTACTCAGTTTCATCCAGACGAACTGTTTCAACCTCTCCCTCTTTAGTTACAACATCCTTTTGCTTAGTTGATTTCATTGTGACTTTCTCACCAGATCTTGGTACTAATGATTTTGGTGTGGCTTTGCCTGTAACTTCACGATATGTTGGTCCACGATAATCATCTGACTGTGTCCATTCGAAATACGCATCAAGTTTTGATTTGTGACTTACAGTACCAGGTTTTCCAAAGTGACTGAATGGTGTTTCTTCATACTCTGCCTCAATGTCACGTACACGAACAATCTCTTCCTCACCTTTATCATTTATAATAGTCTCTTCGGTCCATTTCTTCACATGCTTGCCATCAGCATCTCTTATTGGTTTTGGGCTAATATCCTGTAATATTGAATGGATATATTTGCCTGTTTTACTTGTTCGACTTCCGTAAACACCCATTAACTGATTTTGGTTCTCAACTATTTCCTTAATTGTCTCATCACGACGTAAGTACACATTCTGTAATGCTGCTCGGTCATCCACAGACCCCTTATAACTTTTAATTGAATCACCATCTGTCGGTGTAAACCACTCTGCATCTTTACCTAAACTCTTTTTTGTCCTGTCATATGTAACGCCTAATTTCCGTTCCAATTCTCTTTGTTTCGCACTAAGTATGCTTTTCTTATGTTCTTGTGTGGCTATATTGTCCTGTAATGTTTTCATACGAACACGTTCTTCTGCCTCTGGCTTATATGCAGGATCTCTTCTTGCCGCTTCGTCCCAATCATATTCCCACCATGAACGTTTACCAGTCCAGTTAGGACCAAGTTTCTCTGCCATTTTATTCTCAATTCTATCAACAGTTACAGCATAGTCAGTAAGAACAGGTTTCATTTTCAAAATCTGTTTCTCGTCCTTTGATAACAAATGTGGGGCAACAACCTCTACATCCCGAAGCATTGCTTGAGCTTTTGAAAGTGTTGTAGGATTTTGATATATTTCTACTTGAAGCATCTGACTTATGCCTGGCATATGTTGAAGTTCAAATTGTCCTCTTCTAAGTGGCGATAATTCACCCTCAGCCAATTTTTTACCCTCAAGTGGAACATCGAAGATGTTGATGTATCCTTTTCTTTCCTGGCTTCTACCAAACAATACGCCAGCCTTTTCCCATAATGTTGGTGTACGTAATGAACTGTCAATGGCCTCTCGGGCATCTGCACTAAGAAATACACTCTCATCCTGTGTCATTCTATTATACATCTTCTGGACATCTGGGTGAACAAAAGTTCCTTTCTGGTCTCCTGACTGGTAAACCTGTTGTTTTTCTACGTCTCTAAGATACCTGTATGATATATGCTGTCGTACAGCCAATTTTTGGTCCTCGGTAAAATACCCAAGTGAATCTGGCTGACCTTTCTCTCCTTTGATTGGGTACACGTCTCTTAAACCAAGATGTTCTTTCATTGAAATAGGCGTCTGCAATGGCTCACCTAACACATTTCGGCTTAACCAACTCAACATACCAACTGGTTGCTCATGTGGGGTATCTGGCAATGGTGTAGTCACTTCAAGTACTATATCTTTATTCACACCTTTTGGCAACGGTGTTGATGGATCATCTTCTGACATATGTTGAGCAAGTTTATACTTCTGTTCATATACCTGTGTCTGCCCAAATGATCTTGAGAAATCTCGGGCTTCAGCAGAAGATGATTGATATGCACCATCTACTGTTCCTAATTTACGCTCTCTGGCTTTACCTAAATCATCAACAAACTTCTCCAGAATTTTACCAGACACTTCGGCCCATGCCTGTGCAGTGTATTGTGACCCCGTACGAGAATGTGTACCACCACGTATGCCAATATGATCAAGAAGCTTACCTATTGTGGTGTTTGCAACTTGATAGCCTACAACATCACCCTTTTTAATTGCGGCTTCTACCTGTGCGTCTGATGGCTGTATACCAACTCGCTGTTCAAATCTCTTTAACGCACCTACAGTTTTCACACGCCGTTCTTTGAGTATATTCTTAAGGTTTTGAAATGGACGAGGGAAAACTTTCATAACTTCTTCATCAGTTAATGCAATAACGGCTGGTAGTGGACCTTTACCTGTCCATCTCCCATCCATGTTTTCCAGCTTATACCATTTACCATCTTTTACCACATACTCATCCTTTTTCTTTGGGTCACGTATGTGAATAATACTTTCAGCACGAGATGGTGGGATTTCATTTCGTAATGTATCTTGTGTTAATGTATACTGTATACCTCGTTGGTTCATGGTAAAGTTCTTCATATGAGGAGGCAAATCATCAAGATATTTCAAATCAGCGGCTAATTTTCCAAGTGCTAATTCTATATCAACCGATTTTTTCTTACTTGTCCTCAACTCGCCACCCCTATGATGCCATGATGCAAACTGATCATCACCAATTTCTTTTTCACTTCTAAGTTTTCTGCTATACATACTCTCATCTGGTATAGTTCCATCTTCCCTGTATTTGCGCCACTTTGGGTTTATTTTTATATCCTTGTTAATCGACTTTAACGTTTCATCAATCTCTACTGATATAGCATGCTTCTTAGGAATTTCTACATCTTTTATGTTCTTAGATTTAGCGGCCGCACGGTCTATATCTGCAATAGTACCAATAACATTACCTGGTAGTTCCACAAGATGTTCGTCACTAGCTTGCGGGTAATGCCTCTCACCTTTGACTTGTTTCATCTTTCCAGTGTATTTGTTTTTTTCTAATTTTATGTCTGCTTGCTCTATCTGTTTTTTAAGATTCTCAATTTTATAATTACGTTTTGACTCATATTTTTGATAAAGCGTTCTCGTATCACCCTCATATTCCTTTTTTGCTTGGGCTTTAATTTCCTGTTTCCCTTTTGGCAGATTATTAAACCATACCTCATCTTCTGACTCTAGTTTCTTTATCTGTTCTTCAAGCTTCTCACGTCTCAGTTGTGCTTTTGACGGTTTAATTTTGGCCTGGGTCATTTTAAAGCCTGCTAACTCCACTTCTACGTCTGCAAGTTGTTGCATATGATTGGCATTCCAATCGTCAAATGTTTGGTTTTTGATTAACTTTAGCTTTATAATACCAGCTTCAACTTCACGTGTTTCAGTCTTAAAATTATGAACCACAAACTCTTTTTCTCTGAGTAAATCAGCTACTTCTTTTTCCATAGCGGCCCTTTTGGCGTCATCTACAACATACTCTTTAGGGTCCCTAACACGCCTACCAAAACTAGATTTGATTTTTGGATCAAGTTCACTTAGAATCTTTCTCTCACTTCTTAATTTGGTCTCTAATGCTTCAACACCTGTCTTATCAATCCGAAGCATTGCACTTTTACCATCCCAATACCATCCCTCCTTTCTCATTTTTGATGTTAGTTGTGTTTCCTTGTTGACAGATGGGTGTTTCTTAAACTGTGCAACAAACAATGATGGCGGGAGATTATCTCCAGCTTCATTTTTACCAGCCTTGGTTTGTGCTATTCTTTTCGTCAGATAGGCAATTCGTTCATCAACCTCGGCCTGTGAAGCATACACTCTCTTTGTGCCTGTAAGATCAGCCTTATACTTAACACCGCCATGTCTCACTTCAAGAGCCTCCTCAAGGTCTTTAGTAATATTATGGCTATAATCAAATGAAGATGTGCCTGTCTCTTTTTTCAAAGAAACACTCTGTGCCTCTTTCACTTGTGTGTTAATACGTGCAAGATCACTATCTCTCTCTTTTACTAGACGTTTTAATTTCTCCTCTGATTCTTTAATATTTGCTACAACTTCACTGCTCTTTGCTCTAATAATAGATGATGCTTTCCACTCCTCTTCTGTCTTTGGCATACTATCCAATTCTGCCTTTTTAAGTTCAAGTAATACTTTTCTCTCAACTGATAATCCCTCAGCGTCAAAGTTACCAAGATACTCTTTGTAATCAGGATACTGCTCAACAAACTTCGTTGGTGAAACTACGGTATGTTTTGATGGAATAGTCATGCCTGAAACTTGATGTCTCATAGTACCAATCTCTACAGTTTCAGTAACATTAGATGGGATTTGAGACTTTGTACCCTTTCCAGCTTTAACAAGTTCCAGTTGCACTTTATCAAATTTACCACTGGTTGCTATGGCCTTTAGGTATTGTCTATTATAGGTCCCTGGTAAGTCATTGATTTCACTGATCAATATAGCACTTTGATCTAACACATCACGTTGGTTTGCTTGTGGGCTTGCTCCATGCTTTTTTATAAGATAAAGTTGTCGTTCCAGATTTAACTTTGCGTAACCTCGCCATTGGTCAGTAATAGAATTCTCAAGTTCTCCTTTTGTGTACATCTCATCTTTTATAGCACTGTCACGCCTATGTCTTGTCTTGGCCCTTTCTATTCGCTTCGCCTGTGCCTCTTTGGTTGTTGAGTCGATGTATCCTTGATCCCCTTTGAGTGGGTGTCTTGACACAATATCAAGATGATAATCCCCCTCAATATTTTTCGGTGTATCTAGTTTTTTTATTCTTTCAATGGCTCTTTGCTCTAATCTATATTGTTTAGTATGTATTTTTCTTTTTATTGTACGTGCTATAGATAAAGCAGATGTAAGCTCAGATACTTTCTGCGAAATAGCACCAGGCTGTGCACCATAAATTTGTTTAGTCTCTTCTAACAGTTGGGTGGCTTTTACTCTTTTGTAAGCATCCATTGTTATACCAAGCTTGCCAAGTTTATGCTGTAATATTGTTTGATTAGAATCTAAGATGTCTATGTGTGCTTGAATTAGTTTAAAGTTTGGGTCTTCAGGATTAATTTTCATAACATTTCCAGCTTTGTCTAGTTTACCCTCAACCAACATATCACTCAACACAACTCTCTTGGCTATTGTTTCTTTTATTCTTCTTGTAATGTCTGCTTTTTCTGTCGGTAATGTTGATTGAATCATATGTTGGCGTGCTTCAAGAAAATCCATAAGTGTACTATGTGGGGTTGCTTTGGTTTCTACATCCCTAGTACCTTTACTAAATACTTTATAATCACTCTCAAAGTCCTCAGCCAATTTTTTATCAATCACAGGTTTTCCATCAGTACCTTTCAACACACCAACTGTTTCGGCATTTTCTCGACCTTGTGGGTAAAGCCAATATTCAAGTCTCCGACGTGTCTCATCAAATCTTGCTCTGTCTAGTAATGTCTTCTCTACGTCAGGTGTTTTTTTGTTCATATCTAATAGATACCTAGCCCAAAACCTATCAACTTTCTCAGGGTCTGCCCTACCTGGTTTAATTGGCTTAGCAATTTTCTTTGGCTTACCATAACGTTCAGATTGTTCAATATGAGATATTCCTGGCTCAAATGACTTGCCGACATCATCAGATCCAGACAAGGCAACCATTTCTTCGTCAGTCAGCTTAGGCCGCAAGTGAGGTGGACGCCGAGGCCCTATAAAATCATCACCTGGTAAGGCTGTCCAAGGAGTAGTCTGATGTCCTGATATTGCTTCTCCTTCATCTCCAATCCCACCCAATGATCCTGGCTGACCCATCTCTCGGTGTTTAACATCATCTTCAAATGCAGACTTGAGATCATCTAATTTCCCTTCAATTAATTTTATTTCTTTATCAGCTTCGGCCATTTTTTTCTTATTAGATTTCCATTTTCTTGCGTCTTGCTGACCCATTGTAACATCCTCAAGGTCCTCATCTAACATACGTTGAAACTCTACTTCTCTTTCCATTGCATTCTTGTACTTACCCACACCATACTTAGGATCATTATGTAAAGGATTTTCATTCTCTGGAATATCTGACCCCACACGGTTTTGACGTCGTAGTTCTTTGACCTTTCGCTGTATTTTCAAATTCCTTTTTCTTATTTTATTAATCTCGGCGTCAGTCATCTGATAATCTGTTCTATTAAATTGTTTTTCTCTATTCTTCGCTTCGGCAACTTCTTTAGTTCTTTTTCCTGTAGCAATTGTTATCAAATCTTTCTCATGCTGTAATTTCCTTTTCGCAGTCTTTATTCTGGTTGGATGTCTGATAGGTGTAGTGTCATATTTTTTTATATTTTTTGCAGATATTTCTGATATTCTAAACACATCCCATTTTTCAGATGCTTTAGATGAAGCATAACTGACACTTCCAAAATAGTCCTGTGTCATTTCATCTTTAATAACTCCCTCTTTACCAAAAATTCCACTGTCTTCTTGGTAAAGCTTTTTCTTCAAAGCCGCACTCTCAGCAAATCCAAGTTGTTCTCCTACTATCTCGCTTTGTAACTCACGCTCTATGGTTTGTTTCATAGTTAAAGACTCTATCTGTTTTCTTTTTGCATACATACTTCCACTACCAAATCCTAAACTATCTCGTGCATGTAGGATTCGATTCATTCTTGCGGCATTGTCACTATCACTTGTTGGCAGATTATATTTCTCAATTCGTGCCTTTGCGTCTTCAAATGCTTTAAGATTTTTCTTGGTTGCTAAGTCACCAGTGGGTTTCCCAGCATCAACTAGTTTTATATCATCTGCATGCTGTTTCTTATCCTTACCACTCTTTGCTTTCTGTTTTGTCACCGATCCAGTTTTCAACCATCTCTGAATTTTCGTTATTCCCTCTTCACCCTCTAAACCAGGAATCTTTTCAAAGTAGAAAGCAGTCTTACCCTCAATCTTCTCTACCACCTCAATGTTTTTCTGAGAATCTTTACTCCACTTGCGAGATGGTGCTCTTACAATTCCCTCATCACCCTTTCCTTTTGCCTTGCCAAATAAATTAAAAGTACGCCAAGATCTCGTCGTGGTCTTTTCCCCAGTAACATAAGTTGACATTCTAAGACCAAACTCTTTCTTGTATTGTTTTTGCTGTAACGGCTCCATATCATCATACTGCATAGAAATTATTTTTGTTTTTTCTGCATCTTTCTCAGCACTACCACGTAGTAATATTGCATACTTTCTTAATTCTGCTGGTGATGCAGTAAATGGGTCTATAGATTCAGTTGCCTTTGCTTGAACACCACGAATAACTCTTACAGTCTTTGGTGTTAGTATTTTGAATTTTGGTTTCCATCGTATATCTTTTTTCTCACCCTCACCTACTTTTAATAGCTTTTTCTTTAGCTTTGGATCAACAACATGAAGATTCTGTGCTTTGGCACTTTTTTCCGTCTCCATCCAACTGATCCACGCTGTGTCTGGTTTGACTGATGGGTCTTTAACATTCTCAATGTCTATTGTAAAAGCATCTTTTGGAAAACCTTTCCCTGCATGTTTAACACGTATGCCTGGTGAAAATGTATAATCAATCGGTGCATCTTTAGCAGTAATACCAAACGAAGATGGGTCTATTTTATGAATGATAGATTCTGGTGCAGTCACAATAGGTGACTTTGAAACTATACTACGTTGTTCTGTTTTATACAATTCTATATTTTTCAGTTTGCCTACAATCTTGGACTGTACATGAAGTGGTAATGTTCCCACGATTTTCTCTAATAATGCGTCCTTTGTGTATGGGTCAGCAGTACGTAATGCAACATTAAACCTACCTCGTGCAGATGTTAAAGCAGAGTCGCTAACAAGAGTAGGTTTAGATATTTTTGTACGTTGTGGTGTCTCATGACCATACTTTAACACACTGATCTGCTTACCCAATCTACGTAATTTTTCTTCGGTAGATGATGTAAACGTGGCTGTGTCTTGCAATGTTTCTGGACCAGCAGTACGTAATGTATCTTCAAACTCTATTTCCAGCTTGGTTAATTCTGGGGTACTAGGTTTTTCAGGCGGTAAATCGGGCTCAAAGTATTTTTTAAGAAAACCATATCTACCATCGGCAGGAGACGACATTATTTCATGCCAAGAAACATCACCCATATGCCCTATGTCTGTTTCTCTGTGAACACTTGCAATATCGCCCTGAGCTTCTGCTATTTTTTGTGATAATTTGTTAAATTGTATAGCTTCTGGTGTACCAGGAATTGGCTCTGTCACACCATACTGTTTTAACCCTTTTTTTCTGAGTATGCTGCCCATATCAGTTACTACACCTGTTGGTGTCATTGCCCGTCGTATTGAACTTAACTTTGCAACGGCTTCATCTGTGTCACCACCAAGACTAATTCTCAAACCAGCCCATTCTTTTGGTCTAAGATTACGTATCTTTGCGTCTTCAAATTGTCTAAGCATGTCTGCAATCTTGGACTGACCAGTAGCCCATGCTGGACCTTGTTGAACTACACCAACAGGTCTTTTTGCAGGAAGTGCTTTACCTGTTGTTGTTCTACCAATAGCCAAAGCGTTTTCAATGTTTAATCCAGCTTTCTCTCCCAATGACTCAATAATATCATGGGCTAGACCTGACACACCATACGCTTCTGGACTTTTAGCATCCTTACGCATTCCTAGAGCGGCTGTAGACTTTAGGTATTCACCACCTGTAATAGTTGGTTTATCAACTGCACCATCTGGTGGAAGTTTAGGATCTATTCTTGGGGGATGTATTTTATGCGTTGGAGAAAGTCTCAATTCATGATGAGCACCAACTTCGCGTATGGTGGTAATCATATTGGTATCTGATGGAAGCCATCCCTTAGGCATTGTAGGAGGATCAGTTGGGTCTATACCCATATCCCTAAACTTCTGCATGTTTTCATATATTCCCCTCAACCCTTTATCTGAGAGTGATATTTCATCAACCTCAGTACCATATGTTGTCTTTTTACCCCTATCAATACCTGTTTCAACATCAGAGACATACCGACCTATTCCCATTGGTGATCTCTGCACAGCACCTGGCATGTGGAATATATCAAACTCCCCCATAGTTTCTGTCACAATATAATGCGGAGTATCTTTACCTTTGCCAATAATTGGCATTACTTTTTCAAACTCCTCAATTAATTGACGTTCAGATGCTTGTTTACCATAACGCAATCGCCACAAGAATTGCTTTGCCTTGAATTTTGGTAAACTCTCAAGTGTACCTACAGCCTTACCAGGTGCACGCATACCCCATTGAGCATGCATCCATCGTTCACTAGTTCCAGGCGATATAACCCTGTGTGTTATAGGGTCAACCTCAGCGGCTGTAGGCCTTGGTATAATTTGATAACCTGTCTTGTATTCACCGCCAGGCCCACGTAAATCTCCACGTATCTGACCAAGATCCATCCTTGTTTTTCCAATGGAAACATCATGTTGTATTTCTGCGGCCATTGGTGGTGGTATTTTTATTCTTTGTATTGCCTCTACAAATCTTCTTGGGGAAGTCTCTACACCATGTGCTATTTCATCAGCTCTTTGGACTAATTGCATACGTCCAACATCTGTTTTCGGTATTGTTCTTGCAATTGGGCCTTTAACACCAGCAGAATAACGTATGCCCATTGCCGCAGCCTTTGCTGATATACTAACAGTCTTTTGAGCAGTACCAAGCCCAATCAAAAAGTATGGCAATTCACCATATGTTGTAGCCATGTAATACGGTTTATTCCGTTCCCACTTTAGTGACGATTGATGCATTTCATCGCTAACAATATCATAATATTCTGGTTGTTGCAGTACATGACCAGCAGTCATTATATTATGCCCAAATGTATCAGTGATAAGATTACGAGGATCAGCAAAACCATATTCCCATGGTTTGTATGCCTGATCCCCAATACCATACTCATGCTGTCCTATCAAAGGACCAAGAAACGGCATTATCGCTAGATCAATAGCACTCTCATGCATGGTACGTTTTTCTTCAGGAACCCCCTCCATGATGTCCTTGCCCATCTGTACCATCTGCTGTGTTGGAACAGTTAATCCATGTAGAACATTTCTAAGACCCTCAACATCAGTAAGACTTTCTGGTCCCCTCTTGTACGTCTCATCATCATGGGCGGGAATAACTTCACCCGTGAATAATGACGTAGACGCTGTAGGTAGTTCTTTCTCTTCTTGTACACCAGCAACAGCTGACACACCTGGTGCTATACCACGTCTACCAACTTTTTTTGCAGACTTTGTTACGGATGGTGTGGTTATCTTTGTAGATACAGTTTTTGCGGCAGTCGCAACAGTTTTTGCAACACCACCGATTATTCCAGCAGTACTTGTAGCGGCAACCGATTGTGTACTAAACTCACCCTCTGGCTCATCCTCCTTGTATCTTGGTCTTACACGATACTTGCTACGGTCTATATCTGTACCAGCAGATGTCCTCCCTGTTGTAGATTCTATACGAGACGTTGTGGCTGGTGTTGATTGTGGTACACTAGTAGTTGTCTTTCGTTTGTATTTGTGTGGTCTACTACGTGCCATTATCGTTTACTTCCTTTCTTTTTCTTTTTGGCCTTCTTTTTGACTTTCTTGGTTTTTTGTTTTGGTGGCTTGACTAGGGTAATTGGTTTTGGTCTTAGTGGCCTACTTTTAAAACCATAATATTTCTCTGCACTTCTAGCAAGATTCACTGTTGTACCACTTTTACCACCCCAAGCAGATGTTGCAAATGCTTGGGGTATTAATGATGGATGTGATTTACCCAAATCTCTCAATGGGTTATTGGAACTGCCAGGGACCACGGGAGTATACCTAGTGGGCTTTAACATAGGATTACGATTTGATATACCCCTGAACGACTTTGTGGCTTTCTGTATAGGATTTAATGATACGCCTTTCTTTGACTTTAAGTTACTTAGTTTGGAAAATGAGGCCTGCTGTGCACGTTGTAATGTTTCTTTCTGACGTTTCAACATACTATAGGTTGGGGATTGAGTAACTAATTCATTTTCACCCCTAACACCACTCTTACGTTTTCTTGTCCTATACCGCAGATGTTCATTATTCATCTCCCTCGCTAATGTGTTAATATCAGAAGTAAGCCTAGTTTGTGCTGATTCCTCTGCAACTATATCATAATGTAGCTTTGCAGCCTCCAATTTGGTAGGCAGTTTAGTTGACTTGAACAGTGATGCATCCATTGGTGGGTCTGTACTTATAGAATATTTTATAGGTGAACCCACACGCGTAGATTTAAAGATACGCTTAGGTTTAGGTCTACCCACAAATGACATAACTAGACTTATGTCACGTCCTATTTGAAATTAAATTACTTATTAAAGCGTAGGTTTTTCCATTCCTGCAATTCTGAATACAGTATTGCCAGTTGCTGGTGAAGTACCTTTGATAGCCCAACGGCCATTCTTCATCTTTACAACTTTTGGGTTTTGGATTACAACCATTTTCTTTGCTTTAACGTCGTAAGCTTTCCATGTTGCCATGAAATTCGTGCACAAAACTACTATATGA
>Ga0066372_10000341_pt1 | contig 17087 bp, 14 predicted proteins | sample Knorr_S15_td_250_FD_77011 | JGI IMG/M metagenome (GOLD analysis project Ga0066372, IMG submission 77011) | Marine microbial communities from Southern Atlantic Ocean transect - Knorr_S15_td_250_ad_251m_LV_A | ecosystem: Environmental > Aquatic > Marine > Oceanic | place: Southern Atlantic ocean... | reverse complement strand
CCGGCCTCTGCTCGATCACGTTCCGCGACCTTGCGGTGGACGACGTCGTGGCGCTGGCTGCCGAAGCCGGATTGGCAGGGATCGAGTGGGGCGCCGACCGGCACGTGCCGCCGGGCTCGGATGCCGGGTCGGTGGCGGACCGCTGTGCCGACGCTGGCCTCGCCTGCCCCTCCTACGGCACCTACCTGTTCGCCGGCCGTGCGGCGGCCGACGATGTGGACGCAGCCTGTGCGACCGCGGTCGAATTGGGCGCCGCGAACCTGCGGATCTGGGCACCCGACGAGGCCGGGGCGGCCGACGTGGCAGACATCGCCGACCGGGCTGGAGGCCGCGGACTCACCGTCTCGCTCGAGTTCCACCCCGGCACCCGCACCGGGACCGCCGCCTCGACGCTGGCGCTGCTCGCCGAGGTGGACCGACCGAACCTGTTCACGTACTGGCAGCCCGACCCGGGCCTCTCGCGCGCCGATGCCCTCGCGGAACACGCCGCGGTCACCGGACACCTCTCGCACCTCCACGTGTTCACCTGGGGACCCGCCGGGTTCGTCGACCGGCGACCGCTCGCCGACGGCGTGGACCTCTGGCAACCGGTGCTCGCCGCCGAAGGCACGGGACGATGGGGCCATGACCGCTGGGCGTTCCTCGAGTACGTCCCCGGAGACGACCCGGCGTGCCTCGTCGGCGAGGCCACCACCCTCCGGGCCTGGACCGGGGAGGCGGGTCGTGCCTGATCCCCGGGCCAACCCGATGGCCGGCAACCCCCTGGCGGACCGGGCCGACGTCCAGCGGGCCGTGCGCGACCTGGTCGAACCGCTGCTGCCCCACATGAGTCCCGGAAGCGCCCGCGTGCGACTCGGCAGCGGGGCGGCGTTGTTCCCGCAACGGGTCGCCGAACTCGAGGGCTACGCCCGTCCGCTCTACGGCATCGTGCCGCTCGTTGCCGGAGGCGGCGAGTTCGACCACTGGGACCGTTGGTGTGAGGGGCTCGCCAACGGCACCGACCCGGACCACCCCGAGTACTGGGGCGCCTGCGAGGCTGGTCCCGACCAGCGGATGGTCGAGATGGCGGCGATCGGGTACGCCATGGCGACCGTCCCGGAGCACTACTGGGAGCCGCTCACCGGCCCGGCCAGGGAGCGGGTCCTCGCCTGGCTGGACGGCATCGACCAGTTCGAACCGGCACCCAACAACTGGCAGTTCTTCCGCCTGCTGGTGCACCTCGGCCGCGAGCGGGTCGGCGCACCCGGAGACCCGGCTGCAGCCCAACGGTCGCTGGAGAAAATCGAGGACTACCACCTGGGGAACGGCTGGTACCGGGACGGGGCACTGGGCAACGTCGACTGGTACCTCCCCTTCGCCTTCCATGCCTACGGGCTCATGGTTGCGGCGTCGGGGCTCGGCGACCGGGAGGCGGCTGCCCGCTACGTCGAGCGGGCGACAGCGTTCGCACCGGACTTCGAGCACTGGTTCGCCCCGGACGGCGCCGCCTTCCCCTACGGCCGCAGCCAGACCTACCGGTTCGCGCAGGGCAGCCTCTGGGGGGCATTCGCAGCAGCCGGCCTCGAAGCGCTTCCCTGGGGCCGGACGAAAGGAATGTCGCTGCGGCACCTCCGCTGGTGGGCCGACCGGGCGATCTCGGACCGGGACGGGGTGCTCAGCATCGGGTACGCCTACGACAACCGCCGCCTGGCCGAGGGCTACAACTCGGCCGGCTCGCCGTACTGGGCGATGAAGGCGTTCCTCGGCCTGGCGGCGCCTGCCGACCACCCCTTCTGGACGGCCGACGAGGAGCCACAACCCCCGCTCGCCGCACCCGTCGGCCAGCCGCATGCCGGCTTCGTCCTCGACCGGGACGACGACCACGTGGTCGTGCTCTCGGGCCGCCGGTCGCCGACGCTGTCGTTTATCGAACAGGCGACGGCCAAGTACGGCAAGTTCGCCTACTCGTCCCGGTTCGGGTTCAGCGGCGACGTCGAGTTCGGCTGGTCCGACCTCGGCACCGATTCGACGCTGCTGGTATCGGACGGCTCCGAGACGCTCACCCGCTGGGGTATCGAGGACGCCTTCGTCGAGGACGGGATGGTCTGGTCGCGCTGGTGCCCGTGGGACGACGTCGTGGTCGACACCGTGCTCTGCGGCGGCACCCCCTGGCACCACCGGATCCACCTCGTTCGCACCGGTCGGCCGCTGACCCTCACCGACACCGGATTCGCCGTCGGCGTGGACTCGCTCTGGTTCGGAAGGGGACCCGGAGCCGACCAGGGCCCCGGCCAGGTGCTGATCCGGACTCCCGAGGTGGTGTCGGGCATCCGGGGAGCCGGAGGCGACGGTCGGGCCGGGCCGCTGCCGCCAAACGCCAACATGATGGAGCCACACGCAGCCATGCCGCTGCTCTCCGCCGAGGTCGGGCCCGGCGAGCACCTCCTCACGCGTCACGTGTTCGCCTCGACCGATCACGGCTCGACCGCCTGGGAGGACGCACCCGACCCGCCTCCCGGGGCATTCGACCTCCTGGAGAGGGAGCGTGACCGGGTGTTCGAACCCGTGGTGCCCGACGCCGAGGCGGAGGCGTTCCGGCGGCGACGCACCGGCGGGGACGACCGATGAGCGAGGCGCCCCACCCGGGCGCCGTGGTCCAGCCGGGTCGCACGATCACCGGCATGTCGGCGACCCTGCTGCCGTACACCGACGACGGCGGGATCGACTGGCCCGGCTTCGCCGCACACGTCGAGCGGACAGCCGCTGCGGGGCTCACCCCGGCCGTCAACATGGACACCGGCTACGTGCAACTGCTCGACGACGCCACGAAGGCCGAGGTGCTGGCTACCACCGCCCGACACTGCAACGCCTTCGTCGCCGGTGCGCACATCGCCGACGAGGCCGGCGATGCGTTCGACCCGGACCGGTACGCCCCTGAGTTGGACCGGATCGCAACTGGTGGTGGCACACCGGTGGTGTTCCCCTCGCACGGCCTGAACGCACTCGACGCCGACGGATGGGTCGCCGCACATTCCCGACTGGCCCAGGGATGCGACCGGTTCATCGCCTTCGAGCTGGGACCGATGTTCGTCCCCTACGGGCGGATCTACCCACTCGACGCCTACCGGGGCCTCCTCGACATCGACGCCTGTATCGGCGCCAAGCACTCGTCGCTCGAACGCTCACCCGAGTGGGACCGGCTGGCCCTGCGCGACAAGGTCCGTCCCGACTTCCACGTGTTCACCGGCAACGACCTGGCCATCGACATGGTCCGCTACGGCTCCGACTACCTCCTGGGGCTCTCGACCTTCGGCCCGGACGTGTTCGCCGAGCGCGACCGCCGGTGGGCTGCCGGCGACGTGGCGGGCTTTGGCGAATTGAACGACCTCCTCCAGGAGTTGGGCGACCTCGCGTTCCGAGAGCCGGTGCCCGGCTATCGCCACAACGCTGCCCAGTTCCTGAGGCTCCGCGGGTGGATCGGCTCGGACCAGGTCCCCCAGGGCGCCGTCCGCCGGCCCGACACGGACCTCGAGGCCCTCACCGACCTCGGCCACCGTCTGGGGGTCCTCGGCTGATGGCCCCGGTCCAGGTCCGGAGGCTCGCCGACGCCGCCGCGTTCACCCGGCACCTGGCCTCGCTCGGCGTCGACCTGCCGTTCGACCCGGAGGTGGACGTCGGTTCCGACTCGGCCCTGGCGCAGCCGCTCGAGGTGCGGGACGGTTCGGCCGGGACCCTCGCCGTCGGCAACCGCTGGGCGGTCCTGCCGATGGAGGGCTGGGACGCAACCATCGACGGCCGACCCACAGACCTGGTCCGTCGCCGGTGGGCGAGGTTCGGCGGGAGCGGCGCCAAGTTGGTCTGGGGCGGCGAGGCCGTGGCGGTGGGCCCGGATGGGCGCGCCAACCCGAACCAGCTCTGCATCGGCCCGGACTCGCCCGTTGACCTCGCCGACCTCAGGGGTGTCCTCGTGGACGCACACGTCGAGCACTTCGGGTCGGCCGACGACCTGCTCGTCGGACTACAGCTCACGCACTCAGGTCGCTGGGCACGGCCCGGGAGCGATGCTGCGCCGCGTACCGCCTACCGTCACGCCCTGCTCGACGACCGGGTCGGCGCCGGCGGACAGAGCGTGCTGTCCGACGATGAACTGGACGGGCTGTCCGGCGACTTCGTCGAGGCGGCGGTGGTCGCCCACGACGCCGGCTTCGCCTTCGTGGACGTGAAGGCCTGCCACGGCTACCTGGTCCACGAACTGCTGTCGGGTATCGAGCGGCCCGGCCCGTTCGGAGGGGACCTCGAGGGCCGGACCCGGTTCCTGCGACGGACGATCGAGGCCATCCGCCATCGGGTTCCCGGCCTGGCGGTCGGCGTGCGTTTGAGCGCCTTCGACCTCGCCCCGCATGTCGCCGGGCTGGACGGCACCGGAGTTCCGGAGGAGGGCACCCACCATGCCTTCGGAGGCGACGGAACCGGGGTGGGGCTCGACCTCACCGAGCCCGACCGGTTACTCGGGATGCTCGCCGACCTCGGCGTCGGCATGGTCTGCATAACCGCCGGCAGCCCCTACTACTGCCCGCACGCCCAGCGTCCGGCGTACTTCCCTCCCTCCGACGGCTACCTGCCACCACACGACCCCCTGGTCGACGTCGCCCGCCTCGTCGATGCCGCTGCCGACCTGAAGGCCCGACACCCCGGCCTCGTCGTCGTCGGCTCCGGCTACTCCTACCTCCAGGAGTGGTTGCCGAACGTGGCCCAGGCGGTGGTGGCCCGGGGCGACATCGACTCGGTCGGCATCGGGCGCATGGCGCTCTCCTATCCGGACCTCCCGGCGGACGTACTGGCAGGCAGGCAGGTCGACCGTCGACGGCTCTGTCGGACCTTCAGCGACTGCACCACCGCCCCGCGCAACGGCCTCGTCTCGGGCTGCTACCCCCTCGACTCGCACTACAAGGCGATGCCGGAGCGGGTCGAACTCACGCAGGCGAAGCGGGCAGCCGAGTCGTCCAGAGGTGGACGTCGGGGTTGACGCCACTGGTTGGATTTCGCCGTCCCTGCCCCCAGCCTGAGCCATGTCCGAGATCCGGAGGCTGTTGGACGCCAACCGCGACTACGTCGACGACCACCTCGGGATCGCCGATGCCGAGCCCAGGCGGCACCTTGCAATCGTCACCTGCATGGACGCACGCATCGACGTGTTCGCTGCACTGGGCCTCGACCTGGGCGATGCCCACGTGATCCGCAATGCCGGCGGTCGGGTGACCGAGGACGTCCTTCGCAGCCTGGCCCTGTCGAGCCACACCATGGGCGTCACCTCGGTGGTCGTGATGCAGCACACCCGCTGCGGCCTCGCCGGCGTGTCAAATGCCGAACTCGAGGAGGTCACGGGCACGGGGATCGATTTCTTCGCCATCGACGACCATGTCGAGACGTTGCGGGCCGACCTGAAGAAGATCCGCGACACGCCGTACCTGTCGATCCTCTACGAGGTGGCGGGCTTCGTCCACGACATCGACAGCGGCCACATCACCGAAGTCGTCGAGGCCTGAACCACACGGTGGCCTGCCATCAGTACGGGCGGTCGCCGACGACAGTGACGCGTTCGACGGTGCGGGTCTCGGGCCAGTAGTCGTCGGTGGCGTAGTGCTGGACGGCCCGGTTGTCCCACATGACGAACGTGTCGACCTCCCACCGGATGCGGCACTGCACGCTCGGGTCCATGACCGACCGTTCGAGGCGACGGAGGATCTCCTCGCTCTCGTCGGCGTCGACGCCGTCGACGTGCGAGGTGAACTGGCGGTTGGTGTAGATGCCCCGGGCTCCGGTCTCGGGGTGGGTGCGGATCACCGGGTGGCGGGCCGGCGGGTAGGCGGACCGCATCTCGTCCAGCTTCTCGGCAGGCACGCCACGGCCGAACGTGCGCATGAAGTCGTGGACGGCGAACTTGTCGTCCACCCGGGCCTTCCAGTCATCGGACAGGCGGTCGTAGGCGGCGGTGGTGTCGGCGAAGCAGGTGTCGCCCCCGACCTGCGGGATCACGACGCCCCGCAGGATCGAGCCCATTGACGGCACCTCCCGCCAGGTGACGTCGGAGTGCCAGGTGTTGGCGGCCACCAGGCGCTCGGCTGTCGAGGTGATCTGGACGATCTCCTCGTGGCCGCTGTCGCCGAGGGTTCCGGTGGCGAACGGGTGGATCTCGAGCTCGCCGAACTGTCGGCCGAAGGCGATGTGCTGCTCGCGGGTGATGTGCTGGTCCCGTAGGACGAGGACCTTGTGCTCCAGCCAGGCCTTCTTCAGCGCTTCGAGCGTCGCCGCATCGACATCGGCCAGGTCGACACCGGTGACCTCGGCACCGAGGGTGGCGGTAAGCGCTTGTACCCCGATGGGGGCCGATGGTCCGGTCGTCGTCATGCGATCCCCAGGCGTTGGAACTGCTCGGCGGGTGCCTCGACCTCGAGCAGGGCGGTCCGCAACATGTCCAGCATCTCGGCCTCCAGCGACTCACCGACCCGGTTCTCCTGCTCGTCGGGGTCGACGTCGAGGTCATAGAGGTGGTGCCTGTCGCTGTCGACACCGGCCACCCAGAACGGGAGCAGGTCGCCCGGCTGGAACGGCTGGCGGATGACCGGCACGGTCGTCCCGGGCATGTTGTCGAGCACCGCCCGTTCGTCCGGGGCCGGCAACTCGTCGAAGCCGGCGATGTTGACGGGCATGGTCGACCAGCGATTCGACCACATGGACAGCGGGAAGTTGTCGCCCGACGACGACCGGGCGTACTTGGTGGTGCCGTCGGTGACCTGGACCCACTTGCCGTACATGCCCCCGATGGCCCAGTCGCGCACCGAGTCGGCCTCGCCGGTGAACAGGGGGACGAGGGATCGACCGTGGGTGCGGTGCCCGACGGTCACTCCGTAGACGTCGGCGACGGTGGCGAACAGGTCCACGTTGGTGGTGAGGGCGTCGCAGGTGCCGCCGCCGGGCCGCCCCGGCCACGCCACCAGCAACGGCGTGTGCCCGAGGGGCTCGAACTGCGGCACGTTGGGCTTGCCCCACACGTCCTTGCCGTCGCGCTCGTCCCCGAGGTAGTGGCCGTGGTCGGTGCAGACGACGAGGGCCGTGTCGTCCCAGAGGCCGCCCTCGTCGAAGGCGTCGAGGATGCGCCCGAACCAGTGGTCGATCATCGAGAGCTTCGAGCCGTAGTTGGCACGGATGTGGCGGCCCTCCCGCTCGGTGAGTTGTCCGCTGCTGATGGCCCCGTTGGCATACGGCGGCCAGATGATCCACTCCTCGTCCCACGGTTCGTCCTCGTAGCATCCGACCCACGGGGGCGGGGTGTCGAACGGCTCGTGGGGGTCGAACTCGTCGACGAACAGGAACCAGCGGTCGTGGTGCGGCGTGGCGTCGCGGAGGAACCGGGCGGCCTCGCTCATGGTGCGCGGGCCCGGGTAGTCGGCCTCTTCGCGGAAGAAAGTGCGGGAACGGTCGTAGGCCTTCTCGCCGGCGTCGAAGCCGGTCAGGCTGCTCCACCACCAGCCACCCTTGCGGGCAGGCATCGTCGGGGCGCCCATCCACGACGGATCCGGATGGGTCCGCCAGGGGTCGCTCTCGTGCCCGCGCAGGTAGTCCCAGCCGTCGAAGTCCGTGTGGTAGTTCTCGCCGCCCGCCTCGAACAGGTGGGGATGGTCTGTGACGAGCATGCTGGTGACGCCGGCACCTGCCAGTGCCCGGGTGACGGGCTGCTCCCATGCCTCGATCGACCCCCAGGGCTTCCAGAGGAAGTCGAGGGCGCCGACGAGGATGTCGTGGCGGGCCGGCATGCACGGCAGCGAGCCGGTGACGTGTCGGGTGAACCGTGTGGCTTGCTCGGCGGCGAACCGGTCGAGGTTCGGGGTGGCGAACTCGGTGCCGCCGTAGCTGCCGAGCAGGTGCCGGTTCAGCGAGTCGAGCAGGACGATGCAGACGTTGGTCGGGTGTTCGACGGGTTCGGTCACCGGGCACTCCTCAGGGTCGTGTGGGACGCTACGGCCGCCGCACCAGGGCTGTCGAACCGCCGACAGTCGATGCCGGGCACGGGGAACGAGGCAACCACCCGCGTCACTCCCGAATCGTTGGCAGGACCTCGTCGAACGTGTCGAGGTCGCGCAGGTCGGGGAACCAGCGCCACCACAACGCGACCACCACCACCGTGCACACGCCGCCGAACACGACGGCACCGACCAGGCCCATCACGGCCGCCGTCAGTCCCGACTCGGCTGCGCCGAGTTCGTTGGAGGCGCCGACAAAGACGTTCTCGACGGCCAGCACCCGGCCGCGCATATCCTCGGGTGTCGCCAGCGGCACGAGGGTCAGGCGGATGAACATCGAGACGGCGTCGGCTGCGGAAAGCAACATCAGGACGACGAACGCCAGGGCGTAGTTGCGGCTGAACCCGAGGACGACCGTGCCGGCGCCGAAGACCGCGACGACCGCCAGCAGGATGTGCCCGAGGTTTCGCTGCACGGGCCGGATCGCCAGCACGATGGTCATGGCTCCGGCTCCGATGCCAACCGCCGCCCGGAGCCACCCCAGCCCCACCGCTCCGACGCCGAGCCGATCCTCGGCGATGGCCGGGAGCAGGGCAATGGCGCCCCCGAACAGCACGGCGAAAAGGTCGAGGCCCATGGCCCCGAACAGGATCGGGCTGCGCCGGATGAACCGGAGCCCCTCGAGTGCTTCGTGGACCGCCCGGCCGGGACTCAGGGCGTCGAGCCGTCGAATTCCTGACGAGGGCGTCAGGACGACGATGCCAAATGCGATCGACAGGGCAGCGGCCGCGGCAAGGTACGGCAGCGGCTCGTCGACGACGAACAGGAAGCCGAGCACCACCGGACCGACGATGATTCCGGCCTGGTAGGCGACCGACTTCAGGGCCACGACCCTGGCCACCACTGCGAGCGGCGAGAGGTCGATCACGAGGGCCCGGCCCGCTGGGGCGGCGAATGCGCGGGCAACCCCCACGAGCCCGGCGATGAGGAAGATCGGCATGACCGAGGTCGGCTCGGACCTGGCGTAGCCGAAGAACAGCAGCGACGCCAGTGCCTCGACCACGAGGGCTGCGCCGAACACCCAGCGCCGGTCGATGCGGTCAGCGACGGTTCCGGCGAGCGGCGCCAGGACGGCGACCGGCAGGAACTCGGCGAGGCCCAGCAGGCCGAGGTCCAGTTCCCGGCCCGTCAGGTCGTAGACCTGCTTTCCGACGATGGTCACCTGGCCGACCATGGCAAAGGAACTCAGGAAGTGGACGACGAACAGCACCCGGACCCGCAGGGGGATCCGGACCGGTTCGTGGGTGTGCATCGGGTCACTCTGCCACCGGAGCCCGCCGCCGTCGGTCATCGAGGGCGCCGGAAGCCGTTACGGTCCGATGCCTTCTCCGGTAGGTCTGACTCAGGGGAGTCGGGTTGTCTCCTCGATGAGGTAGTCGACCACCGCACGGAGCGCCTCGCCGACTTCGGCCCCGTCCGCCATGGCGGCCTCGTAGACGGCCACCTGGCGGTGTGCGCTCGTGCCGCTCCCCAGAATGTCGCGAGTCGCTGCAAGTTCGTCGCTACACCCGAGCACGTCGGCCGCCGGGCCCAGCATTTCGAGGAGTTCCTCGACCAGGTCGGAGAAGGGCACGACGGATCCGACACCGAAGTCGATCATGCCGGCATCGAAGCCATACCGCTGGGCCAGCCACCTGTTCTCCCGGACCAGCATGTTCGAGTAGCCCCTCCAGCGCTGGTTGCTGCGCTTCAACTCGTGGAGCATCCAGAGAACGCACTGGTAGATCGCCGCAAGGGAAGCCCCGTGGGCGGCGGTCGTGCAGACGTCGGCGATGCGCATCTCGAGCGTCGGGTACCTGATTGAGGGACGCAGGTCCCACCACAACTTGCTGGCGTCCTCGATCACCCCGGCCTCGACCAGGACCTCGACGTGGCGCTGGTAGTCGCCCCAGGACTCGAACACCTCCGGCAACCCGGTACGCGGCATTCCGTCGAAGACCGTCAGGCGGTAACTGCGCAACCCGGTCTTGGTCCCGTGCCAGAACGGCGACGACGTGGAGAGCGCCAGAATGTGGGGAAGGAAGTAGGAGGCCTGCCGCATCAGGTCGATGCGCAGGTCGTCGTCGTCGAGGCCCACGTGCACGTGCATTCCGCAGATGAGCATGCGGCGGGCAACGACCTGGTGGTCCTGGTCGAGCTTCTCGTAGCGCTCGGTGTGGGTGAGTTCCTGCGACTCCCAGGCACCGAACGGATGTGTCGATGCGGCGACGACGGCGTTGCCGTATTCGCCGGCGAGGTCGGACAGAACGGACCGGAGTTCGACGATCTCGGCGGCAGCCTCCGACACGGAGGAGCACTTCCGGGTCCCGACCTCGAGTTGTGACTGGAGGAACTCGGTAGTCATGAGACCGTCGGTCCGGGCAACCCCCTCGGCCAACAGATCTTCGGGGGGATGTGCGACCACGTCCCGGGTCTCGAGGTCGACGAGCAGGTACTCCTCCTCGATGCCGATCGTGAAGCTCGGCTCGGTCATGCGGCAACTCTCCGCTCGAGCACCCGCGGGTCGTCGAGCGTTGCGTCGAGTGTCCGCCGGAGGCGTTCGACCCACTCGGCCACCCCGTGCGGCGTGTCCACGAAGTCCTGTCGCAACTCTACGATGACGTTGGCGAGGCCCCGGGGGCGGGCGTGCTGCTGCACCGTGTAGCCGTAGATGTCGCTTCCGGAGTAGGGCTCGTTGTCGCCGACCAGCAGCCCGAGGTCGCGCAGGAACGAGAGCATCGGAAGCGACAGGCGTTGGTCCCGGCCCGACAGGATCCCGGCCTCCCACGGGCGCTCGACGCCTCCCAGGACGGGGGTGAAGCTGTGGATCGAGACCACGGCCGGTCCCGGGCCGCGAACCGCCAGTCGTTCGACGGCCTCTGCAACCGCCTGGTGGTAGGGCTGGTGGTAGGTCGCCACCCGTTGCTCCCTCTCTGCCGGACCCAGGCCCACGTTGCCCCGGACGACGATGCCGTCGACCTCGCCGGGGATGAGGCTGGCCTCGTCGGGATGCCGGTTCAGGTCGACCAAGAGCCGCGAGTACCGCGCCAGGACCGCCGGTGCGTCGAGTCGTCGGGACAGTTCGCGGACCACTTCGGCGGCACCGATGTCCCAGGCGATGTGGCTGGCGAGCTGCGCCTCGTCGAGGCCGAGCGAGTCGAGGTCCGACGGGATCAGTTGGCTGGCGTGGTCGCAGAGCAGGAGCAAGGGCGCCGTGCCTCCGGCGTTGAGCGCCTCGAAGGGAGGCCCTGCACCTGTCCCCGCATCTTGTCCAGCACTCACCATCGGGGCCACCTCCCGGAGGGGACCCTAGTAATCCGTCGCGTGTTTCGGCGCTGCCCGGTGGAACCTGCTCGGATGTGGCACCGGTGTGCCCGGTGGTGGACGATTCCGGCATGGTGCAGGCCAAGGCGGTGGAACCCGGACCGATGACCGAGCACTTCGACGTCCTGGTCGTGGGTGCCGGCATCTCCGGCATCGGCGGCGCCTACCACCTCCAACAGCAGTGCCCCGACAAGACGTACGTGGTCCTCGAGACCATGGACGACTTCGGTGGCACCTGGAAGACCCACACGTATCCGGGTATCCGGTCCGACAGCGACCTCTACACCTTCGGGTACCGGTTCAAGCCCTGGACCGGTCCGCCGATCGCCACCGCCGAGGAGATCCTCACGTACATGGGCGAGGTGATCGACGACAACGACATCGACCGCCACATCCGCTACTGCCACACGATCTCGTCGGCCTCCTGGTCGACCGAGGACCGGCGCTGGACCCTCGAGGTGACCCGCACCGACACAGGGGAGCAGGTCCGGTTCACCGGCGACTTCCTGTGGATGTGCCAGGGGTACTACCGCCACAGTGCCGGCTATACCCCCGAGTGGGAGGGCATGGACCGCTTCGGTGGCGAGATCGTGCACCCTCAGACGTGGCCCGAGGACCTCGACTATGCGGGGAAGCAGGTGGTGGTGATCGGATCGGGGGCCACGGCGGCAACCCTCATCCCGGCGATGGCAGCCGACTGCGGGCACGTCACGATGCTGCAGCGGTCACCGACCTACTTCGTCGCCCGGCCAAACAGTAACGAGTTGGCCGACACCCTCCGGGAGCTCGACATCCCCGAGGAGTGGACCCACGAGATCGTGCGCCGGCAGATTCTGCTCACCCAGCAGCAGGTCGTGCAGCTCTCCGCCGAGTTCCCGGACCTGGTTCGGGACGAGCTCTTCAAGGGCATCCGGGAGGTCCTCGGCGAGGACTACGACGTCGGCCCCCACTTCACGCCGTCGTACCCGCCGTGGCGGCAGCGCCTGGCCTTGATCCCCGACGGCGACCTGTTCCACAGCATCGCCGCCGGCGACGCCTCGGTGGTGACCGACGAGATCGAGGCGTTCACCGAGTCCGGGATCCGGTTGGCATCAGGCGACCACCTCGAGGCCGACATCGTGGTCACCGCCACGGGGTTCGAACTCAACGTGCTGGGCGACATCGACTTCAGCATCGACGACGAGCCGCTCGTCTTCTCCGACACCGTGGGCTACCGCGGGATGATGTTCACGGGCATTCCGAACATGGTGTGGGTGTTCGGCTACTTCCGGGCCAGCTGGACCCTGCGAGCCGACCTGGTCGCCGACTTCGTGTGCCGACTGCTGCACCACCTGGACGACCGGGATGCCTCGATGGTGACTCCGGCGTTGCGCGACGAGGACGCCGACATGGACCTGCTGCCGTGGGTCGACCCGGAAGACTTCAATCCCGGCTACCTGATGCGCGCCATGCACCTGATGCCGCGTCAGGGCGCACACGATCCGTGGCGCATGTCGCAGGACTATTGGGCCGACAGGGGCACGATTCCGGCCGCCGACCTCGACGACGGCACCCTCGTCTACGACTGAGGAACGGCCGGTCGGCCGCTCAAGTCGCCAGGCGGGTGCGCAGTGACCACAGTTCGGGGAAGTAGCGGAACTCGGTGGTGTGGCGCAGCCAGTCGACGCCCGTGGACCCGCCGGTGCCCGGCTTGTAGCCGATGATGCGCGACACCAGCACGAAGTGGCGCCACCGGTACAGGGTCATCTGTTCGTCGAGGGCGATCAGGGTTTCGCCGAGGCGGTAGAGATCGTTGCCGGTGCTCGGATCGTCGTAGATGTCGAACCAGGCCTGCTCGACGCTCTGGTCGGGTGCATATGCGCCGGCCCAGTCTCGGTCGAGCGCTCCTGGGTCGATGGCGAACCCCCGGCGGTCCAGCATGGCGATGACCTCGTCGTAGAGGCTGGGGCTCTCGAGGGCCTCTTTCATGTGGGGCCACACGTGGGGGACGTTGCGGTGTGCGCTGGCCAGGCTTCGGTCCTTGTTGCCGAGGATGAACTCGACGTGGCGGAACATGAACGACAGTTGGCCGGAGGCCTGGTCGAGGTGGTCGCGGAACTGGTTGAAGCCTTCGGCGGACACGGTGGCGACGACGTCCCACGTGTTGATGAGGAGCTTGGTGATCTCGAGCGATCGGTCGAGCACCATCAGGGCGTCGTGCACCTGGTCGTCACGGATGAGGTGGCGGGCGTTGTGGAGTTCGAAGTGGAGCGACTTGAACAGCAGCTCCTTGACCTGCCCCATGATGAAGAAGCACGTCTCGTCGTAGGCGTCGCTGCGGGGGTGCTGGAGGGTGAGTAGCAGGTCGATGCTCTGGTAGTCGATGTACGGGTTGCTGGTGCTGTCAAAGTCGGCGAGCGGCTCACCGCCGGTCTCGTCGACCACTTCGGCACGACTCATGTCTGTGGACGTTCCCATCGGCCGCGGCTCGTTGCCGAGCGGAACCCCGGTCGGGTCGACGATGGTCGGGGTCTGGGGCTTGAACGTGGGCACTTCCGCCTCCTAGGACGAGCCGGACATCGACCCGTCGAGGAGCGACGCTATCCCCCTGCCGATCGCCGAGTCGGGGTCGGCGAGGTCGAGGATCACGTCGAAGTGGTTGCGTGCCCCGACCTCGAATGAGGTGCAGGTGGTTCCCTTTGAGCGCAGGTTCGCTGCAAACCGCCGGCTCTGCTCCTTGAATTCTTCGGTCTCGATCTCGCCCCAGCACACGAGGCTCGGGGGAAAGCCGTCGACGGATGCGAGTGCGGGGCTGAGGGCGTGGGCGTCGGCTGTGGTGAGGTCGAGGGCCTCGACGATTGAGATCCCGACCAGGGGGCGCAGGTCGAAGACCCCCGAGATCAGCACGGCTGCGCTGGCCAGGTCGTCGGTGAGGGCCACCATCGCTGCGAGGTGGGCACCGGCCGAGTTGCCTGCCACGACCATTCGGTCGGGGTCGATGCCGACTTCGTCGGCGTGGTCGCGGAGCCAGCCGACCGCCTGGCGGCATTCGGCAACGATCTCGGAGAGTGTCGCCTTCGGAGCGAGCGTGTATCCGATGGCGGCGAAGGCGACGCCCTGATCGACCCATGCCGGGGCAGCGAAGGAAGAGTCGGCCCGGGACAGCTCCTGCCAGTAGCCGCCATGGATGAATACCAGCAGCGGCGGCGGGTCCCCAGGTTCGGCTTCGGCGGGCATGAACAGGTCGAGGCGCTGGCTGGGCGACGGACCGTAGGCGTGTTCCTGCGAGCGGTCGACCATTGCCCTCGCCATGGCGCTGCGGTCCCGGTATTCGGCGAGATAGGAGCTGTAGTCGCCGCCGATGCAGGAGCTGGGCGAGTAGGCCACCTCCCGCTCGGCCGGGGTCAACGTCTTCCAGCGGGCACCCTCGTCGCCTTGGTCCACGGTCAGTTGCTAACAACCCGGGGGGCGATGCGCCAGTCCACTACGACTGGGGGCGGGTCGGTCGGACTCCGGTCAGGGACGCCGCTGGGGGTGGAGCGACACGAGTGCCTCGTGTTCGAGGCTGGCCACCAGTTCACCGTCGACGCTGATCCGGATGTCGAGCACGGCCCGCGAACCGCTGCGCGTCTCGAACCGGTCCACCACGACGGCTTCGACCAACGCTGTGGCCCCGACCTGGGCCGTGCCGTGGTGGCGGATCCGGCTTCGGGTGTGAACCCAGGGTCCTTCCACGAGGTTCCGCTTCACGACGGAGTTCGCGAGGGCGGGCCAGACGGCCGGGTGGATGATTCCGGCCTCGGAGTAGAGCCCGAGGTCGTCCCCGGTGCGGAGTCCGTAGCCATCCCACTCCCCGGCCAACGCTTCGACCTGCGGTTCGAGCGGTTGGTGGAGGGGGCGGGTCGAGGGGCCGTCGTCGTCGGCCACCGGCATGGCGACGAGTCGGGCCCGAGAGTCGCCGCCGACCATGGCCCGGACCTCAACGACTCCGTCGACCGTCTCGGGCACGCAGTCGACCGGGTCATCGTCGAGTACGGGGCTGGTGAACTCAACCTCGGCCAGGCCGCGGGACAGCCAGTCCACCCCCCATGCCTCGACGACCGGCCGCGTCAGGTAGGCGTAGACGGTGACCCCGGCGACGAGTGCAGCGTCGAACCCGGCGGCCTTTCCACCCTCGTCGGTGTGGATCGGGTTGGCCGCGTGTTCGGGCAGGTTTCGGGCCCGCACCGACCAGGTCTCCATCTCCTCCTCCATGTCGCCTCCAACTCACCAGCCACCTCGGGGACACGACGGTAGTCCGGGTGCTGAGGCGACAAGAGCCCGGTCGATGGCCATCGTTGCCTTCAACGGCGAAGCCCACTCCGGCGCAGTCTCCCGCTTCGTAGCGTTGGATGGCTTACTCAGCTAGGCCGACCCTCTCAGCAAGTTCTCGCTGAGCCATGCCTCGACCTCGCGAGAGAGTCGCGCCCCCAGAACGACAAAGGCCCGGAAACGCAGTGTTTCGGGGCCTTCTAGTTGGTGGCGGGGGTTGGATTTGAACCAACGACCTTCGGGTTATGAGCCCGACGAGCTACCAGACTGCTCCACCCCGCAGGAGCGAGGCTAACGGTCGGGCCGGTCGGCACCTACCCCGCGACTGGCCCCGCCGCGAGTTGGCTCAGCCGGCCAGGTCGATGGCCCCGACGACTGCGGCTAGCCGTCCTCGGGCGGGTAGGCCGCGAGGTGATCCAGCAGGAGGGCGTTGAGGGCATCGGCGGCGGTCTCGGGGACCCAGTGGTCGACGCCTTCGAGGATCTCGAACCGGTAGGGCGCATCGACGAAGTTCACGGTCTGTTCGGCGCCCGTGCGCCCGAGGCAGCAGTCCTGGTCGCTCCAGACGAACAGCGTCGGCACGACCACCGGCGGAACGTCCCGGCCGCCAGCGAAGGCGGCGGCGCGGTACCAGTTGAGCGCCGCGCCGAGGGCTTCCGACGTCCCAAGAACTTCGAGGTAGGGGGCCATCTCGGCCTCGTCGAGGCCTGCCGATTCGTAGATGGAGCGGAGCCCCCCAGCATCGCCGGCGAGCATCACGTCCTCGAAGCCGGGTTGCACGAAGGAGGCCATGTAACCACTCATCTCGGACTGGTCGTCCTCGGGATCGGCGAGGGCCGTCGCGAAGGCGGCAGGGTGCGGCACCGAGACGGGGATGAGGGTGACCAGGCGGTCCGGGTCGGCGATCGCCGCCGCCCAGGCCACCGCCGCCCCCCAGTCGTGACCGACCAGGTGAAACTTCTCGAAGCCGGCGGCGTCAGCGATGCCGAAGACGTCCTCGACCAGCAGGTCCATGGAGTAGTCCGCAATGTCGGGAGGACGCGCACCTGGCGAGTAGCCGCGCTGGTCCGGGGCGACCACCCGATAGCCGGCGTCGGCCAGGGCGACCATCTGGGAGCGCCACTGGTAGCCGGCGCTGGGAAACCCGTGCAACAGCATCACCGGTCGGCCGTCCACGGGTCCGGCCACCAGCGCATCAAAGCGGAACCCGCCGACGTCGAACGCAGTCGTCGAGATGCCGGTTCCCGAGAGCTGCTGCTCCAGGGCTGTGGGCACAGCCGTCGTCGTTGTCGGAGCCACCGTGGTCGTAGGAGCCACCGTGGTCGTAGGAGCCACCGTCGTCGTAGGAGCCACCGTCGTCGTAGGAGCCACCGTCGTCGTAGGAGCCACCGTCGTCGTAGGAGCCACCGTCGTCGTAGGAGCCACCGTCGTCGT
>Ga0066372_10000340_pt1 | contig 17108 bp, 19 predicted proteins | sample Knorr_S15_td_250_FD_77011 | JGI IMG/M metagenome (GOLD analysis project Ga0066372, IMG submission 77011) | Marine microbial communities from Southern Atlantic Ocean transect - Knorr_S15_td_250_ad_251m_LV_A | ecosystem: Environmental > Aquatic > Marine > Oceanic | place: Southern Atlantic ocean... | reverse complement strand
TGATTCATTGATTTGATACAGCCCTGAAAGCCTGTCGAGGATATCTTCCGGCGCCGAATCCTCAAGGAGAATCCTATGTGTCGGCAGAATTAATAGACTTTTGTCTTGATCAGATGCCAGCCCCATTAGAGCAAAACGCTCAGCCGCGTGGAGTGGTAGTTTTTTGGTCGAGCCAGCTTCGTCTAGATAAGCCAGTGCCGTCATGGTTCGATGGTGACCATCTGCAATCGTCGCGGGGAGATCCTGAACAACTTTCCGAAACTTAGCGATCGTAGTATTTTCAGATATCTTCCACAGTCTATGTTCGACTCCTGCTAAATCGGTTCCACTAAATATTTCTGGCCCATAATCTTGATTTAGCAGGCTAAGAAATTCTGAGTTAGGATCTTCGACGGACGCGAGTATAGGACTTATCGCATGTTTTGCAGCAGTGTAAAGTTTCAGTCTATCTTCCCGAGGTCCGGCCATTGTGCTTTCATGATGTCGTATCACACCATCTTCTGGCTTTGAAAGACGTGTCGCTGCAAGCAGGACTCTACGCCGATATGTACAGTTTTTTGTATTCGTAACATCATAGTCAGGTAGTTTGAAGATTTGCTCATAAAGATATACAGACGGAGATAACTCCTTTATTAGTACATCAGCTTCTGTCCATGCTTTGATATTTGTTAACACGCTTTTGTAACCAGCAGCTGTAGAGTCAGGATTCTCAAGTATTGAGGCATTATATTTTCGATGGGACTCGGTTACTGAGGTTGAGTTTCTCAACGAACGGAGGTCGTCCGACCTGACGATGTCGTAGGGCGGTGAAATGACCTCCGAACCCCTGATGAGTTCTGGGTTGTATCGAAGACCGTAGAAGGCTTGGATTTCCGGCACGTGAATAGTTTCTTTCACTCTATTTTTTAAATGTCGTTGCCTTATAATTTCATGACTGAGCTGTAGCAGCTACCGGTAAATCTAAAATAGTTTGCAGACGGAGGCTATCATGGCGGGATTTTGTGTTTTTTGCGAAATAATTGCTCACCGCGAACCGGCTGAGATTTTTTATGAGGATGAAAATGCAATTGTGTTCCGTAACAGGCTTAGGTGGGCACCCGTGATGTTATTAGCCGCTCCAAAACAACATTTGACGCAAAGCGAACTTTGGTCTGACATGGATGCGGTCGGTCGTGCAGCCACGCTAGTTGCTGAAGAGCAGTGTCCAAACGGATTCCGTTTAATTTCGAATTTTGGGTATGATGGAATGCAGAGTCAAAATCACGCGCACGTGCATATACTCGGAGGACACTTTCTCGGGGAGTATGCCTAAAGCCGCCGCCGATTACTATTTCTCACCTTCTCCGAGGCGATAAAAGCCTGTTTCACGAATTCTCGACCGTATCGATTGCTTCCCATTGGAGTCCAGTGTGCGTCGATCATATCGGCAGGCAATACAAAGATCATTGCGCTTTCCTCAACGGCGGAGGAAATGCTATCGCGGATTTCTTTTGCCGTTAGTTCAGATAGTACAAGGCATGTGCTGTCTGTTATCACCCAATGCGCCTTAGCTGCTGCAGCAATCGCTCCCAATAGTGTGGGGTACTCCTGAATAGATCTCTCGAGCTTTGTCAGTACCGCATAGAGTCCCAGCTCGCCATTCATATGATAATCACTTACTTCGCCATTCATCGAGTGCTTGTCTCTGGGCCACAAATAATTGTTGAATACCAGTAGTTGCTAGGTTAACCATATGATCTAGATCCGGTCGGCTGAAAGCCTTGCCTTCGGCCGTACCCTGTACTTCTACTAGTTGGTCAGTCGAAAGCATCACAACATTAAAGTCGACATCAGCCGCCGAGTCTTCAAGGTAGTCGAGGTCGAGCAAAAATTCCCCAGATACCATGCCACAGGAGATTGCGGCCACTTGCGACGTGATCGGCGAGGTGGGGAGCTTAGCGCTGCTCTGCAGTCTCTCAATCGCCATTGCTAAAGCTGTCCATGCTCCCGTAATCGAGGCTGTTCTGGTTCCTCCATCCGCTTGAATTACGTCGCAATCCAGAGTGATCGTTTCTTCACCGAGTTTCGCCAGGTCAATAGATGATCGTAGAGCCCGAGCTATCAGTCGTTGAATTTCAGTTGCTCTGCCATTTTGGCCTCTTTTGGATCTGGTGTTTGTAGCTCTTGGTAGCATGGCATATTCTGCCGTGAGCCAACCAGAATTATCTCCGCGTTTCCACCGCGGAACTCCGCGTTCTACCGTAGCCGTGCAGAGCACCTTTGTATCACCAAAACTCACAAGGACTGAACCTTCGGCATGCTTACTAACATCGGTCTCAATGATTATGTTTCTTAGTTCGTTAGTATTTCGGCTGTTACTCCGGTGAATTTCCATCTGAATCTGCACTTCCTGGATAGCACCATTCGCTAAGACACTATTCTTTTGCGTTTATGAGTTTAAGATCTTTGAGATTACCAAAAGAGGTGCGTACATGTCAGCTTATATATTAATAGAGAATGAAGAAGGTGAGACTTGGATTGATTCTTACTCAATAAGGGATCTCCCTTTTGAAATTGGACCAGGCGCATTTAAAGGTTTGGGTGGCACTATTTTGGGAGATGCATCACGGTTAATGATGCTACGAATCGAGCGAGAAATGGACCTGCCGCTTCATAGAGCGGCTCCCGGTGTTGCGATAAATCTTCAAGGGAAAATCACTATCAGTGGAAGCCAGGGTTCAGAGATAACCCTGCATCCTGGGGATCTACTTAAAATAAAAACAAAGATAAGAGGAGCTTGGACAATCGTGAACAACAATAAAGAAGAGGTATATTTGGCTCTGATTTCCATGCCACCTGATGAGTCTTGAGATTGTGCAAACCTTAGTTTGGAAGAATATTTTCGATTGGGACTGAATTGGCCTCTAGGTTTATAATTTAGTCCCCTGAAAAAATTATGTTGGGAAGGTGTCACCGTGCGTGGTCGTAATTTTGTTGCTATTGCAGATTTGAGTCCAGATTCCATATCGGACTTGCTTAATTCTGCAGAATTATTAAAGCAAAATGGGCCTGACCAATCTTTGTCCGGGAAAGTATTAACAACTATTTTTGAAAAACCGTCACTTAGAACCAAGGCTTCACTAGAGATTGGAGCTCAGCTTCTGGGAGGACATGTTGTGGCATTTGGCGCGCACGAGGTTCAGATCGGTGAACGAGAGCCTATAGAAGATGTGGCAAGGGTCGTATCAAGAATGGCTGATGGAATAGCTCTACGTGTCTTTTCTCATCAGACTATTTTGTCAGCCTGTGAAGCTAGTGACATTCCGATTCTTAACGCTTTGTCTGACTTAGAGCATCCGTGTCAGGCGCTTGCTGATCTTCTTACACTGACAGAAACATTCGGATCTTTGCAGGGCGTTAATATTGCTTTCGTGGGTGATGGCTATAACGTTGCCCGGTCGCTTGCGTATGCGTCGGTTATGAGTGGAATGCACATTAAGATTGCATCGCCAGTTGGATATCAACTTGACCCGACCGTTGTTGACTTAGCCAATTCAATGCCGGGAGCGGGAACGGTCTTTCAACTAACTGATCCATATGAGGCTGTAACGGATGTTGCCGCAGTTTATACGGACGTATGGGCATCAATGGGTCAGGAGGACGAACTGGCGTTAAGAGCGGAGGCTTTCGCTAGCTATCAAGTCAATTCGGAACTTATGTCAGCGGCCCCGTCCGATGCCCTAGTGATGCATGACTTACCGGCACATCATGGTGAGGAGATAACCCGTGATGTTTTCGAGGGCCGAAACTCGATTATTTTTGATCAGGCCGAGAATAGATTGTTTACGACTCAAGCAGCCTTAAAGTACATGTTTAACGTGAACTGATTAGTTCTTTTTGGCCGCAGGCTCCGTCACTGATGCCTTTGGCTTAGGATTACTGAATGGTGATGGTAACTAGGAGTATTTCGGGTGTTTGATTTTTCAGGTGAACTTGTTGACTTAGTGGCGAGCTTCGGTGTCTCATCGGTGGTTGATATCGTGATTGTAGGTGGGGCGCTTTACTGGCTACTGCTGTTGCTTCGGGGCACCGCTGCAATGTCGGTGCTTCGCGGTGCTGCGGTTCTTTTAGTAGTCGCATTTCTACTCGCACGGATTTTTGATTTAGTAGTTTTAAATTGGTTGTTGGGAAATGCTTTGACTGTACTGGTACTGGCTGTTGTGATTATTTTCCAGAGCGATATTCGTCGAGCTTTGGAAAAACTTGGCCGAACTGGTATTTGGGGACTAGCTAGTAATAGGAGAATTGAACCACATGTGTTGGAGTTAATTATTGGTTCAGTTCTAAAACTAGCCCGAGATAATGTGGGGTCCTTAGTCGTACTCGAAAGAGACACAGGTTTGGCAGACGTAATTGAAGTAGGGATAAGTGTGAATGCGCGGGTCGGGGGTGAATTACTAGAGACACTCTTTTTTCCAGGCACGCCCATGCACGATGGAGCAGTTGTCATTCAACGCGGTCGAATCCTCGCAGCGGGTTGCACCTTGCCTTTATCGAGCAGAGTGATGGCTAGTCGATTTGGTACGCGACATCGTGCAGGACTTGGCCTTACTGAGACTACTGATGCAGTCGTGTTAATCACGTCAGAGGAACGTGGGGAAATTTCTTTAGCGGCGAATGGTCGGTTAGTGAGCCCCTTGAATGAGCGTCAACTTCGGGTTCAATTAGAAACATTATTTGAAATAGATTTACAAGAGGCCGAACCTCCAGAGCCACGGCCCATCAACTCAGATCTGAGTGAGGCTCTCTAATGCGGGATAGATTCGATCTTGATGAGGAAATAAGTCGTGAAGAGGCCTTGGAGCTTGTAAAGAATCTATGGAATAGGGTCTTCAGCGCCGCAAAGTCTTCGCCAAACTTATTGATTATTTCTTTTCTTTTGAGCCTCTCCCTGTGGATATTTGTTACCGATTCAGAAAACTCGAGACGTGTTGACGGTGTTCCCGGACTCGTATCCGTCATTCCGGTTAATATCGCATCAGATTTAGCAGTTGTTAATGTGCCTTCTGGTGTGAAGATTTACGCAGCTGCTACATCGGACAGATGGGAATCATTAACGGCTGCTGATTTTCAGGCGAGTCTTGATCTTAGTAGTTATGGTGAAGGGGAACACCTCATAGATATCACCCCTCATATTAATTTTGGTAATAAGGCTTCGATTCGATTGGTTGAGGTGGACCCAGCGCAAATTGTGATCGTCTTGGAATCACGTATAACAAAAACAGTTGCTCCAGGAAGCCGACTGACTGGATCGCTCGTAAGCGGATTTGAGCTTGGCGCTATAGAATTTTCATCTTCCCAAGTCAGCGTATCCGGTCCAAAATCGCGTATTGATCTGATCGATTCCGTTGCGGTTTGGTTGGATGTCAGTGATATGCAGGCAACCTCCTCACGCTTCTTATCTTTTCACGCATTCGATATGAATGGATCTGAAATCGGAGGTATTTCGATATCGCCTCCATCGACTGAGGTGAATGTAGAAATTACCAGAAATCTTAGTATTCGACAGGTTCCTGTGAGTGTTTCAGTTTCAGGAATTCCCAAGAGCGGCTACATAATTTCAGGCGTTCGCACGTACCCGACGGTTGTCGAAATTTCAGGACCTCAACGATTTATCAACGAAGTGAATAAGATCTATACCGAAGATATTGATCTAGAGGGTGAGTTTGAGAGTTGGAACCGACGTGTCGCACTTATTTTACCATCTGGAGTGACAATTTCAGGAGGAAATCCAGATGAGAAAAGCTTTGTTACAGTTGCAATCGATATTATCCCGATACTAGTGACAGCCACACTTGATTTAGAAGTGACTCTGGAGAATTTAGGAGAAAAACTGGACGTATCGCAACCGGCTCGCGTTCTAGTTGACATAATTGGACCAATCGAACTGGTCTCAGATCTATCGCTCGAGACTATCACTGCCACTGTCGATTTGTTAGAACTGACAGTAGGTAGTCACACCGTCTCGGTTGTCGTTACACTGCCGGACGGATTGACTGCGAAAAAGAATAGTACTGTCGTGATTGAATTAGTGGCAACTGAATGAACGAAAAGAAACAAGCTGAACTTGATGAGTCGAGTAATTTGGATCACGCTGTAGTGGCTATTGTGGGTCGGCCTAATGTGGGCAAGTCGGCCTTATTTAATCGATTGACTCGATCGAACACCGCGCTGGTCGAGGATCTTGCAGGAACGACCCGAGATCGTATTTATCGTGCATTTGAATGGCGAGGACAGGTCTTACGTTTGGTCGATACCGGTGGCTTGGTGGAAGGATACACTGACGATCCTTTTGCTGAACTAATACATGGCGGAGTCGATATGGTTTTAGCTGAAGCTGCGGTAATACTCTTCGTAGTTGATGGAAGATCCGGATTAAATCCTGCCGATGCCATCATCGCTGAACGCCTTCGTGCAAGAGATAAATCGATAATTCTTGTAATGAATAAGGCCGAGGCCTCAGATCAACAACTATTAGCTGCAGAATTTTATTCGCTGGGTCTTGGCGATCCGGTCGGAATATCTGCGCTTCATGGAAGAGGAATAGGTACATTACTGGATACGATAGTTAATGAAGTTAATCTATTTAACCAAGTTACGAATGGGGGCAACGACTTTCAAGCCAAGTCTGAGCTTATTAGAGCGTCTATCGTGGGCCGTCCCAACGTTGGAAAGTCTTCACTGACAAATGCGATACTTGGGGAAAATCGAGTTATCGTGTCGGATATACCGGGGACCACTCGAGATGCGATCGATACTAGGTTTAATTTTGAAGGAAACTCAGTGCTTCTAGTTGATACGGCTGGAATTCGTAAACGAGGGAGAGTGGATAGAGGTATTGAGCGGCACTCAGTTCAGCGTGCTGAGTCAGCTATGGCCCGAGCGGATGTAGTGATACTTCTCTTGGATTACAAGGAGTTACTCACATCGCAAGACACTCACATCGCAGGCTACGTGAATGATAATTTCAAGGGCTTAGTTATTGGGGTCAATAAATGGGATCTTGCCGAAGATAGATCTAGCAGACCAGAGCTCGTGAAATCGATTGATTATCGCTATCGTTTTTTACCGTGGGCTCCGGTGATGTTTGTTTCTGCAAGAACAGGTGAGGGGATTCAAGAACTTTTAGAACTGGTGGTTACTGCCTATCATGTGCGGCGTAGACGGATAACCACCGGTGAACTTAACAGAGTGATTCGACAGGCTATGACGACACATGCACCGCCTATGGTAGGAACAAAACGATTGAAGGTTATGTATGCAACTCAGGCTGAAATAGAGCCTCCTACGTTTGTATTTTTTGTTAATGACCCAGAGCTCGTGCACTTTTCGTACGAGAGATACTTGGAAAATCAGATCCGTGAAAATTTCGACTATACGGGAACCGCAATACGCCTCATATTTCGCAAACGTTCAGAAGATAGATTTGAGACTAAAAGCGAGTAGAACTGCCTGATTGGATTCGTGATGGAAATAATTATAGGGATAATTCTTGGCTATCTATTTGGAGCGATCCCCGTAGGACTCATTGTCGGAAGAATAGCCGGCCTGCGAGATGTACGCGAGTACGGATCCGGCGCAACCGGCGCAACAAATGTGCTTCGGACACTAGGCGTACGTTGGGCAATATTAGTACTTATAATTGACATGGCAAAGGGGGCATTTCCTATATTTATTCTGAGCCAAGTAAGCGACTCGGCGACAGTGGTAGCTTTGGGGGGTACAGCAACAGTTATTGGTCATGTCTGGCCTGTAACCACAGGATTTAGAGGAGGTAAAGGTGCCGCGACTGCTTTCGGTATTTTTATGGCTTTGTCACCGGTTGCGGCGGGAATAGTTTTGTTAGCTAGCCTGGTCATCTTGGTTTTGACTCGATATGTTTCCTTGATGACTATGGCAGGGGTCTTAGCGGGGTGCGTATACATTGCGTTTATGTCACTTACAGAGTATTACGTGCGAGAACCATATTTTAGAGAATTGGGGACCCCGTTCTGGATATTGTCGCTAGTATTATTTGGAGTAATTGAGTTCAAACATCTACCTAATTTCCGCCGTCTTCTTTCGGGTGATGAGCCTAAATTTGGAAAAGGTGGCGAGAAGCGATTTGGGTGAGGCAGCGTAGTGACTGAATCGATTCAACGAGCCGCTGTTTTAGGCACAACGTCTTGGGGCACCACTTTAGCAATTCTATTAGCTCGTAATGGAGTTGACGTCAGCCTGCTGACCCGATCCGATCAGGAGACTGCTAGCTTGCAAGATGATAGGAGTCACTTGAGCCTACCCGGGATCGCCTTTCCGGATCGTCTGAAAGTCATGACCGCGACGGCCAGTGTGTTAGATGTACCGCTGTTGTGCGTTGCAGTACCCTCGGCAACGATGATTGAAAATCTACATTCGATTCAGTCAATTATTTCACCAAGCACACTAATCTTGTCAGCAACTAAAGGATTTTCTGGTGGCCAGCCCAAACGTATGTCGGAGTTAGTTAACGAGATATTGCCGGATAATGAGGTCGCAGTTTTGACTGGACCGAATTTATCTATAGAGCTCAGTAAGGGATTACCAGGCGCTACAGTGATCGCAACGAAGTCCACCCAAAGTGAGCTGTTGCTTGGAGCCTTTCATTCGGAGAGCCTTCGTGTGTATCTCGAAGATGATTTGGTGGGTGCCGAGTTTGGCGGGGCAATGAAGAACGTAATAGCAATTGCGGCCGGCATCGCTGATAGCTTGAGGGTTGGAGACAACGCAAAGGCGGCGTTATTGGTTAGAGGATTAGCGGAGATGACCCGACTTGGACAAGCCTTTGGCGCTAACCCGTTGACATTTCAAGGCTTAGCTGGGGCTGGAGATTTGATTGCCACGGCGTACAGCCCTCTCTCTAGGAACCGTTTATTTGGAGAGAAGATTGGAAGTGGTCTAGATACTGCAAGTGCACTGAGTGAAATAGGGCAAACGGTTGAGGGACTTCATTCCCTTACCGCGGCCCTTGCATTGGCAAAAGTGGCCAGCGTAGAACTCCCAATTTGCGAGGAGCTTGATTCGATAATTTCCAGACGAAAGAGCGCCAGAGACGCACTAACAAGTTTGATTAGCAGAGATGTAAATGTCGTGTCCATAGTTGACAGTGTTATTGAATAAACTCAGTGAGGACAGGTCGTAATGATAGATCCAGAAGTATTACCAGAAGATATAGACGGTGTTTTCGGCTTAGAGGCTGTGATCGATGAATTAGAGCCGCATTACTCCGTGACTGAGGCCTTAAAGAGTATTGATTCGCGAGATTCTATATCTAAGTCAGCACTTGAGGGCCTCTCTCGTCCGGCGATGGAAACACTAGAGGCATTGGTTTTTTTATGGTCCAAGATGCCAGTCGACCGGACTCGCGAAATCATCGAAAAATTGGTACAGATGAAAGCGACTGATCAAATTTTGGATTATCAAGCTATTTTTCTGTCAGCTATTCGAATTGACGATATTCCAACTCGCATTTTTTCGATAAGAGGACTTAAGGATGAGGATAGGCCCGAGATCATGCACCTCTTTTTGGCGCGTCTCAAAGAGGAGATCTCGCCTGTTGTTCGAAGTGAGTTAACCGGCGCTTTAGCACCTTGGGTTGTCGCAGCCGAGCTTGGGGTCTTGTCTACCGAGGATGGCGAAGTACTTATCACGGCCCTTCGAGAACTAGTGGAAGATATTGAGGAGGAAACAGACGTAAGATCACGAGCACTTGAGTCACTCGGTGCGCTGAGTGGTGATTTGATTTCAGAATTAATTACGGATCAATACGAGACGGGGGGGAATCAGATGCAGCTAGCGGCCTTGAGAGCGATGGGTAGAAGTGCGTCTCCAACGTGGCTCGACTTATTAATTTACCATTTTGATGATGATGATCCTGATATCAGAGAAGCAGTTGCAGAAGCTGCGGGTGGCTTAGTCACGGATGGGGCGCTGGATCCATTAACAATGTTGCTCGAGGAAGACCCAGAGATAAATGTGCGCCGTGCGGCTATCAGAGCATTAGCTGAGATAGGCTCGCTTGATGCGGAGCGTATTCTTGAAAGGATTGCGCGCGATGGACGTGAACCTGAACTTGTAGATGATTTGGAAGCTGCGCTTGACTCGCTGCAGATTAACTCCGGAGGACTTTTCGAGTCGATAAGTTCTGACGACGAGTAGTTTGGACAATAACAAATGGATGGGGATTTAACTGAAATCGCTGCTGGGGGAGTGGTGATAAGAAACCTTGCGGGGCAGGTTGAAGTTGTGCTCGGCCATCGTTTTGGGACGTACGGATCAGGAGATCTATATGCTCTTCCAAAAGGCAGATTAGAAGCTCAAGAATCTATAACTACTGCGGCTTTGCGTGAGGTACGTGAGGAAACGGGTCTTATAGTTGAGATAGAACGGCCTTTGATGAATATTAAATATCGGGTAAAACGAATGTCCGATCCTTTAAGATTCAAGACGGTTCATTTTTTTCTAATGAGACATCTTGGAGGAAGTTTTTCTGCTCGTGATACTGAATTTGACGAGGTAGGCTGGTTTCAGGTAGATGAGGCAGTAAGGATTTTGACATACCAAAATCAGAGAGAGGTATTGGATATGGCTCTCGCCGTGATTGACCCTAGATACCAGCTACAAATGGACTAGCGGGATGAGTAATTTGGACTCTAAATTTGGCTCCGCAGGTGAATTAACGGTCGTTGCAGAGGGGTGTCTCGTGCAGTTGCGTAACAAGCACATTGATGATGCGACGAATGACTATTCCTGGAAGTGCGACAAAGAACTTGCGGCGTTCGATGGAGCCACACCGTATATCGGAACATTTCAGACGTTTAGAGGTAACGCCCAACGTGACTTGCGCGAGACTACTATTTACAGAAAGACGTACGCGGTACTCTCCAAACAGACGTCAGAGCATATAGGAAATGTCATGTACTACGGATATGATCCGTTGCGTCAGGAAGCCGAGCTTGGAATCACCATAGGGAACAAAGATTTTTGGGGTAAGGGCTATGGACGAGAGATTATTGATTTAATGGTCGAGGTAATGGGCAGTCAACTTTCTTTGGTAAAGATTTATTTACATACACTTACATGGAATCAGAGGGCGCAGAGATCATTTGCTGCTAGCGGTTTCACTAGAGTTGGGGAAGTAGTTCGAGCAGGTAGGTCTTATTATCGTATGGAACGGTCGCTGTCCTGAAAAAAGAGCGACCGAGTGTATTTAAATACACTCGGTCGTTTCTAAAAAATACTAAAAAGCGATCAAGCTTTTTACGGTTATCCCACTAACCTTCCGGGGATACTGAGATCTGCTGGCGGTGGAGCAGGATTTCGTAGTCCCGACATTAGGTTTGACGGAACAAGCGCTTGTAACTCATCAATCTCCCACATGCCTGCCTTGTTGATTGAGCGGTACGGCACTTCTTCCGAGGAAAGTGAGACTTGTCCGCCCGAGACGTTAAAGCATTTTCCATTAATATTCCATGCTTGGTCCGTCAAAAGATAACCCACCATCGGGGCGACATAAGACCCGGCACGAAGTTGATTGACAATACTTTCGGTCCGCTGTTGTCCTTGAATTCCTTGACTGGATCGAAGATCTCGTGCTGCATCAGGAACGGTAGCCGTCATCCTAGTAGCGGCACCTGGACAGATCGCATTGGATGTAACGCCGTAGCGACCTAAATCACGCGCCGCGCACCTGATACCACCTGTGATTCCTGCTTTCGCAGCGCCATAGTTTGCCTGTCCGGTGTTGCCGTTCATTCCAGATCCAGAGGAGAACCCAATGATACGTCCGAATCGTTGTTGTCTGAATAAAATTGACGCGGGTTTGACCACGTTAAACAAGCCGGTCAGGTGAACAGCCACGACATCGTCCCATTCTTCTTCGGTCATATTAAAAATCATACGATCTCGCAAGATTCCAGCTACGTGAACGATTCCATCGATACGCCCGAATTCGTCAACGCATTGCGTAATCATATTTTCACCGCCATCTGCGGTTGCTACAGTATCAAAATTGGCTACCGCATTACCTCCGGCAGCTCTAATTTCTTGAGCGACTTCTTCGGCAGGTGCGTTGTCTGTGCCGCTACCATCAACGTTTACGCCTGGGTCGTTAACTATGACATTCCCACCCTGCAAGCCAATTAGTTTCGCAATTTCTGAACCGATACCTCGTCCTGAACCGGTAACTACGATGCTTCGTCCTTCTAGTGATGATCCCATTTTGGATATCCTTTCGTTGTAAATTTTGCTTTAACTGAGAACTCGTGCAGCGATGTCCCGACCTGGAACTTCAATATCGTCACGAGGAGGAGCTGGGTTATCAATATCTTTCAGTAAGACGTTTTGCACAGCATCATCCAATTCGGAAAGTGTCCAGTGTCCTGGCTTAAAGATACTTCTTTCGGCAACCGGATACCTGGATACTGAAATCGATCCGCCTGACACATTAAAAACCCAACCGTTAATGTCCCATGCGTCATCAGAGCACAGATAGGTAACCATGGGTGCAACAAACTCTGGATCTCGGAGACCTGCATATGCGCTTTCCTGGACAGGTGCAGCCGACGCAGCGCCTTGAATTCCAGATCCTGCCCGAAGTTCTCGTGCACTGTCAGGGACGGTCGCGGTCATTCGAGTGCCGGCACCGGGAGCGATAATGTTACAGGTCACTCCATAGCGTCCCAAATCCTTTGCAACTACTCGGCCGAGACCAGCGATGCCTGATTTAGCGGCACCATAATTGAACTGTCCAGTATTTCCAATCGTTCCGCTGCTTGAGGAGAAGTTAATAATTCGTCCGTACCGCTGCTGGCGCATAAGGATTGACGCGGGTTTTATGGTTGAAAAATGTCCTTTTAAGTGAACTGCTATTACGTCGTCCCACTCTTCTTGACTCATATTGAAGACCATTCTATCTCTTAAAATACCAGCCGTATTCACAAGAATATCGATCTTACCAAAAGCATCAACTGCTTGTTTGACCATGTTTTCACCACCAGCCATCTCAGCGACTGAGTCGTAATTAGCCGCAGCTTGGCCTCCCAAGGCCTTAATTTCATCTACGACTTGATCTGCCGGTCCGGCGTCGTGACCACTACCATCAACGTTTACACCCGGGTCATTGATGATAACCGAGGCACCTTGAGCCGCGAACTTCATTGCTATCCCACGCCCAATGCCACGTCCTGAGCCTGTTACTACAGCTACTTTTCCGTCTAGTACTCCCATAACTCACCTTTCCTTAGTTCGCGTTTGTTAAGACCACTTAATGACTCGCATATAAAGAGCTATCGAGTTGGCAACGCAACTCTAGCTGTTCCTGGGGTGGTCTTTCTCCCACTTGGATTCTCTGTCCAGACTTCGACATCCACTAAGTGTCGATCGCCCTCAACATATTTTGCGGTCACTGTTCCACTCACAGACATATCTTCTGCAGGATAGTCCATTCCTCTGTACGAACATCCAAATTGTTCGATTCGACCATCTGGTGCCGCCCAGTCGTGCAGTAATCTTCCGAGAAATGCCTGCTTTAAGGCACCATGGACAATGATGTTGTCCAAGCCCGTGTTTTTAGCAAACGGGATATCGTAGTGAATCTGATAAAAGTCACCTGATGCGCCCGCCCACACAACTAGCTGCTGCGTGCTGCAATCCGGGTTGATAATCGGAAGAGAGTCGCCTTCATTTATGTCATCCCAAAATACCTGTTCACTCATTTTCGGTCTCCTAACGTATGTGAAGTATTCTTGTTATTTCGCTAATAATTGATCATATTCGAGGACCCTTTTGCTACAACTTTCCCGTCTGATTTTCTCCGGAAAGTTGTTTCACGCCATGTGATTAGCATGGGTCCGACTGAGCCCTCGCGTTCTTGGAATTCGGTAATATGACTACTAGATGTGATTACATCTCCAGCAACGATCGAATCGTAATATTCATAAGTGGTCCCCCCATTAAGTATCCGCTTGTATGGGATATTTAGTCCACCGGGAGGGGCGCTTGCACGTTCCGCATCTGCTGGCTTGTAAACGGTTGTTCCTAGAAAGCCGGGAGGTGCCACAATCGATTTATATCCACGAGCTTTGGCCACTTCTTCATCATAGAATATTAGGTCGGTGTGCCCAACGGCTCGCGCGAACAACCGACATCCGGTGGTTGTTACTTCTGATTCACTCTCTGGACCGTCAACGCCGATTAAGGATTTTAACTCGTCCGTAATTATTGATTCAGCCATTTGCACCCCCTGCAACTACTTGTGCAACGAATCGTAAGTTAAAGAGTGCATTGCGGTCAAGGACATTAGCAAGACCGATTATCAGGCTGAAATATTTACACCTTCTTAAGCGACTTGATTATCTCGATGCTTTTCAAAGCAGTTTGATTTCGGAGTATTTCTTGTTCTTTGATCGATTTTTCAGAATGTCGCGTGCGACCGCTAAGGTCATCGAAAATCTGCCTCAAATCGCTAGGAACGTCCCAGTAGCGAGTATCTGGAGTAATGTCGCCTTTCGTCATGTCTATTGGCCAGTAGAGTCCATTTCGCAGTGCTTCTATCAAATCCTCTTCACTTTGTATGTCCTGATCAAAATAAGTGACACATTTACCTATATCATCGGTCATATGTGAGTCTGTTCCAGCGGTGCCAGGCATACCCATATGATCAGCAAGAATCTTGGAGAATTGATTTTCGTTAAGCTTGCCCCGTCCGTTAAGTACTTCCAGCCCGCGCACGAAATTTAGCGCATTATTGGTCTCAGACCGCTGCAAAGAGTGAATCCATTCTTTTTCACTTTCCCAGTTCCATGGATGTTGTCGTCGATAGGGGTGTGCTTGAATCATGAGACCGTTTACGCTTTCAACGTGTTCGGCTAGTTCGTGAACTCGATGCATGCCAAATACATATTTGTGCATGCCATAAACAAGCATGTGACCTTCCTCGGTGTTAATTTCCATTCCTGGGAGCACAAGAAAGTTATGTCGTTTAGAAAGTGCTTCGACCGCATTAGGGCTCCATGCGGCGTCGTGCTCAGATAGGACAACGCCGTCTAGTCCAGCCTGCTTGCTTCTCTCAATCAATTCATCAGGTGGCAGAAAAGAGTCATATGAAAGTGGCTGCGTGTGCGTATGTAAATCGATAAGCATCACAAGAGGTTAGCACTCGTGGCGTTACGAGCTTCGACTAAGAGTGGCGAGCAACAATTTGGTGGTATAGCTCAGTAATTTTTCATGCGCATAGAGCGTGGTCCGCATCCCAACGGTTGTAGGAAGGATCGTCGTCACGTGCAAGTGAATCTCTTGCCGTTTTCCACATCTCAAACCAAGCTAGAGGATCGTGAAGTTCTTCGGACGGCTCTTGAGCACTTCGAGCAATAAATCCTGGGAAGGTTTCACGACCTGTCGGCTGTCCAATAGGTTGATATCGAAGATCAAACGACCAGCGGATCCGATCACTTCGATTTGGAAGAGCGCTATGAATTGTTTTTCGATGCAGGAGCAGGATACTTCCTCGCTTCAAAGGGATTGCTCTCGCTTTATCCGGATCTAGCAGTGACTCGGGGATTTGAATTCCTTGGGCACCGGGGCAGTGTGTGAGCACCTCATCACGATGCGATCCAGGAATTACTTGTAAACAACCATTTTCGACGTCAGTATCCATGAGTGGGAACCATACTGTAAGTAGGTTCGTAGCATCGGCTTCTTCCGTGACGACTCCCAAATCTTGATGCCATGGCGTGGCTCCATAGATCACATTACCATCAGAATCGCGTGGAGCCTTATTTTCAGGAACTTTAACTCGAACGTGCTGTACAGGATTAGAGTAGACCTCTGGTCCGACAACTGATTCTACGACGTCGAGTAAATTTGGATTCGTTAAGGCATCGAAGACAGCTGGTCCTGCCCAAAACGGGGTATCTTTCGTTATCCCCTTTTGAGGCAATGAAAAATCAAAATATTGATTATGGACCGTGTTGGTTTCTTGATAAATTCTAGTGACACGATCTCCAAAAGAGAGTTCGCTGTGCAGAGAGTGTATTTTTCCTTCAGCTTTTAGTTTTGTCGCTAGTAAATCCAATACCGTCTCATATTCCGCCATTATTGGATCCAGAATTTTTCGGGGGTCTATAACGTTTTCGAGCGCGAGATAGCCATATTCATCGAGGTGCTGCAGTTGATTCACGTTCAGTTGGGGCATAGGTAATCTAAACTCGTGCTATTCACTATTCACCCCAATAGTAACAAAAAAGGAAGGGGTGTTGTGGGAACAACACCCCTTCCTTTTATAAACCTAGCTTACTGACTATTGATCAGCCACTAAAACCAAAGTACCTGTAGTGCTCAGTGAGCCACCTGTACCATTAACGATTGCTGTTTGTGCGCTCGTTTGTTTACCAGCAATACCATGAACTCCGTCTTCGGCAGTTCCCGAAAGCTGTCTGTAGGCTTCTACCAGTAGCATCATTCCGTACATGCCAGAGTGACTGAAGGAAAGCCCTCCACCGTTAGTGTTGATCGGCATTCCAGATCCGCCAGGACCTGACTTTCCGCCCTCAAATAACTCCATGAAGCCACCTCGCGGCGCGAGCCCTAAGGCTTCAACAGTAATTCCGACGGTGACTGTGAATGAATCATAGATCATTCCCAGTTCCATCTCACCTGGGCCCATGCCAGCCATTTGATAGGCGGTCTTTCCGCTATTTACCGCCGAGGTAAGAGTCAGATCGTCCATCTCGAGCATATCCCAATGACCCATACTTTCACCAGCACCAGCTATCCATACCGGAGGAGTCTTGAACGAGTGAGCTTTCTCTGCCGAGACGATTAAGACAGCACCTCCGTGATCAGTAACCAAGCACACATCCAATAAGTTCAATGGCCAGGCTATGAGACGAGAGTCCAACACATCCTGAACAGTAATGGGACCACCATTTGGATCGGTTTCTTTCGAATGCATAACTGCGCGTGGATTTAGCGTAGCCCAATCTCTTGCCGAGACTGCAATTTCAGCGAAGTCTGCCTTAGTTGACCCCCACTGATGTAAGTGGCGGGTCATG